>Ga0214921_10006622_pt1 | contig 15765 bp, 13 predicted proteins | sample LL1505_MetaG_FD_177992 | JGI IMG/M metagenome (GOLD analysis project Ga0214921, IMG submission 177992) | Freshwater microbial communities from Lake Lanier, Atlanta, Georgia, United States - LL-1505 | ecosystem: Environmental > Aquatic > Freshwater > Lake | place: USA: Georgia | collected...
AAGTTTTGTTGGGTTTGAAAATAGAAAATCAAAAAACCAGCCAAGAGAATAAAAAGCACCCCAATGACCAACAGTAAAAAATTGTCCATCTCGGACCTCGCTTCGTCAATATTTGACCTCATCCTACCCAACTGTCACCCAAGCGGCAACACAGTCTGAAAATCAGCCTGTGTTTTGTGCAAAAAACCAGCATCAAAGCTACACTTCGGGCCAAGGAGAAACCGTCTGTGAACTCACCATCTGCCACCCTCTCAAACGCAAACCAACCAGAGAGCACCCGCTTTGGCAGCGGCAAAGCCGTCAAAAGGCTCGAAGACCAACAACTCCTCATCGGTGCTGGCGTGTACACCAACGACGTCGCACTCCCCAATCAAACCCACTTGGTTTTTTTGCGCTCCCCTTACCCGCACGCCAAAATCAAAAGCATCGATGCAACTGTCGCCAAGGGCATGCCGGGGGTTAGAGGGGTTTTCACTGGGGCAGATCTTCAAGCTGCAGGCGTCAAACCCATGGCGCGCGCCATGAACTTCAAGCGTGCAGATGGCAGCCCCCTGTCATCCACCACCCGCTATCCTTTGGCCACTGACACGGTGCGTTTTGTGGGAGAGCCTGTTGCCGCAGTGGTGGCCGACACAGAATTGCAAGCTCGGGATGCTGCTGAAGCCCTGCAAATTGACTTTGAAGCCTTGCCCAGCGCCACCCAATTGAGCGCCGCACTGGCGCCCAATGCACCGCTTTTCACAGACGCCCCAGACAACATCGTGGCTGAAACTCGCTACGGCGATGCCGCCGCCACCCAAAAGGCGTTTGATCAAGCGGCCCATGTAGTCCATTTGGACATCGTCAACCAGCGTGTGGCCGCGCTTTCCATTGAACCCCGAAGCGTTTTGGCCTACCCAGACAACGGCCGACTGACCATCCGCATGAGCAGCCAAATGCCCACGGGCGTGCGCAATACTGTTTCCGATTTGATTGGCCTCGACAAAGAAAAAATCCGCGTCATTGTGGGCGATGTAGGGGGCGGCTTCGGCATGAAAACCGGCGCCTACGCAGAAGACGTGGTGACCGCTTTTTGCGCCCACACGCTGGCCCGTCCCGTCAAATGGATTGCCGATCGCAGCGAGGAGTTTTTAAGCAGCTCACACGGCCGTGACATTCAAACCAAAGCGTCTTTGGCCTTGGCCCAAGACGGCAAAATTGTGGGCTTGCGAATCGAGACCTTGGCCAATGTGGGGGCCTACCCCACCATGACCGGTCTGGCCATTCAAATGCTCATTGGGCCTTGGGTCCAAAGCAGCGTCTACGACATTCAAACCATTGACTACCACTTCACTGGCGTTATGACCCATACCGCCAGCACAGGCGCTTACCGAGGAGCTGGTCGCCCCGAAGCCATCTACAACATGGAACGTTTGATGGACGAGGCTGCCCGCGTGAGCGGCATTGACCGCATCGAACTGCGCCGCAAAAACTTTGTCAAACCCGAACAAATGCCCTACAAAAACCCCATGGGTCAGGTGTACGACACGGGCGCCTTTGAAATGATCATGAACGAAGCGCTGGAAGCGGCTGACTGGCAAGGTTTTGCCAAACGCGAAGCCGCCTCCAAATCCCAAGGCCTCTGGCGCGGTTTGGGCATTGCCACGTTCTTAGAGTGGACGGGCGGCAATGCACTCGAAGAAAACGTGCAGGTTCAAATTTTGGCCGACGGCATGATTGAGGTTGCCTCTGCCGTCAATGCCATGGGACAGGGTATTGCCACCTCGCTGGCCCAATTGGTGGTTGATGTGTTTGGTGTTGACATTTCTCAGGTTCGAGTCATTTTGGGCGATACCGACCGGGCCAACGGTTTTGGCAGCGCAGGCTCAAGGTCCCTCTTTACAGGCGGATCCGCCATGCGGGTGGGTGCAGAGAAAACCTTGGACAAGGCTCGCGATTTGGCCGGGCAGGCTTTAGAAGCCTCATCCGCCGATTTGACTTACCAAAGTGGCAAGTTCAGTGTGAAGGGCACCGACCTGCAAATTTCATTGGCCGACTTGGCCAAGCGCCAGCCAGATGCCCGCATTGAAGTTCAGTCCAGCACCACGGCCAGCGGTCCCACTTGGCCCAATGGCTGCCATATTTGCGAAATTGAACTCAACCCCCAGACGGGTGAAACCAAAGTGGTGTCGTACACCTCCATGAACGATGCCGGTCGCATCGTCAACCCCATGATTGTGGAAGGCCAGCTCGATGGTGGTGCAGTGCAAGGTCTGGGTCAGGCCCTGTTAGAAGGTTTGGTCTATGACGCTGAAAGCGGTCAGTTGGTCACTGGCAGTTTGATGGACTACGCAGCCCCACGCGCCGACATCATGCCGCAAATGTTCCATACATTAACCAACCAAACCGTGCCCAGCACCAACAATGTCTTGGGAGTGAAGGGGGTTGGCGAATTGGGCACCATTGGGGCCACCCCCTGCGTGGTCAATGCCGTGGCCGATGCTTTTGCCAGAAATGGTCGGGGCCCACAAGCCAGCAAGATTCAAATGCCAATGACGCCCTTTCGTTTGTGGGAACAGCTTCAAGGATTGTGAGATATCATGATCCATATCAAGCTTTAACTTTTTTGTAAAATGCAATTGATACCGAGATATAGATACGGCTTATAGAATTGGTTATGACTTCAAACAATAAATCAGCCACTGCCAACGCTTACATGCGGTTTTTGCAATTGGCTAGAGCGGTTCAACAATTGCCTGACGCGCCGCAGTTAGACGCCAACGAAAAAGCCTTGCTTGAAGAAATTGTGCTGCGCTGGTATGAAAACCGTGTGATGACGGTGAGAGAAGCCATTGGCTTGACGCAACTTGGCTCACCTGCCACCTTGCACAAGCGCATTACCCGCCTGCGTCAAAAAGATTTGTTAAAGACCTTCAATCAACCCGACGACAAACGCGCCAAGTACCTCATTCCCACAGAAAAAACCATGTCGCTGTTTGGCGACTTCGGCAAGAGAATGAACACAGCCGTTGGCTCACCTGTTTAACCAATAGGCAGGTCTCTAGGCCGCTTGCTAAGCCCTTTTTAAGTCTCTTTACGGGGCTCTGCTAAGAACAGTTCTTGCAGATCACTTAAAAAGTCAAACCCTCTTTCGGTAGGCCTGACATGGGTCATGTCGCGCTGAATCAAACCTTTGGCTTCAGCTTGTGCCAAACCCTTTTGGATGGCCGTCACGGCCAAGCCGGTTCGGGCCATGAAATCGGTCAAACTGAAACCCTCTTTCAATCTCAATGAATTGAGCATGTACTCGAAGGGTAAATCCTCGCGCGTTACTTCTTCATGCTGGGTTGCAGGCTCTCCCTTCAGTGCCTGCGCCATGTAAAGCTGCGGCTCTCTAAAGCGAACTTGCCGCGCAATGCGGTGCGCAAAACTGAGCTTGCTGTGCGCGCCAGCCCCAATGCCCAGGTAATCGCCAAACTGCCAATAGTTGAGGTTGTGCCAACACCGGTGGCCAGGCTTGGCGTAAGCAGACACCTCGTACCTTTCCAAACCGTGCTGGCCTGTCATCTCCGTGATCAAGTCCATCATGGCGTAGGCATCGTCATCTTCTGGCAACACCGGTGGGTGTTTGGCAAACATGGTATTGGGCTCGATGGTGAGATGGTAAATAGAAATGTGGGGTGGCTTGAAACTCAATGCTGTTTCAACATCCTGCCTCAGCTCGAGCAGAGTTTGACCGGGCAAGGCGTACATCAAATCCAAATTGAAGGTTTCAAAGGCAGACTGAGCTTCTTCAATAGCGGCCATGGCTTGCTCGCCATTGTGCACACGGCCCAGCGCTTTGAGGTGAGCATCATTGAAGCTTTGAACACCGATTGACAAACGCGTCACACCAGCCGCTCTGAAGGCTTTGAAACGATCTTTCTCAAAGGTGCCTGGGTTGGCTTCAAGGGTGATCTCGGCCTCGGCCTCCAAAGGCAAGCGAGCTCGGATGGCACTCACCAGGCGATCGATGCTGTGGGGCGTGAACAAGCTGGGGGTGCCACCACCGATGAAAACACTGTGAACAGGTCGACCCCAAATGAGCGGCAGGCTGGTCTCTAAGTCGGCAATGAGCGCGTCGATGTAGCGCGCTTCGGGCATGCTTTGAGAAGGGTCGCGCCATTCGTGCGAATTGAAATCGCAATATGGGCATTTTTGAATGCACCATGGCAAATGCACATACAAAGAAAGGGGCGGCAAGGACTGCAACTGAAGCAGGCCGGGTCGCATGGCATGCACCACGTCAAAGGCTTGCTTCATTCAAAGACCCCAGCGTTCGCGCATCAGCGCCACCATGGCAAGAGACGATCGACCTCGATGGCTGTTGGCATTTTTCACCTCAACTGGCAACTGCGCAAAAGTTTTTCCAAACTCTGGCAAAAACAAAATGGGGTCGAATCCAAAACCATTGGTGCCTGAAGGTTCAGTCGCAATATGGACCACCACCCGGCCCACCGCAATCAGAGGCTCGGGGTCAAATTCAGACCTCACAGCCACCAAGGTGCTCACCATGGCCGCGCGCCTATTTTCAACCGCAGCCATTTGCTCAAGCACGGCCCTGACGTTGTTGGCATCCGATTTTTCGTAGCCAAACTGCATGCAGTAATAGGCCGTATCGACACCAGGCAATCCACCAAATGCATCAATGCACAAGCCTGCATCGTCGGCAACGGCTGGCAAGCCACTGTGCGCAGAGGCATGGCGCGCCTTGGCCAGCGCATTTTCGACAAATGTTTTGTAGGGCTCTTCGGCTTCCGAAATATTCAACTCAGACTGCCGAACCAGTTGCACCTGGAGTGCGCCAAACATGGTTTGCAATTCGGCCAATTTGCCTGCGTTGTTGGACGCCAAAACCATCTTCATGGCATCAAGCTCCAGCGTGCAGGTGCGTTTGGCGAGATTGCTTTTGCAATTGCACCAACTCGGCAATGCCCTTCTCGGCCAAAGCCAAAAGGCTGTCCATTTCTTTGCGTGTAAAGGCCACGCCTTCTGCCGTGCCCTGCACTTCCACAAAATTGCCTGCGCCCGTCATGACCACGTTCATGTCGGTGTCGCAAGAGGAGTCTTCGTTGTAGTCTAAATCGAGCAAAGCCGTGCCATCTTTCAAGCCCACCGAAATGGCCGCTACCGAATCCAAAATAGGCGACTCGGTTAATTTGCCCTGATGAATGAGCCAGTCAACGGCATCTTGTGCCGCCACAAAAGCACCCGTGATGCTGGCCGTGCGCGTACCGCCATCGGCTTGCAGCACATCACAATCGAGGTGGATGGTTCGCTCGCCCAGTTTTTTCAAATCGAACACGGCACGCATCGAGCGGCCAATGAGGCGCTGAATTTCTTGTGTTCGGCCACTTTGTTTGCCGCGGGCGGCTTCGCGATCGCCGCGCGTGTGCGTTGCGCGGGGCAACATGCCATATTCAGCTGTGACCCAGCCTTCGCCGCTGCCCTTTTTGTGTCCTGGTACTTTTTCTTCTACGGAGGCGGTGCACAGAACACGGGTATCGCCAAACTCAATGAGCACAGAGCCTTCTGCGTGCACGGTGTAGCCGCGTGTGATCCGAACAACACGCAACTGATCTTGATGTCTTGCGTGCGCGCGTGTGATGGGTGTGGATGAGTGGGTCATGGAGAGGCGATGTTCAAGTTTGAGATAATGGGCCATGGCTTGAGTCACAGCGGCCAAGCCCCCAACAGATCAGCAGTGCTTCACTGCCGTACCCTAGAAAGAATCAATGCCAGTTTACAGTATGACCGGGTATGCCAGTGTGCAATCCAGCACACCGACCGAAGAGGCCAACAGCCAAGGCTCAGCCACCACTTCGGTCCGCTTTGGCTTGGAAATTCGATCGGTCAACAGCCGCTTTTTAGATCTGAGTTTTCGCCTGCCCGACGAGTTGCGCCACACCGAACCCGCCCTTCGGGAGCACATCACCCAGCACATCAAGCGCGGCAAGGTTGAAGTTCGCGCGGTTTACCACAGTAACCAAGACACCGACCTTGCCGATCCATCCATTGGCACCCTCCAAAAACTGCTCAGCCTCCAAAACAAAATCCAAAGTTGGCTGCCAGGAGCTCGCGACCTCAGCGTGTCCGATGTCATCAAGCTGGCTTCTCACGAAAAGTCAGGCACCGGTCTGAACGAAGCCGATCTCATGCCCTTGGTCACCCAAGCCGTCAAGGCCCTCAAAGACGCACGTGCCAGAGAAGGCGCCCGCTTGGCCGACATGCTGCTAGACCGCCTTGGCCAATTGCGCAATTTGGCGGCACAAGCCGCCCCCCTTCTGCCCCAATTGGTCGAGCAGCAGCGCCAGCGCTTCATTGACCGTTGGAACGAAGCCATGGCTTTGTCAGAAGGCACTGTGTCGTCGGATGTGGCCAAAGACCGCGCACTCACAGAGGCCACAGCCTTTGCCATTCGCATTGATGTGGCGGAAGAACTCACGCGATTGGCCTCCCATTTGGACGAAATCAGTCGCTTGGTCAAAAAAGGCGGCGACATTGGCAAGCGTCTCGACTTCCTCATTCAAGAACTCCACCGCGAGGCCAACACCTTGGGCTCCAAGTCGGCCGCCCTCGAACTCACTAACATATCGGTTGAGATGAAGGTGCTGATTGAACAAATGCGTGAGCAGGTGCAAAACATCGAATAAGTGGCCAGCCACCTCTCTACAAGCCCCAGACCCCATTACACTCCTTGCCATGGAATATCCTGGAAACCTCTACGTTGTAGCCGCCCCCAGCGGAGCGGGCAAGTCCAGCCTGGTCAAGGCCCTTATGGAACTAGACACCCGGGTGTTGCCCTCGGTGTCTCACACCACCCGGGCACCCCGCGGTCAAGAAAAACACGGCCGGGAGTACTTTTTTGTCTCCCAACAAGAGTTTGACGCCATGGTGTCTGGCGATGCCTTTGTCGAATGGGCCCATGTGCACGGCCATCGCTACGGCACCTCTAAGAAAATGCTCGAAGAGCGCATGACACAAGGCTCTGACGTCATTCTTGAAATTGACTACCAAGGTGCCATGCAGATCCAAAAGGTCTTTGCCAATGCCATTTTGATCTTCATACTCCCCCCCAGCTGGGAAGAGCTGCGTAGCCGTTTGGAGCGCCGCGGTGAAGACAGCTCCGAAACCATCGAACTTCGCCTGCAAAATGCGGCCATAGAGTTGGCTCAGGTCAAAGAATTCGACTTCGTTATAATCAACGAAGTTTTCGATCGCGCCTTGTTTGATCTCAAGGCCATCGTGCACGCTCAGCGACTGAAATACGTAGCCCAGCACCGAGCCCGTGCCGAAACTTTCGAATCCCTCCATATCACCTGATTTTTTACCGGAGACCGTCATGGCCCGCATCACTGTTGAAGATTGCCTCGAGCAAATCCCTAACCGCTTCCAATTGGTTTTGGCTGCCACCTACCGCGCCCGCATGCTGAGCCAGGGCCACACCCCCCGCGTCGAAAGCAAAAACAAGCCAGGCGTCACAGCCTTGCGCGAAATTGCTGCTGGCAAAGTTGGTTTGGAAATGCTCAAAAAAGTAAACTAATTTCTACACTCAGACAGCCCCTTACGGGTCTGGTCTCAATCAGCCCCAAGGTCTACCAACTTGGGGCTTTTTTGTCTCTGTATAAAGCCAATCAATGGGGTCTTCGTGCAGGCTTGTGAGAAGGTGTCTCAGTCGCGTTACATTTGAGGCATGCGCGCAGCTTTTTCATCTATTTTTCAAAAGCCCGGTAGTACTTCAATACCCGGAAAGCGCGAGAATGCCCACAACATTCAGGCAGGCATGCCCAGCGCCAGTGCCGCCAACGCGGCCGCAGCCAGTTTTGCCGCCTTGGTCGCCCAACTGAGCTACCTCTCTGCTGCCGACATCGACATGGTGCGCAAGGCCTACCGATTTGCAGACGAAGCTCACTTGGGCCAACTTCGCAAAAATGGTGAGCCCTACATCACCCATCCTATTGCCGTAGCCTCACAGTGCACCGAGTGGAAACTCGACGCTCAGGCTTTGATGGCCGCCCTGATGCACGACGTCATGGAAGACTGTGGTGTGACCAAGTCAGACCTGATTGAAAAGTTTGGCTCTTCCGTGGCCGAACTGGTGGATGGCCTGACCAAATTGGACAAACTGGAATTCAATACCCGAGAAGAAAATCAAGCCGAGTCATTCCGAAAAATGCTACTGGCCATGGCACGTGATGTGCGCGTGATTTTGATCAAGTTGGCCGATCGCACGCACAACATGCGCACCATGGCAGACATGCCGCGAGAAAAATGGGCCCGCATTTCTTCAGAAACCCTCGAGATTTACGCTCCCATTGCGCACCGTTTGGGCTTGAATCAAACCTATCGAGAGTTGCAAGAACTGTCCTTTCAGCACCTCAAGCCTTGGCGCTATGCTGTGCTGTCAAAGGCGGTGGCCAAAGCGCGCAATCGTCGACGTGACTTGATCCAAAAAGTGCAAGCAGAACTAGCGTCCACATTCTCCAAGGCAGGTATCGACGTTCAAATTTCTGGCCGAGAAAAAACGCTCTACTCCATCTACAAAAAAATGGATGGCAAGCATCTCAGCTTTGCACAAGTGACCGACATCTATGGCTTCCGACTTATTGTGCCTTCGGTCATCGATTGCTATACCGCGCTGGGCATTTTGCATCAGATGTACAAACCAGTGCCAGGCCGATTCAAGGATCACATTGCCATCGGCAAAGTCAATGGTTATCAGTCTTTGCACACCACCTTGGTTGGCCCTTCGGGGGTCAATGTGGAGTTTCAAATGCGCACCGAAGCTATGAACGTGGTGGCCGAATCGGGCGTTGCAGCACACTGGCTTTACAAAGACAAAGCATCGAGCAGCATGGAAGCCGAGCGCTTAGGCACGCAGTGGCTGCAGTCCCTTCTCGACATCCAAAAAGAAACACGCGATGCGTCTGAATTTTGGGACCACGTCAAAGTTGATTTGTTTCCCGATGCGGTTTATGTGTTCACGCCCAAAAGCCAAATCATGTCTCTGCCCCGCGGTGCAACGGTGGTCGATTTTGCTTACATGATTCACAGCAACCTGGGCGACCATTTGGTGGCGGCCAAAATCAACAGCCAGCAAGTTCCTTTGCGCACAGAACTCAAAAATGGTGATGTGGTGGAGGTTATGACAGCGCCTGTGTCTGCACCCAACCCTTCATGGCTTGGATTTGTCAGAACTGGCCGAGCGCGCTCCAGAATTCGGCATCACCTCAAAACCATGGCTCACAGCGAGTCGATGGACTTGGGTCTCAAACTTCTCACGCAAGCTTTGCGCGCCGAAGGCATCGAAAAAATGCCAGACGATCCATCGCGCTATCAAGGTCTGTGGGACAAAGTGTTGCGATTCACGGGCAACCGAAACCGCAGCGATCTCTTGGTTGATGTGGGGCTTGGCAAACGCATTGCCAGCATTGTGGCCAAACGCATGGCCGCATTGCTCTCAGAGATGGGCGAGAAGCCCGATCCCTTGCTCATGACACGCGAACGTTTCATGGCCAACGACACCATTTCTCAGGGCGCCATCTTGCTGGATGGCACCGAAAACGCCTCGGTGGTTTATTCCCACTGCTGCCGCCCCCTGCCTGGCGACAAGATCATTGGCTACCTGGGCCGCGGCGAAGGATTGGCCATTCACACCGCAGACTGCAGCGTGGGCATGAAGCTTCAGCAAAAAGACAGCGAACGCTTCATTGGGGTGGAGTGGTCAGATGAGATCATGCGCAACTTTGAAACCAGCATCAAAGTTACTGTGGTCAATACCAAAGGTGTGCTGGCCCGCGTGGCAGGCACTCTGGCCGACTCTGAGGTTGACATCGTTCACGTTGAAATGGGACAGGCCAGTGCACAAGACGCTGCTGAAAACACTTTCATCATTTCTGTGCGCGATTTGAGCCATCTTGAAGCTGTGCTCAAAAACTTGAAGCGCACACCAGCGGTTTTGAATGCTGAGCGCATCACGCACCGTGTGCGTGGCCAAAGTACAGATCAAAAATAAAGGCCTGCATTGGGGCACGGGTCTTTCAGGATCTTTATTTACTTAGGGCTTTGAAGGCGCTGGATACGTCACATCAAGCACCTCAATTTCACGCCAACCCTGAGGTGTGACCAACTTCAACACATCGCCAATGCTCGACTTGAGCAAGGTGCGCGCAATGGGGGATACCCAACTCACCTCACCCTTCAAACTGTCGGCCTCATCAATGCCCCGAATGGTGACTGTGCGCTCTACCCCGTTTTCTTCCACATAGGTCACGGTGGCACCAAAGAAAACTTGGGTCCTGCCGTGGTGAGCGCTTGGGTCTGTGACTTCCGCAATTTCCAATCGTTTGGTCAAAAACCGAATGCGTCGGTCAATTTCGCGCAGTCTTTTTTTGCCATACAGGTAATCGCCATTTTCTGAACGGTCGCCATTGCTGGCGGCCCAATGCACAATTTCCACCACCTTGGGGCGTTCATCGTCAATGAGGCTGAACAGCTCTGCGCGCAAATTGGCATAGCCCTGAGGGGTCATGTAATTGCGTGTGCCCGCGGGCAAAGGCGGCAAGCTGGGGTCTTCGCCATCGTCGTCGGCGCTGTCTGTTTCGCGTGTGAAAGCTTTGCTCATGGCCGTGATTGAAAAGAATCCGTTTGATCCGTTTGATCCGATTGGCACAAAGAAAAACAGCCTAGGGGCGTAAGCCTCTAAGCTGTGTTCTAGTCTCGAAAAATCGAAATCTGGTGCGGCTGGCAGGAATCGAACCCACGACCCCTTGGTTCGTAGCCAAGTACTCTATCCAGCTGAGCTACAGCCGCGAAGCTGCAAATTGTAGCACGGTATTTTTTGCTTCTTGCGCCCAAGAAGCCAGATTGTCTAAAAACATTTGGCTCACCCGGGCCTCATTGCCCGCAGAGAATCCAGCAGAATGCGGCGTGACGATGACATTGGGCAGGCTCCACAGCGCTGAAGATGGGGGCAGCGGCTCATGCTCAAAAACATCCAAATAAGCACTTCCCAACTTGCCCGTTTGCAAGGCTTCTATCAAATCTTTCTCGACCACCACTTCACCGCGCGCTACATTGACCAAGCCCGCGCCCTGGGGCAGCAAAGCCAATCTGCGGGCATCGATCAAACCCCGAGTGGTGGGAGTTAGGGGGCACATCAAAAGAAGCCAGTCGGTGTTTGGCAGAGCAGCATCAAGCGTTTCGTAGGTCAACATTTCCATGTGCGGTGCGCCAGCAGCAGAATGGGCGGAAGTACCAGCATGCGCTTGCTGTCGAACCACTTTCAAGCGAAGGCCTAGCATTGACAAAAACTGCGCCACCCTTTGTGCAATGGGGCCCCAGCCTACGAGCATGGCTGTTTGGCCTGCCAAATCTGGCGGCAATTGGGAGCCTAACAACGGCGCCCATTTTTTTTCATGCATGGCATGAACCAACTCTGGAAATTTACGCGACAAAGCCAACAAGCCTGCCAAAGCGGTTTGGGCCACCACCTCGGCATTGGCACCAGATGAGGTTGCCACCTGCACACCCTTTGCTTTGAGACGCACATAAACATCACGATCAGCCCCCGCAGAGTGAATGTGAACCCAACGCAAATGAGGCGACTCTTCTAAAACTTGATAGCAGGCTTTCAAACTGGGCGCCAGTTCGTGTTTGGTCGACAAGCCAGTGACGTCTCGGGACACAAAAGCACAATCAAAATCGCGTCGACCCGACGCCACAGCTTGCTCAAAGCTCACACACTCAAAGGGCCGGTCGGCCATGACGTGCGCAATTTGCGAAGACAAGCCACGCAAGGCCAACTCTGACAGCAAAATCTTCATGTTTATGATCTGTTATGTTCTTTTATGTTCTGTTGAGTTTTTTGTGCCATCAAGTTTTGTAACTTGGATCCATGCGGTCTAGTTTGCGCAGCAGTGCGGGCCACTCCATCAAACCGTAGGGCCTGCGAGTGCTGGGTTGATAGTTGTTCCAAGTTTCTTCCAAAACTTCTGGTGCTACTTTTGCAAAAGGGGTGTTGCATGCCATGGCTGCCAACTGCGAGTGGCATGCCAGCTCCAATCGGTGCATCCAGTTAAAGGCTTCACCCACACTCTTGCCAACTGTCAAGGCACCGTGATTGCGCAAAATCAAGGCTTCGCCTTGTCCCAAATCTTGGAGCAGCGAGGCTTTTTCCTCATGATTGAGAACAACGCCTTGATAGTCATGGTACGCAATTTTCAAAAAACGCATGGCTGTTTGCGTCAAGGGTAGCAAGCCACACTCAAGCGATGACACGGCCATAGAAGCCCAGCTGTGGGTGTGAATGATGCACCGAACTTCCGGCCGAGCTTCGTGAATGGCGCTGTGAATGACATAGCCCGCTTTGTTGATGCCATAGTTCAACTCACCAAAGTCTGGCTTGTCTAAAATATTGCCGTGAATGTCAATTTTGATCAAGCTTGAAGCTGTGATTTCTTCGTACATCATGCCGTAGGCATTGATCAAAAAAGCACCCTCTTCTCCAGGCACACTGCAAGAGACATGGTTGGCCATCATGTCGGACATGCCGTAGATGTCGACCAACCTGTAACACGCTGCCAAATCGACTCGGGCTTGCCACTCTTCGGGGGTGCACCTATTTTTCATCGATTCAATTTTCAAGATACCGTTTTCAAGCATTGATCAACCTATGTTGCCGATTTAAAAGAATTTTGAGGCGCTATTTTGAACCACAGCACCGAGAGGAAAATAGCGAGTAAAACCAGCAGAAGTGCCAAGCCAGACAGCAATGCCGTAATTTCTGTGTCGCGTTTTTCCAAGGTGAATTGAGTGGAGAGGTGTTTGTAAACCTGCTTCAAATCTTCTGCCGAGCCCGCCTTGAAATAGTCGGCATCTGTGATTTTGGCAATCCCCTTCAAGGTCTCTTCATCCACTTGCGTGAAAAAAGAATAGCCTTCGTAGCCCGGAATAAAGCCATTGGGCGTGCCAAAACCCACTGTATAAACCCGCACACCCAAGTCGGCTGCTTTTTGCGCAGCTACCAATGGATCTGGCCCCGTGGTTCGGCGACCATCGGTGAGCAACACGATGGCGCCCCCTTTGTAAGAGCCCGGCGGTTCTGGTGGACGCTCTGCAGGCTTGGGTTTGGCATCTAGACTTTGGGCGCCACCAGACCCCTGATTGCCTTGCGGGTTGTAGCCAAAAGGATTGGGGTTGTAGAGCGCGGCCTCCAAATCAATGGCTGCTTCGGGTCGCAATGTGCTCAAGGCCAACAACAGGCCACTGCCCGTGGCCGTTCCGCGCTGCAATTGAAATCGATCGATGGCGGCAACGAGTTCTTCCTTGTCTTGGGAGACATGCTGCACAACCTGCGCATTGCCAGCAAAGGAGACGATGCCAACGCGAACATTGCGCGGTAAATCTTGTAAAAATTCCTTAGCCGCCTTTTGAGCCGCCTTGATTCGGCTGGGCTCCACATCCTCTGCCAGCATGCTTCGAGAAACGTCCATGGCCATGATCAGGGTCATGTAGTCGGCTGGCAATGTGACTCTGGCCATGGGCCTCGCACTCGCCAACAACAACAGCGCCACGGCCAAACCGATCAAAGCAGGCGGAACATGGCGCCGCCAAGGCGAGGGCAATTCCATATTTTGCAAGATCCAAGAAACCCCCGAAAACACCACCACTTGCTGCCGTTTTCGCCTCAACAGCCACACATAAGCGGCCACCAAGATCGGTAAGAGCAAAAGCGACCAAAGCATGTGGGTGTGTATAAATTGCATAGCCAATAGGGTTTTCGCAAGATTCGCCAATTTACCATTGAAGCTTATGTTATGGTTATTTGATGAAACGAGAGGCGGTTTTTAGCAAAAGCCCGCGAACTGTGGGTTCGGTCTCGCACACTGATGCGGAATCAAGCACGCCCACTCCTTGGCGCCCCAAGCTTCGGTGGGATTTTGTAGCTGTCTTCTTGCTTGGTGTCCTTTTCAGTTTGTTGGCCATGGGAGTTTTTCTCATACAACGCAACGCGCCTAAAGCGCTCACCCAACAAGACATTGATGGCGCTGTATTGCACACGCTTCAAACCAAAGAACTGCCCTCGGCCAGCGCCAAAGCGGCGGCATCGGTACAGGGGGCTGTGGTGCATGTTCAGTCCTACGTAGCCGATCCCAAAAACAAAGACCAAGACAAAGAAAGTGGTGTGGGCACCGGCGTGGTCATCAAAGACGATGGCACCATCTTGACCAACTTTCACGTGATTGCGGGCGCGAAAAAATTGAAGGTCACTTTTTTTGACGGCACTGAAACTGAAGCAACAGTCATATCGGTGCAGCCCGAGAAAGACTTGGCCGTGATCAAGCCGCAAAAAATTCCGGATGATCTGGAGCCCGCCATCTTAGGCTCCAGCCAACAGCTTCTGCCTGGCGACATGGTGGTCGCTGTGGGCTTTCCTTTCGGCATTGGCCCTTCTGTCTCTGCAGGTGTCGTGTCGGGGCTCAATCGCCAATTCAAATCGCCAGATGGCACGCAAGTGCTGCAAGGACTGATTCAATTTGATGCTGCGGCCAATCCGGGCAACTCAGGGGGGCCCTTGGTCAATATGTCGGGCGAAGTGGTTGGCATTGTGACAGCCATCTTGAATCCAACTTCGGCCAGAACCTTTATTGGCATCGGCTTTGCCACCACCATCGAAAGTGCAGGCTCTGCGGTTGGCCTGCCACCTTTTTAATTTTTGGAGACAACACCATGACGCTTTCAAATGAAGCTTGGCGAGGTCACAACACCTCCCCCCAAATCAAAAATCCCGCTGAAGCCGCGGCCCTCATGCAGCGGGTACTTTATGAAGTCAAGCGCGTGGTGGTGGGGCAAGATGTTTTTTTAGAGCGTGTGCTCATTGCTTTGTTGGCACAAGGCCACCTGCTCATTGAGGGTGTGCCTGGCTTGGCCAAAACCCTGACTGTGAACACGCTGGCCAAAACTCTGAACGGTCAGTTCAGCCGCATTCAATTCACGCCTGACTTGCTGCCTGCCGACCTGGTTGGTACCCGAATTTTCAATCAGCAAACCAGTCAGTTCAGTACCGTTTTGGGGCCTGTCTTTACCAATCTGTTGTTGGCTGACGAAATTAACCGCGCCCCCGCCAAAGTTCAAAGTGCTTTGCTGGAAGTCATGCAAGAAAGGCAAGTCACCATTGCAGGGCAAACACACCGTGTGCCTTCGCCGTTCTTGGTCATGGCCACTCAAAACCCTATTGAAACCGAAGGCACTTACCCGCTGCCAGAAGCGCAAGTCGATCGATTCATGATGAAAGTTTTGATTGACTACCCCTCGGAAGACGATGAGTTTGTGATCGTTCAGCGGGTCATCGCCGGCGGCGCTCAAGTTTCGGGTGTGGTCACGCCAGAAGATTTGCAAATGCTCCAAGCACAATGCCGACACTGCTATGTCGACCCCAGCCTGGTGCACTATGCTGTCAAATTGATTTCTGCCACCCGCTTTCCAGAACGCTACGGTCTAGAAAAGCTCAAAGGACTTTTGAGCTTTGGCGCCAGCCCGCGCGCCAGCATTGGCTTGATCGAGGGCGCACGTGCACTGGCACTCATGCGCGGCCGCGATTACGCCCTGCCTGAAGACGTGGCCGACTTGGTGCCCGATGTCTTAAGGCATCGTTTGGTGCTGTCTTACACGGCCTTGGCAGAAGGCAAAACACCCGAAGCCATCATCCAAGAAGTGATGAAGGCTGTGCCCATGCCAGACAAGCCC
>Ga0214921_10006623_pt1 | contig 15765 bp, 12 predicted proteins | sample LL1505_MetaG_FD_177992 | JGI IMG/M metagenome (GOLD analysis project Ga0214921, IMG submission 177992) | Freshwater microbial communities from Lake Lanier, Atlanta, Georgia, United States - LL-1505 | ecosystem: Environmental > Aquatic > Freshwater > Lake | place: USA: Georgia | collected...
TGATAATTTAGTCGAGTTGGAAGAGGTTGCCAAGTCTTTGCCAGAGGTGCGAGTAATATCATTTCCGCAGACCGAGCGAGAACTTCCAGCTTTTGTAGATCGATTGATGTCACTATTCTCAAGGCCGGAGATTACTGCGGAAGATCGAGCACGTGTCAAACTGTACCGACAGCGTATTGCAACAATTCCCCCGACAGGGAGCGGGGCGTCCCATGCAGAATTGACTGAATTCCTCAAAGAATTGGACATGCAAATCACTATTCATGACCGCTCACAGCCTGTCGGCGAGCGTGCAATTCAGCTTATCAATAAGACTAACCAGTTTAATATGAATGGCAGACGCGTCACGTTAGAAGAGGTCTCCTCTATGGTTGCGAAGGGAAGTAAACTGCTTACTGCTTCTTTGAAAGATTGTACGGGGGACCATGGTGAAATCATTTCAGTGATCATAGCACCCGATTCTACAATCACCCATTTCGTTATGTCGTGCCGAGTGTTTCAACGGCGCGTTGAGTTTGCGATTGTTGAATTTTTACTTCGACGATTTGGGCATATTTGTTTTGAGTACGTTTCGACGGAGCGCAACACACCATTTCGACAGTTCTTGGAGGCGCTTCATCTTCCTGCTGACCTTTCGTTAAAGGCCGGGGATTCTTGTCCCGATATGATTTTTGAGTCTACCAAGCTATTCAAAATCAATGCGCCAAAAACAACATAAAGAGGATGTGCGGAAAGCGCTAATGGGCGCGGTACGTGGAGTCGGCGTAGGCGTCGGGGATACAGTATTTCTTGGGATTGATATGGGAAATATTCCATTGCCATACATTGAAATATCATTATCTAGGAGTGCTATCGAGAAGCGAAACGAGGCATTATGCAGGTTTGTTTTCGAAGCGATAAAGGATGTGGTCGGCGATAAGGGCACAATTATCGTTCCCACGTATTCCTATTCGTGTGCACGTCCTGGATCAGTATATATACATGAACAGACACCTTCCGAAGTTGGGCCATTTACTGAATACGTTCGCCGTCTACCCGAAAGTAAGCGCTCCATACATCCGATATTTTCTGTTTGCGCTGTTGGAGAGCGATCAACAGAGTTGATAGGAGACTGTGGTGGGTCTGCATTTGGGGCTTCAAGCCCGTTTGCGCGCCTATCTTCATGTGGTTGTAAGTTTTTGAATTTGGGGGTCCCATTTCATCAATCTGTAACGTATGTGCACCACATCGAACAATCCTATGGATGCAATCATCGTTATAACAAAGTTCTCCAAACTAAAGTAATGGTTAATGGTTACGAGTCGATGAGCCGGTTTATGGCTTATCTTCGTTTTCGTGGAGCAAAGACCGATGTTAGTCTTTTAAGAATGGAGCAACTACTCCTTAGTCGAGGGGCGCTACGTGAGATTAAAGTTGATGACACAATTTTTCAATCTGTTTTAGCTTCCGACATTGATGCACTAGGGTACGCTGCTTTGAGGCAAGACCCAACATTCTTTCTTGACAGCGATGTTGTGATTCACCTCGATGACAGTCGAGTCTGTGAACATTTACATGATGGTCAAGAAGTTACTTTTAGATTGGATGCAATTCGATAATGAAAGATGAGCCAAAGATATTTTTAGAGATATCCGAATGTCCAAACCTGAGAAAGATTGTCTTGGCTCAGCTAAACGAGTGGCCGGAGCACGAGCAATTTCTCAAGTTGAGATTTTCGGGCCAAACTGATTCAGCCTTAGCTCTTTCGGAGCAAGTGGCGGAAATGATTTTAAAATTGGCTGGCAATGATTTGCTTAGTTACTCTAGAGACTATTATTGGATGTGCAAAAACTTAATAGAAGAGGACTTGTTTTTCAGACGGAAAGGGCGCTACCGCAGAACTACGTTTCAAGAGGCCTATAGGGATATATATTCGAATTCTGAATATATGGAGCGTTATATCCGCGGTCTTCTTTTTTCGCAGTTGTTATGGATGAATCAGGCTCAATCGTTCGAATTTTACGTTTCACACTTTCTTAAGAGGCTTAGTAGTGGGACTAAGTATCTCGAAATTGGCCCTGGTCACGGTCTACTGACATATTTTGCCTCTTTGTGTCAAGAAGTAGAGTCCCTTTCTGGGTGGGATGTAAGCAAGAGCTCAATAGATGCAACTAAGGTGGCGTTAAACGTTCTTGGTGTTCGAAAACCAGTCTTCCTCGCAGAGCGAAATATATTAATCCCTCTTGACACAACAGAAATGTTTGATGCGGTAGTTATCAGCGAAGTCATGGAGCATCTCGACCGCCCGGATCTGGCTCTCAAGCAGATTCATTCAGTAATGGCGCCGGGAGGCCTATTGTTTCTGAATGTCCCGTGTAATAGCCCGGCTCCCGATCATATCTTTCACTGGGACGCACCTGAATCAGTGATTGAACTTGTTCGTTCAAAGGGGTACCTCATTGTAGAACACGCGTTTGCCCCTACAACAGGATATACTGTAGAACATGCACGAAAGCGTAAGGTGACATTAAATGCGCTAATAGTTGCAAAAAAATGTGATTACGATCCTCTAAAAAGTAATGACACCTGATATGCATGCGATAAACCCATGAAATTTGATGGGCCCCTTCTCAAATCTACTACCATCGATTTTGACGTAGGTAGGTTTTGTATTGAATTGGCAAAAAAACTGTTCCCGATTTACAGGAGCATAACGGGACAAGGTGTTCGTGATACTTTGGCACATATCAAGCACCAATTGCCTACACTAAACATTTGTGAGGTGAAGTCCGGAACTCGAGTGTTTGACTGGACTGTTCCGGACGAGTGGATCATCCGCGATGCATACGTCACTGATGTATCTGGCTTGAAGATCATCGATTTTAGGAACAACAACTTGCATCTTGTCGGATACTCAGAGCCAGTAGACAAGTGGCTAGATCTGGATGAGTTGGACGCGCACCTGTATTCGAACCCCGATCAACCAACTGCGATTCCATACGTTACATCATATTATGAAAGGCGATGGGGTTTTTGTCTTACACATAACCAAAGGCAAAGCCTTTCGCCAGACCTCTACCATGCTGTTGTTGACTCTGAATTAAGGATGGGCGTTTTAAATTTCGGAGAACTAATTTTGCCTGGGCAGACGACGCAGGAAATTCTATTGTCGACTTACATTTGCCATCCCTCGATGGCAAATAATGAACTTTCCGGCCCAGTGGTTACAGTAGCGCTGGCCAAATGGCTGATGAGTTTGCCACACCGAAGGTTTACTTATCGCATTGTGTTCATTCCAGAAACTATCGGGTCGATAACTTATCTAAGCCAAAATCTTGATCACCTTAAGCGGAATGTCGTAGCTGGTTTTAATGTCACTTGCGTCGGAGATAACCGATGCTATTCCTATCTGCCTTCGAGAGATGGGGATACACTCTCAGACAGAGCTGCCTTGCATGTCTTGAAACACATTGAACCTAATTTCAAAAGATATACCTGGATGGATCGCGGAAGTGACGAGCGTCAATATTGCTCACCAGGCGTGGATTTGCCTATAGCTACGATTATGCGGAGTAAATATGGCGAATATAAGGAGTACCATACCTCACACGATGACTTTAGCGTTGTCACAGAGCAAGGCCTCGCCGGTGGATTTGAGGCGTTGCGGCAGGCAATAGAGACAATCGAAAACAATGTAAAGCTTAGGATGACGGTGCTTTGCGAACCGCAACTTGGAAAGAGGGGGTTGTATCCGAATTTTAATTCCCAAGAATTATATGATCAGACAATCAGAATGACAATGGATGCAATTTCATTTTGTGATGGGAATCGTGACTTGCTTGAAATCGCAGAGCTGATGGGGGTACCCATATCCAGATTAGTAAATGCATTGCAACCTATTCTGAATGAAGGATTGTTGGAACCTTCTTTGCTCTAGCGCACAGTTTTTTGGCAAATAAGGTTTCAACAATCGAGCCATGATGGATGTATGGAAAGATGAGGCTCATTAATATTGCAATAGCATGATTTCTAAACTCATATGCGAATGGACTTTTCATTGTGATTCGGTATATAGGTTAGTTAGGGTGGCCTATTGAAGCCGAGAAGAGATGTAGCCAAAATCAGTTTTTCGTTTCCAGCAATTCTCTATAATGCAAGTATGGGAAGTGTATTGTAGGAGCAGTTATCGATATTTAACTTGGGAATGAAATCTTGAAAGTAACAAGAAGGTATAAGGGACTTAACCTTGGTAGAAATAAATATCTAGGATCACTAATTAAGCGGCTTTACAAAAACGTTTTAAATACGGCGATAAGAGCTCCCAACTCTGGCCTAACTGATATGCTGCTTCTAAGGGAAGATTTCATTAAATCCTACTCAAATAAAAAAAGTGTTTTTTCTTACGAAAGTCTTTACAACAGGTACCTCAATAAGATAAATCTAGAAGATTTTTCTAGCCTGGTAATCCAGTTGGTAAATAATTCATCAAAACTCTCGCATCGTGGAGCCACCTTACGTGCTATACGCGTCTATTTATTCGGACCATATTTTGGTAAATGGTGCCCACTGGTTGAATTTGCTCATCATGCAAAAATGAATGGTGAAAAAAGTATTTTTTATGTGGGATGTAAAAGCGATTCTGAATTTCAGATCCTTAGTGAAATCGTATGCGGTAGCGAGGGGAGTGCACAATCTATCTCAACTATTTCCGATAAGCTATTATATATATTGTCAAAACTAAAATTATGGATAAATCAGGATAAGCCATATGCCTATGGTGGGTTCAATTCAAATCAAAATTTTGATAAAATAAGTGTCAGTCTGTATCAGAAAAATATAGTTATTCCGATTCAGGAGGATCGTAGATTTTCAAGAATATCGAGACTTTGTGAGGAATTCAAAAACAATAACATCGGTGTATTATTGTTTGCATATGACCTTAAGGCTGAAGAGCTATTGGAGTTAAGTAAATATCCAGAGCTGATGAAGCGTGTTATTTTTGCGAGCGATCTATTAGATGAGCATGAGGTATCTAATATACAAATAAATGTTAATGATGAACTGAAAAATTTATGTCTCAACTTGAAGTACAGTAAGGCACTAAATGATTTATGTTACCGCGACGTTCCTCTGCACAAGCATGCCTTAGAAGACCTTGAGCAGATAATTCTATTTAGAGGTGTGCAATTAGAGGTTTGTATTGCTGCAATCGAAAAATTATTACGTTTGCAAAAAATTGATGCATTTATCGGGTTTGATAATGGCATAAATACATGTGCTTGGATGAGAGTATGTGAGCAGCAATCTATTCCATCTTTTATACATTTCTATAATTCAGTTCTTACTCCGGCGATATACCAACTTTTGATTGACTCATTCGAACCTACTGCTTGGTTGCTTGGTGGAAGTCGACAATTCGATAAATTAAAAGGAATAAAGGATGCTAAAAATTATTTCATCACTGGAGATATTCTTTTGGATTTAATAGCTAGCACCGATCGGCAGCTTTCTGACATGACAATAAAATGTAAACTTGGAATTTCATTTGAGTCCAAAGTAATAGTTTTACTGTCGTCGTACGTTACAGATGACTATACTGAGGAAAGAAAGCGATCAATATTCACCTTGGTTGACAGCGCCGCGCGTGAGTTAGGGGTTTCATTAATTGTGAAAGCTCATCCTAATGAGGATATTCAAGTCTTACATCATCAAATGGAAGAATGGAAAATCAGTCGCCCGATTCTTCATTCGGAAAGTTTGCTCGATATACTATTTGATTCTGATCTTGTTTGTATGTACACAAGCGAAGCGGCTCAACAAGCAATGTCGGTCGGAGTCCCTGTCCTGTCAATGGTCCCAGCTGAAATTTCGGCAGATTTAGATAAGCACTGGGGCTATTTATCATCGGGCGCTGTTGCATATGTCCCTCTGGGGGAGGATCCAACAGAAGTTATAGCAGATTTGCTTTTTAATCATCAATCGCGACTGGAGCTGATTAATAAGGGATATGCACATATTGAAGCGTCTGCTGGAAAAGGGGATGGGAACAATGCCAAACGTATTGTTGATGTAGTAAGATCCTATTGTTGATGTTTAACTAGGATTACCTAGTAAAAGAGGATATTTGTGCTCTATTGAAATTAACATAACACAGAATCTAATACGTAGTCTTCATTACAATTTGTTTCATCATTATCTACTTCGCCTTATCAGATCCGAGATCGCTTAATTAAGGTTTATCCTTACAGTTTTGTAGTGCTTATTTTCAAAAACTTTAGCGTACCATTCTTTACACGACTGTATAAAATACCCTGTTTGCCCATACCTTACTTACTGAGCGATTCTAAAATCCCAATTTACAAAATATTTTTTCCCCACCTTAGATGAATAGTAGACAAAACGATATCAAAGAAATGGGCAGTCTGGTCGGGCGCCATCTTTCTCACTACTGGAAGCAAAGCCTTGTGCTCGTTATGCTAAGCATCATTGCCGCATTATTGACAAGCCTGCAACCTATCCTTCTTGCCCCTGCTCTAGATGTCAGCATGTCATCTTTTGAAAGTCCGGCAACCAAAATCAGTGAAATTAGCTTGAATAATATTGGAGCTACTTTATTAGAATTATTTTCGATACATGTGTCAAAAAATACGACTGCCCTGATTCTGGCGATTGTTACTTTATTCCTTATTGTTGGAATTGTGGCCGCTGCCGTAGATTTTGCCGCACATATGCTATCTAGCTGGATCAATATTCATGCAAACAGTGATTTGCAATTTGATCTATATAAACATCTCCTTACCCTCGATTTAAAATTTTATTTGAGAAACAGGGCCAATGAATTGACAAGTCGTTTTATTAATGACACTGGGGAGGTAACGGTCAGTATTGACGTTTCCATGCGCCAAGCACTCGAATCAATAATCCTGATCATAATTTATGGTTATTTGTTGTTCCAAACATCAAGCAGCTTAGCTATGGCTGTTGTTGCTGTCAGCCTTGTCCATTTTTTTATTAATCGAATCCTTAGGCACCGCATTCAACACAGTACATCTGATAAATTTGACAAGCTAGCAGACACTGGTAATGTACTTAATGAGGCTTTCTCGAACATGAGGCTTATTAAATGCTTTTCTGCTGAAGATAAGGAAAAAATAAGATTTCGACGTATTCTCGATCTGCTTCAACGGATCAGCATGCGCTTTTCATTGTATAAACATACTGAAACTCCTCTTAGAAAAATTACAGATTCATTTGCCTTGGGATTAATATTGATTTTAGCATTTCAGTCTTTGCAATCCAAAGAGCTTACGACATCTGGTTTTCTGATGTTCATGATTGTGGTTCGGCAAACCATTGCTCCCGTCTCGACATTAGCCCAGTCATTGATCCGTTTGTATGGTGGACTAGGCTCGGCAAAACGTATCCTGGAAATACTTGAGACTCGGTCCGACCAGAAGCAGGGTAGTCGGGAGTTGACAGATTTTAAAGAAAGCATTCAGTTTAATAATGTGACATTTGGATACGAGCAGCAACGCCCAGTCCTCAAAAATATTAACTTTAAGTTGAAGCGTGGTGAGATTCTTGCTGTGGTCGGCCCTAGTGGAGCTGGAAAATCCACATTGGCTGATTTACTTGTTCGCCTATTTGATCCGCAGTATGGTCAAGTCCTGATTGATGGCGTACCGGTTGATCAATATTCAATTAAAAGCTATCGACGTATATTCGGAGTTGTACCGCAGGAAAATCTGCTTAATCATCTTACGGTTGCAGAAAACATAGCATTTGGGGGCAACAAAGAAGTTCCTGAAAAACTGAAGAACGCAGCCAAAATAGCTAATGCTAGTGAATTCATTTTATATTTGCCAGAAAAATATGAAACACAAATTGGTGACAGGGGCGTTCGCTTATCCGGAGGACAGCGTCAAAGGATAGCCATCGCACGTGCAGTTTACGTAAATCCAAAAGTGCTAGTCCTAGATGAAGCGACAAGCGCACTTGATAGTGAATCCGAGAGGGCTGTTCAGATTGCGATAAATAAAATTCTTGAGAACTCTACTGCATTTATCATTGCACACCGACTATCAACAATCAGACATGCTGACCGAATTTTGGTCATGAATAATGGGGAGATAGAGGCTATTGGCACTGCCGAGGATTTAATGAGGACTAGTCCAACATATCGAAAATTATACAATTTGCATTTTGACATGGAGAAAAATGCATGATCCAAAAGACTTCGGAAAAAAAATATCAACTTACAAATACTATTCTCAATAAAATCGCAAAACATTTGTATAAATGTAGTCTTAGCCTTGGTAGGCGATCGGACAAGTTGAACCAGCACAGGTTGTGGTCCAATGCAGAGCTGGCTAAGTTCGGAAATTTGTGCAGGGGCTCCGTGTGCAATGTTTCTGGATGGAAAGATTCGGCTCGCGATGGTACAACAGCAAGATATCGAGATTACTTTCCGGGCTGCACAAGTTATACAGTTACGAATTACCCGGGAGAGCGTGGTTACAATGAGCTTGAGTTGGATACGCAACAAATTCCTTTAGATGTTACAAAGCCTCTACCACCAGAATTGATATCAAGGTTTGATGTAGTTTTCAACCATACAATGTTGGAGCATGTTTATGATGTTGAGGTAGCTTCAGAGACATTATCCCGCATGACCAAAGACCTGCTTATTGTTATTGTTCCATTCATGCAGGAACAGCACTTTGATGATGGCTCGTACGGCGATTATTGGCGATTTACCCCGATGGCAGTTTGTCGCCTATTTCAAAAAAACGGAGTCACTCCACTCTATATAACAGCCAACGATAGCCAGCCCTGGTACCCAATTTATATTTTTTATATTGGCAGCAAACATCCAGACCGTTGGCGAAGCCATTTCAATTTTGATATAGAATGTACTCTTAGGCATAAGACAGGTTCAGTCTTGGGGTATTGGAAAAAATAGCTACATCTCATAATAGGTTACTATAAATGCCATGCTATATACATTTAAAATATTTATCCGTGAAAAAATTGATCAACTACTTGATTCTTATCACTTCGGAGCTTCATTAGATCGCCTTCGGGTACTCGAGGAAAATACATTTAAAAAAGAAGGTGAACTTTTCACTGTTCCATTCAATTACCACGGTCTGGGGCATTACGATTCAATTAGCCCAAGCCAAGTGGTATCCGAAATTCGGTCTTTGTTCGACGTGGTGCGGGAGCTAAAACCTAAAATCGTATGTGAGATCGGCACTGATAAAGGAGGCACCTTATATCTGTGGTGCCAGGCAAGTGAAAGTGATGCCTTGATTTTGTCTTTGGATTTGCCTTCAAGAAAGCGATATTCAGAAAGGCGTCGTCGCTTGTATGCTCAGTTTAAAAAAAGTAAATCGCAGACCCTGGATTTCCTAGCCGGGGACTCCCACTCCGCAAGTTCAGAGGATCAGGTAAGTGAAAAGTTAGGCGATAGAAAAATAGATTTTCTTTTCATTGATGGTGACCATACCTATGAAGGCGTTAAACAGGATTTTTTAATTTATTCTAAATATGTTCGTAAAGGTGGAATGATTGCTTTCCATGACATAAGAACTGTACGACCTGGGTGTGGCGTCAAGAAATTCTGGGAAGAGCTGTCGCCAAGCTTCTCAAAAGAAAATTGCTGGGAGTTCACCAAAAAAGACTATGGCCCTACGGGCGCAGGAATTGGCGTGATAAGAATCGCATAATGCGTCTTCTATTTGTCTGTAAACATAATCCTCAAGATCCTAGTGAAAAAGCACTTCGGAGTTGGCTGCCTCGCCTTGTAGGTGAATTCAGGGAGTTTGTATTCAGACCCCAGGAGAGGCGGCGTTTTGATCCGCAAAATATGATTTTCTCGATGCGGATTAAAGCAATGGTAGAAAATTTCAGACCTACTCACATTTTTTGCTGGCTCCCTTATTTGAATCCTGAGGAACTAGAATGGTGCAAGCAACTGGGGATCAAGTTGATTGTTGGATTAAACGGATTTGCAACGTTTTCGACTGGTTTATATAAAGATCAGTCATTATATTTTGAGTCATTACGCCAATTGGACGTTTACTTAGTACCGCATCGACCACATATTCAAACCTTGCTTAAGCATGGTATCAGAGCAGTTGAAATGCCATTCTTTTATGACCCAGAAGCATACCGCCCTTTGTCTAATATAACTAAATTTCTGTCATGGGATCGCGCAGATCTTTTTTTTGTCGGAAATTTGGGTGATAGCACAAAGTTAAACAGTCAAAGCGCATACCGAAAGCAGGCGATCGAGATGCTTGGAAAAATCGCTCGGGTTAAAGTCATGTCGGACTATTCAAATTTTTCGGAATACATTAAATATCTTAAGCCGACCGCAAGTGATCGGCTGATTAATTGGCATGTGAATAGTTCTCGCGCCTCAATTTGCTTTGATTACTTTCCAGATATCAATGATTACGATTCGCTTGGAGAGAATGTAGTTCAGCGCTACGATGGTGATTACAAATATGCGGTACGGCCCAGAGTCCTTACGATGATGGGTGCTGGTACGCCAGTTTTTATCGACCGCCATCCCGAAATTCAGCGCATGTTTGTTGACGGGCAGGATGTCGTAATGTGGAGCGGGTTGAATGAATTACATGATCGATTTAATTATTATCTCTCATCTCCAGGAGAGTTAAAGGATATAGCTCAAAATGGATATAAGAAAGTAGTTGCGAGCCATAATGTTGAAAAACGTTTGCTTGAAACTATTATGCCTGCCATTGTTGGCTGAGAAATGCTCTTAGAAAGTATCCGATGTTAATTAAAAAGCTACTCATATCTTATTATTTAATTGCCGTTTCGCTTTGTATCAGAATACTTCAGCATCCCAGATGCCTAGCCCTATTACCAGGCGAGCTATTGAATTTTTACAGAACCTACAAGCTGTTTAGGAGCGAACATACTGGCAATGAGCATATCTTGCTACGACCGATTTTTTTCCAGCGTAATATAGATAGCAAGTTTGATGCACACTATGTGATTCAAGCTTGGTGGGCATCGGCGTGTATTGCTAAAATAATGCCATCTAAGCATATTGATGTTTCATCTAATGTGGCATTTGTTGCGCAATTATCGGCCATACTGCCTGTAGAATTCTATGAATTTAATCCACCCCAACTCAATCTACCGGGACTCTCAGTTAAGAAGGCTAGTCTTGAGATGCTGCCATTCTCAGATGACAGTATTGAATCTGTAAGTTGTTTGCATGTGTTGGAACACATTGGTTTAGGACGTTATGGCGACCCGATAGATCCTTTGGGAATGGAAAAGTCATGTCGTGAACTTGCCAGAGTCATTCAACCTGGGGGCCATCTTTTGGTTTCATTTCCTGTAGGTCGAGAGCGAATCGAATTCAACTCTCAGCGTGTGATTCATCCATCACGCGTAGCCTCGTTATTTCCTAGCCTCACTCTAGTTGAATTCTCTATGGTGAGCGATCAGAGAGACTTTGTTGAAAACGCCGACCTGAGTAAAGCTCAATACCAAGAATATGCGTGTGGCTTATACCATCTAATCAAGGTATAATCAAGTCCTGACTGTAATAAAAATTAATTTTTAATTTATACTTTTTAAAGTCGATTTAAATAACAAATTAATTAAGTAAAGTCGCTTTAGTACGCGTATGAAGAATAAGCCAGAAAAAAATAAATGATTTGCCAATAATGGATCCAAGTTAGGGAATGGTATTATTTCATCCGCATATACCAAGATCAGGGAAAGATTATGTCAATGCAGTGCTCGATACCCGCTGGATAGGACAGGGACCAAAGGTTGAGGAATTTGATGAGCTGTTTCGGCATAATCTGGACTCACATTCCTGTCCTGCGTCGGATGATTGCCTTTAGAGTTGGGGATCGCGAGCGGGATCTTTGGATCCAGACGGCGCAGCAGATTGTCCACGCACAATTGGGTGCTCCAAAAAACTAACCTCCAATGAATTTACCAGAACTCTCTTCAAATGAAGATCTTCCCTTGGTGACGATTGCTTTTCTGAGTTGGAATCGCCTCCACTACCTGAGGGCTACGATCGAGTCAGCTAGGGAATGTATTGATTATCCGCATTTGGAATGGATCATTAGCGACAATAAGTCACAGGAACCCGGCCTGCTCGATTACATTGCCGGGCAACATTGGATCGACGTTAAGATTTGCTCTGCTCAGAGCCATGCCGATGCAATGAACGAACTAGTGAAAATCGCCAAGGGAAGGTATATCCTGATCTGGCCAGATGATGTACAGTTTGTTAAAAAAGGTGCTTGGCTAGTCGATATTATAGAGATTCTTGAAAAAAATCCATGGGTGGGAAGTGTCGGAATCAACTATCTGCGCAAGATTACAAACCGTCGTTTGTTTACGATGAGACGTTGGTTGTCATGGCGACTTTTTCTGAAGGAAATTTTTTACTTCCGACACAACTTCCGGTTCCCCGCTCGATTAAGATCTAATCGAGGTTTCGAAATCCGGACTTTAGGGCATTTATGGCCGGGCATTTGTGGCTCAGGAATACCTACCCTCACGAGAACTGAGATATGGCGTCAAATGGGTGATTGGCGGGCTCGCGAAAAGCGAACCGAACAAAACCTGATTGACTCTTCTCTTGGTGCAGAGGCGGATATGGTCCAGCGCTTTTATGAGCGAGGGGTGGCTTTGCAGCAGGCTGTTCTCAGCTGTCCGGTGGCGGCAGATATCGTAACCGATCCAATTGGTTCAAAGGCCAAGGTGCGTAAAGGAAAGCGCTTTGGTGTCTACCTTCCGCCACCTAGCGTGCCCTACTATTATCAAATTACTGAGGAAGTAGACTTGGATTTGAGCAAGCCAGCTATACCCCTATCCTTCGAAGAATGTGTCATCCCTCTGGGATTTCTTCTGCCCATGGATAGTAAAGGTAATTTGCTGAAAGCCGACCATATCAATCTTGAAGTTGTGCATGAAATATTGCCTGTCGAAACGGTAACATCGCTTATTGGAAAAGCGCCATGAGTCCAGACTATTGCGGAAACATTTCCTATCGCCGATGGCTTTTAAACCTATGTCTTGCAAAGCACTCAGATATATTTTCTGGAACTTCTGTTGTGCTTGACGTTGGAGGTAAAAGGGAAATCGGGATTAAAGGGTACCGGTACCCGGTGGAAAGTGTTGGAACTTGGATTTATTTGAATATAGACGCCACCTCGAAACCAGATATTGTTGCAGATGCCACGGAAATACCTCTCCAGCACGCATCTGTCGATGTCGTGGTTTGCACTGAAGTCTTGGAGCACTTAGCCGCACCAGCACTGTGCATTGACGAAATTTGGCGAGTCTTGAAGCCTGGCGGGGTTTTTATAGGCTCAGCACCTTTCGTGTTTCCTGTGCATGGCGATCCTAGTGACTACTATCGCTACACCGAGTCAGGATTACGCTTCCTGCTACAAAAATTCTCGGTCGTAAACATTGAGCCCATGGGGGGGAGTCTGGGAACGATGGGACTCTTGCTCGAACAAGAATTGACCACCTTCGCACGATCTAGGTTTATGCGCTCATTCATGAGGCGACTTGCCGTAACAATGAGCCGCAAAGACTACAAAGTGAGCTTTGAAGGTTCTAAGCGTTTGACGACCGGGTGGTTCTGGCGATGCACAAGATAAATCAAGATATAAATAATCCCATCCCAACCCACTTTATCGGTGGTGAGGATATCGATTGGGCTCTAGATTTAGACCTAAGAATGGCACGCGCTTGCGCACCACTTTTCGTTAAGCAAGTTAATTTTGAATTAGCGAGTGTAATCTACTCTATCTGGCCGGGAGCGCTAGAGGCAATAGATCCAACGCGGTTAGAAGGAAAAATTGTTGTATGCGAATTCGACAATTCTCCTTACCACTGGATTAAGCAGACATTTTTCCGAAGGGCTAGAGAATATGTTTCCCTTTGGATAACGCACACCACTCAAGCTGCGGAACAGGCGAGGGCATTGGGTTTACCAGCATTATCTGTTCCATACCGTTTGGATGGAACTATTTTTTTCCCTCGTGAGGCGAGGAGTGCAGAGGTAATAGCTCTTCGCCTGCGCTACGCCATTCCTCCGGAACGCTACGTAATTGGAAATTTTCACCGAGATTCGGAAGGTACAAATCTGCGATCCCCAAAATTACAGAAGGGCCCGGATGTATTTCTGCAAATTGCTATTTCTTTATTTAAAAAAAATTATCCTATTCATATTCTGCTTGCTGGTCCCCGGCGCCACTGGCTGCGAAACCAACTCCAGCTCCATGGAATCCCCTATACCTTCGTCGGCAAGTCGATTGAGGCGGACGATATTAGTCAGAACATACTTCCCCGGTCAGACCTGAACAACCTTTATGCCTGTCTCGATCTTGTGCTGATCACCTCACGCTGGGAGGGCGGCCCATACTCAGTGCTTGAAGGCGCTGCAACACAGCGCAAAGTACTTTGCAGCAGGGTTGGTCTAGCGGAAGACGTTCTGGAACCAGAAAGCATCTTCGACCACGCCGATCAGGCCGTTAGAATCATCGAAAAAGACATTGGACTGGACTTTCTGGGCCCCACTGTGAAAGTGCAGTACGAACGCTATTTGCGTAGCTACACTCTTGCGCCGGGGCAAGAGGCAATGGTTCGCGTATTTCAAAAAAGCATTGAGGTGCCTGCGTTCATAAACACTACTGCGTTAGGCGGCGTACCTCGCGCCAGACTGCCGTCAAACTGGCAAAGATTAACGCGACGTCTGGGGTTCGGAAAAAACAGTTATTCCAAAAAAACAATCTCAATGCTTCGCGAATTCCATAAGCCCCCCTATGGCGGAGGCAACCAGTTCATGTTGGCCTTGAAAACTGAACTCGAGAGGTTGGGCATCCGAGTCCTAAATAATGAGATTGGCCACCATGTGGATGCCTATCTTTTTGACTCGCTATGGTTTGATCGCAAGTTGCTTGATAAGTTGGGTGGAATATCCAATCCGCGGGTTGGTCACCGCATTGATGGACCTATCCATCTGTACCGTGGGAAAGATAAGGATTTGGACGACCAGATTTTCGAAATCAATCGAAATTTTGCTACCGTCTCGATCATTCAGTCGGTCTATACCCTGCGAAGCATCATCGCTTCGGGTTACTCCCCCATTGCACCAATCGTCATTCCCAATGCAGTTAACCCTAACATCTTCTTCAAACTGGACGAGAATAGAAGTCTGGGTAGAGAAATAAAATTGGTGTCCACAAGTTGGTCGGATAACCCTATGAAGGGCGCCAATGACTACAAGTGGATTGACGAAAATCTTGATTTCAGCCGGTACTCCTATACGTTCTATGGCCGCATAAAGGAAAATTTCAAGAACATCGTATTGAAGCCGCCTCTTCCATCACTTGACTTGGCCGATGCGTTGCGAGAGTACGACCTGTATATCACTGCAAGTTGCAACGACCCTTGCTCAAACGCGCTAATTGAAGCCCTGGCATGTGGACTGCCGGCACTTTACAAGAATTCGGGAGGCCATCCCGAATTGGTTGGGTTTGGAGGACTTCCATATGACCGGGTAGATGAAATTCCTGCGCAACTTGAACGACTAACTGAAAATTACGAGCTATTTACTGGATGCTTAACGGTGACCCCGATGTCACATATCGCCAATCGCTACCTAGACGCCCTCTTTGCATGAGTGAGATGAAAATGGACAATACTGTCTTGGTTACTGGGGGCGCCGGCTATATCGGTAGCCATACCTGTAAAGAACTCGCCCGT
>Ga0214921_10006624_pt1 | contig 15764 bp, 13 predicted proteins | sample LL1505_MetaG_FD_177992 | JGI IMG/M metagenome (GOLD analysis project Ga0214921, IMG submission 177992) | Freshwater microbial communities from Lake Lanier, Atlanta, Georgia, United States - LL-1505 | ecosystem: Environmental > Aquatic > Freshwater > Lake | place: USA: Georgia | collected...
AGTACTGGGGAACCATGGTATGCGAAACAGCATCCACCAAGATCAGCCGCTCCCGGAAAAAATCCTTCCATGGGGACTGGATTTGACTTTTTAATGGCCCCGAGCCCACAATTAATAATTTCCATGGCAAATCCACTAAATTGGAAAGCGCTTGAAGAAGTAAAATAATACCTTTTTCAGGAACTAATCGCCCAATAAAGCCAATCAATGGTATGTTTGAATCCCTTTGAAACAGGCTTGAGACTTCATACATTGGCGGCTTCAAGTAATCTTTTTCGTTGATGCCAAGCTGCGGCAAAACTACAATCTGACCCTTATAACCTTTTTGACTTCTTAGCAGTTGAGCTCCTTCATGATTACCGCACACGATAAGGTCGGCATGTCTCTGGGAAATACTATTGAGATACCACTTGAGTTTGTTCAAGGGGAATCTAGGATTACGGGCCAAATTATCCCAAACAAAAAAACTTATTTTGGTTTTTTTGCAGATAAGTCTTGCAAGTAAAATACTTTCCAGGCCGATCACAGAATATGGATCTTCCTCAATATGAATGTGATCTGGCATGAATTCTTTGATTTCTTGCGCAAATCTAAGTGGATCAAGGCAATAAGTCATAGGAGTCTTGCCAAACAGTGTCTTTATAGCAGGCACTTCTGTAAGTGAAAATTCCGGAGCAATTTGTCGCTTATAGTCTGAAAATAGATGTCCCATTTTGGGGGGGCATACAATCCGAATTTGCAAATCTGGGCTTGCATCCTTCATAGCTGAATATTTAGATTGTGCAAACGCTGTAAGGTAAGAATGACCAACAACCAATAACCTCAATTAAAACCCCTAATAAATTAATAAAAATACATAAACACTTTCATTTTGACTTACCATATCTTTACCTTATTTAACAGCCTTAATGTGAAAGGATCCCGTATATACTTGATCATGATCTTTTTTTTCTAGCTGTCGCATAAAAATTGCAAGAAATATTTGGAACATCAGGAACGGGACATGCCATATAGAGTTTTTTAAATATTTGCCCGATACTCGCAATTCACAAAATAATCGGAAGAAATATCCATTCACTGGTCGTATGTAGTTCACATTAAATCCCGCTTGTTTGAGTAAATGGCTCCATGCATACCTAGTATATCGATAATAATCGTGGGGAATTTGGTGTTCCCCTGAAGCGAACGGAACGGAAATATATAAGGCACACCCGGGACGCAACACGCGAAATAGCTCGGCTAGGACTTCAGCTGGATTAGGTATGTGCTCCATAACCTGTATACAAATGATTGCACCAATCGAATTTGTCTCAAGCGGAATCTTGTGAAGAGAACAAGTTATATCCAAGTTAGAATAATCCCAACCTTTGTCACCCTGTGCAAAATCTACAGCAATGTATTGAGTGTGAGAGAATTTATTTTTATATTGACATTGACCCGCTCCAGCATCGAGCAACTTCACACCTGAGATGACTTCTTTCGCAATTTCATCTATAAATTGATGTACAGCCGTCAACTCCGGATCCGAGTCAAATCCAAGTTTGTAACAAAGCTTTTTAAATAAATTACTTACCGACATGGCGCCCCCGTAAATTAAAACCAGTTAAAAGTAGAATCCAACCCGTTAATTTAAATACGAAGTGTAACTTTGATCCATTAGAGCTAGTCACTAAGGATATTTAGTATCCAAAGCATGGGAGGCGAAAAGCCAATAACCTCCGAATGCCTTAGCCAAACAGAAAGATATCGGATTTATATTCTTAAGAGAGACGGGGAAACCCAGATTTTTCAACACATGGAAAGTCATAAGTTGATCATTAGCCAAGAGCTATCTCGCAAAATAGGCAGCAGAGTATATCGACGGTAATCTTCACCTAGGTCAATCATTTCTCACTTTTGTTCATGCTTTACAAAGAGTAAGGTTGGCATCAAAGCTAACAAGAAGAAGAGGATCTCAATACCATGCTGTATGGTGGCCTCACCAACGGTATACAAGCACATAATCATCACCGCAAAACCTAATACGGTCATACGCGCCGGATAGGAATGACGAGCTGCCTCAATAAACGTTATCAATAGAATAGAAAAAATCAGTACCAGTATCGGAATACCAAACGCTAAACCCAGCTCTACCCAACCACTGTGTGTTGCAATTCCATTAGTATTTGGACCGACTTCCATTTTTGGAGGCCTCTGGGGGTGCTTTGCAAAAGGGTATGCGAGTGTGCCAACTCCTTGCGGGTATGCCAAGATCGCTCTTGAGCCCGCAGTCGCAAATGCTATCCGCTCATAGGTATTCGGGGTAACTACTTGCCCATCCTCATGCTTGGGATAACCCATCTGATCTAGGTTTTGCCAATTGGGGTAGCGATCAATTTGCATTGCAAGCTTGGCGTCTTTCAGTAAACTATGCCAACCCTCATTGACAGTTGATTGTAAGAATGAAAAATACAAAACGAGGCATAAGCAAATACCGGTGAACAAAAGAGCTATGAAGCTCATTAGATTTGGTCTGTAAGTTTGACTTTGAATAAAAAATACTAATGCACAGATAAACCAAAAGCCATAGAAAATGGTCGTCAAGCCAATACCATTTCGGGCATTAGCAATATATACAAAAGCCCATAGTGATAAAATGGTACCCAATAACCAGTATAGCAAATACCAAAGTCTCACAGCGCTCCAGTGATACTGGATATTACGCAAATGATCTAGGAGAGCACCATTAATACCTGCAATCAATATCATCCCCATGAGTACAATATTGATCTTAAGATGAAACAAATAGGCACTGTGATCTGGTACAAATAATTTATTTTGTGAAAAGGCTCGAGGTATATATTGATAAAAGAGCGCCAGAAAAGCAACAAAAATACCAAGCCACAGTATATTGAGACGATTAGGATGATTTCTAAGGGCAAGACCGGTACCAAGACCAACCGTAGAAGCCAATAGGGTCCTGAACCAGGTGCTTTTTAGTTCTTTAAATTGGCTTATGGGATCAGCCGAAAAGAAGAAATAATGAACAATAACCCAAAAGAATACAAACACTAGTAGAACAAAAGGGATTGCTTTCCAGAGTGTAAGTTGCTCATTTAACGCCCCACATTTAAACTCTAGTGCTATGTAATAGAGGGATAAAAGAGTACCTGCCACTAACAAGATATGTCGCAGTGCAATAGTCTCCTTAACGGCCCAAATGCCCAGGAGGATGCTACTCAAAACTAAGAGGATCCACTCTAGATTTCTATGTGACGATTGTGAAGACTGATGTATGACCAAGGTAAAAATTATTTTAACAATGAAGTATCAAAGAGAACTCTGATTCTACAATTGTAAGCTCTGCAAGTAGATTTTTTAGCGCACTAAAGCACAATATTAGGCCCCATGCATACTAGTCTTAGTTGTTTGTGCTGAGTCAGATTGGTGATGCAATAGGGAATCGGGACATGATGGTATTAATTTAATTGTTTTCAACATAAGGCGGGAAGGTCTCATCGTGGCACATCAACCCTGATTTAGGATGCGACGCTAAATAGACTAAGTTTTTTGGTTCCTGTGAGAAATAGTTATCCACCAGGACATCATGGCCACTCCTTAAGGTAAGGAGCTTCTTAGTCCGATGAGAACTTAGCCAGCGCCGCCGGCGATAAGGATTTTGGTTTTTCAAAGCAACTCTCTATTAATTCCTACCAAAGAACCATCAAGCCCGCTAATGCCCGATCCCGGGGCTCTGGCTGCACCCACTTGGTCATAGCCATCGTAAAAACTGCTAGCAACTGGACCATCACATCCCTTTCAGTTATCGCACTCCTGGGCAATACTTGTTTCGCTCGCGTCACGCTGAGACTCCTTCAATACTTTTGGCGTTCCTGGTTTTTCTTGGCAATGCAGCGCTCGGTGACCCCCTTTGGGTCACCCAGCGGCGGTTGTTGCTGGCCAACCTCGGCTCTAAGGGACGCAATCTCCAGCTTTAGCTGCTCGCACTCGGCCTACTTGCGCTCCAAAAAGTGGATCGTGAGGCTTAATTTTGGCTGATGCCCTTGGAGGTTAAGAGGTGCATGTAATGCAATTTATTGGGATTATTGGAGAGGTTTCCCCGCTTGACGAGGCCCTTCTCTTTGAGGGCTTTTAGGTAGTAGTTGGTTTTGCCGAGGCTTATCCCTAATCGGTCGGCAAGCTCGCGCTGGCTGAGGGCGGGATTTTCTTCCAATAGTTTTAATAACTTGAGGTCAATTTCGGCTTGCATTGGCTAACTGGTCAGTGTTTTTGTCATTTGTTTGAATCGTTATTAAAACTATAACAGACCGTTCAAACCTTGAACGGTATTAATGGGTTTAATAGATCAGAACCCACTCTTTTTTAAGCGACTTGCGCTTCTTTGGGTTAAAGCCCTATTCGCTGGGTGGCGTCATCGCTTCAGGATATCGGACTTAAGACTGATGAGTCTGTGGTTTGAGGTTTCGCAGGAGTTTTCGCCCCAAGAGGAATGCGAGCATTAAAAATCCGGCGATTGCAATTCCAGCGGTGGTGGTTTTTAGCATCCCGGTCTTTTTGGCGATCGGGGCGGTGCCCGCCTCTAGGCCTTTGACAAAACGCGCCTCGATAGTTAATAGCTGGGCCCTCAATTGGTCAAGCGCCAGTCGACCCTTGAGGTCATCGGCAGCAAGATCTTTGCGTAACTTTTCTTCGATGGTCAAAAAGGTTCTGGTGAGCAAAATGCCGTCCGTTTGATTTTCGGCAAGGGGGATCGCCTGGACCAAAAATTGTTTCATGAGCTTAATTTGAACCAGCCGATCGTTTAGACGAGTCACAAACTCCCTGGATTGGTTTAGGTCATTGTTGGCAGCAATTAATTGATTTTCAACGGGTAGGTACTTCGAGCCGCCCTCCTTGGAGTCGATCAGTTGCGTGTTGATCGAACCGCGATTTGGAAACCGCTTGAGAAGATCCTCGAGGGTTTTGATCCGCTCTTGGTAGTACATCTGATCGACTTGGGTTTGGGTTAGCTTATTTTGAATCTCTGCAACCATGCCAATGGTTTCACTTTCGTAGCCATTGAGTAGGGTCTTGAGTTGCAGATAGGCACCACCACTTCTAAAAAATTGAGAGGCAAGGCGGACATGGTCCAACGCACTTTCTTTAGTTTGTCCACCGACTTTGATCGTAAAACTTAGTATCCTCGTCGCGGCGTTATCTAAATCCTTGCTAATGATGGCGAGATCTTTTGTGTCTGCCTTCGAAATTGCATAACTTGGGATAATACTTTTCGCCCACCATTGCGGATCACTCATCGTCGAGAAGATACCCTTACGCTCTGGGGTTAAGTTATCTTGGGTAATAATTTGACTGGCTAAGCTAGGGAGTGACTTTTGCAGTGTGCGCCAAGTTAGCAAATCAAGGCCAATGGTGTTGGTGTTGGTGTTGGTGTTGGTGTTGGTGTTGGTGTTGGTGTTGGTGTAGGTGTAGGTGTTGGTGTTGGTGTTGGTGTTGGTGTTGGTGTTGGTGTTGGTGTTGGTGTTGGTGTTGGTGTTGGTGTTGGTGTAGGTGTAGGTGTTGGTGTTGTTTAGAAGTATGAGCTCTGCTTTGTAGCTCCCCATAAAATACCAGCTACAAAAGCCTAATACCGCGCCCGCAATACCTGCCAATACCAGTCGCTTCCAGCTCTCTTGGATAAACTCGACGATATCGGCTAACGAGATCTCTGCCTCACCACTATCATTCCATTTTGAAGGATCACTCACTGGCTAGCCTTTATTAATTTCCTAATATAACAAACTTAGTATAAATGACGCGAGCGATCATTGAATCATTTGCCCCAATTCACCTGGGCTTTGTATGGAGCAACGCGGGTATCAGGGCTAAGAGGTAAAAAAGAATCTCAATACCATGCTGAATCGTAACCTCACCCACGATATATAGAAACATTATTAGAACCACAAAACCTAATACGGTCATTTTCGCTGGATAAGACTGACGAGCAGTCTCCATAAAGGTGAGGAATAAAGCTGAGAAATCAAGCATAGTAACGGGATGCCGAAAGCAAGGCCAAAGCATAGCTCCACCCAGCCGCTATACGTTGCAATACCAGGAATTTCTCCCTGTGGAGCCATTTTTGGTGATGCACTAGGATGCTTGGCAAACGGGTAAGCCAATACAGCAACTCCCTGCGGATATGCCATGATCACTTTGGAGCCTGCGGTAGCCCATGCCACCCGCTCATAGGTATTGGGGGTGACCATTTGTCCATCCTCGCGCTTGGGATAGCCCATTTGAGCAAGGTTCTGCCAATAGGGATAGCGATCGATTTGTATCGCCACCTTTGCATCTTCAAATAGAGTATGCGAACCCTTATTGACGGTTGTTTGCATGAATGCAAAATAGAGAATGAGGCTTAAGCCAATACTTGTGATGACCAAAGCGACCAGGCTCTTTAGATTTGGGCGGCGAATTTGGCTTTGAATAAAAAAGGCTGGCGCACACAAAAACCAAAAGCTATACAAAATACTCGAGAGACCAATACTATTGCGGGCGTCCACAACATAGACAAATGCCCATAATGCCAAGCTGGTACCCAGCAACCAATAGACAGCATACCAAAGTCGGAAATAACTCCAACGGTACTGAATAGCACGCAAATGATCTAGGAGCGCGCCATCAATTCCCGCGATTAATATCATCCCCATAAGTACCGTATTAATCTTAAGGTGAAATAAATAATGATCGTAATCGGGCACCAGTAATTTATTTTGCGCAATTGCTCGGGGTATGTATTGATAAAAGATGACCAAAAAAGCGACAAAAATCCCAAGCCACAATAGATTGAGTCGATTAGGATACTGTCTCAAAGCAAGGCCAGTGGCTAAGCCAACGATGGATGCCATGAATGCGCGTAACCAGGTGCCCTCTAATTCTTGTAATGCTGAACGGGATCGATGGAAAAAAAGAAGTAATGGGCAATCACCCAAACAAAAGCGAGTCCTATTAGCAATATTGGTAATATTTTCCAAAAAGTGCATTGCTCCTTCAAATCGTCATAGCGCCACTCTTGCGCTATGTAATAAATCGAAATCAGGGTTCCACTCACTAAGAGAATGTTACGTAATGCAATCGTATCTTTGACTGCCAAAATACCCAACAAGATGCTACTCAGAATGACTAAGGTCCACTCTAGATTTTTTCTAGGGCGATCATGGAATTGATCGGTGGTGTTACTAGAGCTTAAATGAGGATGACCAAATTTGCAGGATTAAGGATTGGTTAATGATGCGTGGAGTTCGCAACTCCTAAGAAGCGCTTGCACTGTATTGTGCGCAAAAATCAAGGTAGGCTTTACGCAGCCCATCCTCCAAATGATGCTCAGGCTGCCAACCCAATTGGTTGAGGCGCTTTGAACTCATCCACTTTTGGGGCGAACCATCCGGTTTTGAGGGATCCAACACGATCTTGCCAGGGTACTGCGTGGCTTTAGCAACTGCGCTTGCTAGTTCGGCAATCGTGATATCTGATCCAAAGCCGACATTGAGATAGCTTTGCATGGGGCTCGTAACTTGCTCGTATTGCTCTTTGGCTAGCTCCATGACGAAGACCGAAGCTTTAGCCATATCATCAACATACAGAAATTCTCGTCGTGGTGTGCCAGTTCCCCAAATGACCACTTCTGCGAGCTGATTGACCTTGGCCTCATGAAAGCGTCGAATAAGCGCTGGAATCACATGGCTATTTTCAGGATGGTAATTATCGCCCGGTCCATACAAGTTTGTGGGCATCACCGAGCGGTAATCGATACCGTGTGACTTTCCATACTGACGATTGTAGCTTTCACACATCTTGATGCCGGCAATCTTGGCAATCGCATAGGGCTCGTTGGTGGGCTCTAATTTACCGGTAAGCAATGCATCTTCGCCCATCGGTTGTGTAACTAATTTAGGATAAATACAGCTCGACCCCAAAAATAGGAGCTTCTTCACGCCACTCAAAAAGGCATGATGAATCACATTGTTTTGCACCATCAAGTTGTCGTAGATGAATTCAGCAGGGTATGTGTTATTCGCATGGATCCCCCCCACTTTCGCAGCAGCTAGATAAACCTGAGTGGGTTTTTCTTGGGCGAAAAAATTCTGAACTGCTAATTGATTGGTTAAATCAAGTTCTTGATGGGTACGATAGACTAAATTGGTGTAACCCTTTTTCTTTAACTCCCGCACAATGGCAGAACCCACCATGCCCCGATGGCCAGCGATGTAGATTTTTTGCTGAAGATCGATTGTCACAAGTGTGCCCTTATTTTTGAGTCAAAACGGGTTTATTTCTTTCAAGCTTTCTTTATTTCTCTCTACTTTTCTTTACCCACTGCGACCTCATAACCGTGCTTTTTGAGTAATGCATGCTGCTTGGCTTGATCCAAATCGTAGGCGACCATCTCTTCAATCATTTGATCAAGAGTAATCTCCGGGACCCAACCCAGTTTTTGCTTGGCTTTGCTAGGATCACCCAAGAGTGTCTCAACTTCGGTGGAGCGGTAGTAATGGGGATCAATCTGCATCACCACATCACCCACCTTAAGTGCGGGGGCTTTGTCACCGCTAATGCTTTTCACAATCGCCTTTTCTTGCTCTGCTTTGCCTTGAAACTCCAAGGTGATACCCAATTGTTGAGCACTCTTTTGAATGAACTCGCGCACGGTGTACTGCACTCCCGTGGCAATCACAAAGTCCTCGGGTTTATCTTGCTGAAGCATCAGCCACTGCATGCGCACATAGTCCTTGGCATGTCCCCAGTCGCGTAGCGCATCGATATTACCCATGTAGAGACACTTCTCCAAACCTTGGGCGATATTGGCTAGACCACGGGTGACCTTACGGGTCACAAAGGTCTCACCGCGGCGTTTAGACTCATGGTTAAAGAGAATACCGTTACAGGCATACATGCCGTAGGCTTCACGGTAGTTCACGGTAATCCAATACGCATAGAGTTTAGCCACGGCATAAGGGCTTCTGGGATAAAAGGGCGTGGTCTCTTTTTGCGGAATCTCTTGAACTAAGCCATAGAGCTCCGAGGTTGAGGCCTGATAAAAATGAGTCTTCTTCTCTAAACCCAAGATACGAATGGCCTCCAAGATACGTAGTGCACCGATCGCATCCACGTCTGCCGTGTACTCGGGCGATTCAAAGGAGACTGCGACATGACTTTGGGCTCCTAAGTTGTAGATCTCATCAGGTTGGCACTGCTGGATGATGCGCACCAAGTTGCTGGTATCGGTCAGGTCACCGTAGTGCAAGATTAAATTCGGGTGGTTGACGTGTGGGTCTTGATAGAGATGATCAATGCGTTCGGTGTTAAATAAAGAGGCGCGGCGCTTAATGCCATGAACCAAATAGCCCTTCTCTAATAAAAACTCGGCGAGGTAAGAACCGTCTTGGCCCGTAATACCGGTAATGAGGGCAACTTTTGCCATAGCAACCTTTCAACAGCAATATGAAATAAATAATAGTGGATTTTATAAGCTTTAAGGGGGACCTATTACGCCCTCTTATAAACATCCTCAAACCGCACAATATCATCCTCTCCCAAATAGCTACCAGACTGAACCTCAATGATTTCCAGGGGTTCGGTGCCGGGATTGGATAATCGGTGTTTCTCCCCCTGGGGGATATAGGTGCTCTCATTTTCTTTTAACCGAATCACCTTCTCACCATTGGTCACTTCCGCAATGCCTTTGACCACAATCCAGTGCTCCGCGCGGTGATGATGCATTTGCAAGGAAAGGCTTGCGCCCGGTTTAACTTGAATGCGTTTCACCTTAAAGCGCTCACCCTCATCGACGCTGTCATACCAGCCCCAGGGGCGATTGACCTTACGGTGCAGATTCCTTTCTTCGCGCCCTTCTTGCTCCAATTGACTGACAATCGCTTTGACCTCTTGGCTATTTTTTCGATCAGCCACTAATACCGCATCGGCGGTCTCCACAATCACCAGGCTATCAACCCCGACAGTACTCACCAAGCGAGTACTCGAATAGACCAACGAATTGGTCGTTTTGTCGAGCACCGTATCACCATGCGTGACATTGCCGTACGCATCTTGGCAGCCGACTTGCCAAACTGCATCCCATGCACCCAAATCATTCCAACCCGCATCTAGGGTAACCATCTTGATAGCGAAGCGCGAACCTGGGCAACGCTCAATGACAGCGTAATCAATGGATTCACTGGGGATGGCATTAAAGGCTTCTGGATTGGGGCGCATAAAGAGAGCATCCCCATTTGCATCACTGGTCTTGCCTTGCCATGCCCTGGTGGTCGCCTCCAAAATATCGGGACGAAAATCCTTGAGGGCTGCTAGCCAAACGCTCGCTTTCAAAACAAACATGCCCCCATTCCAGTAGTAGCCACCCTCTTTAAGGTATTGTTTGGCGGCCTCCAAATTGGGCTTTTCAACAAAGCGTTCTACAACTCTACTGCCATTGCCCTGCACTTTCTCATCACCCCTAGCTTTAATGTATCCATAGCCAGTTTCTGGTGCGCTTGGGGGAATACCCAAAATGGCAATCGCGCCCGATTGTGCAATGGCTAAAGCCGATTGCATGGCCACATCAAACGCGGGACGATTTTGGATCGTTTGATCGGCTGGGGTAATGAGCAAGATCGGATCGTCCCCCCGCTCCGTAGCGCACAGAGCCGCTAACGTGAGTGCCGGTGCGGTGTTGCGTCCCGATGGCTCGAGTAGCAGAGTAGCCTGAACGTCTTTTAATTCACGCAGTTGATCGAGCACCAAAAACCGATGCTCTTCATTGGTCACAATGAGCGCTGACCTAAGGCTTGCATGAGCTTCGATAGTACTCTGTGTGCGCTCAATAGCTTGCTGAAATAGGCTCTTTTTTGAATCATCGCCAGACAAAACTAAAAACTGCTTTGGAAACCCAGAGCGAGATAAAGGCCATAGACGAGTCCCGGATCCGCCACAGAGGATGACGGGAAGCACACTGGGGGTTAACGGATTATCGTTCACGAATAGCACATTTATTAATATCAACTCCTATTGTAAATGGGCAAAAGCTAAACCAACTCAAGCCGTCCTATACTTACTAATAATCCCTTAAAGTCAATTTATGACCAAAAAAGCACTAATTATCGGCATTACCGGCCAAGACGGCGCGTACTTGGCACAACACTTATTGGCTAAAGGCTATCGAGTGACAGGCTCATCGCGCGATGTGATGGCCTCCTCGTTTGGCAATCTCCATACGCTCGGTATTCGTGAACAACTTCAATTGATTTCAGTTTCGATTAATGACTTTCGCAGCGTCTTTAATGCGATCCAAAGCTGTGATCCCGATGAAATTTATAACCTCGCTGGCCAAACCTCGGTAGGACTCTCGTTTGAGCAACCGGTTGAGGCAATTGAAAGCATTGCGATCGGTACGCTCAATATTCTGGAGGTCATTCGTCTCTTAGGCAAATCGGTTCGGTTTTACAACGCCGGTTCAAGCGAATGTTTTGGCGATACCGGCAGCACACCCGCTAATGAAAATACGCCATTTGCTCCAAGGAGTCCCTACGCGGTGGCCAAATCGACTGCCAAGTGGCTTATCAATAGCTATCGGGAGTCCTATGGGCTCTTTGCCTGCACCGGCATCTTGTTTAACCACGAATCACCACTGCGCCCCGAGCGTTTTGTGACCCAAAAAATTGTGGTGGGAGCCAGCAAGATTAAAGCGGGTCTTATTCAAAAAATTCAATTGGGTCATTTAGATATTTGCCGTGATTGGGGCTGGGCCCCTGAATACGTAGAAGCCATGTGGCTCATGATGCAACAAGAAGAGCCCCGTGATTTTGTCATTGCTACAGGCCGCATGGAATCACTCACGTATTTTGTCTCTAAGGCTTTTGCCTATTTCGATTTAGATTGGCAAGCGCACGTTGAGATCAACCCATCCTTTTTCCGCCCCAACGAAATTCAACACAGCGTTGGTAATCCAGCGCGAGCGATTGAGCTACTCCATTGGTCTCAGCCCACCGATATTGACGGCGTGATTGAACGAATGTGTGCTGCTCAATCAAAAAAGGTGAGTGAGTGTATTTAACTCAAGGAATTTAATGGCCGTTCTTTGGTTGCACTACCAATGAGCGGTGGCAGGCATCCAATACGGCTTGAGGAGAAGGAGGGCTTTGCAAATCACCCAGATTAGCGATTTGGGTAGACCAATACCCTTCGGTTTTCCATCGCGGTGAATCGCAATAGATCTCGACGGTGGGTTTTCCTAAAACAGCTGCCAAGTGGGTGAGGCCCGTATCCACACCAATGGTCAGAGCGGCATTCGCAATCAGCGAGTAGGCCTCTTCAATCGAAATCGCTCTAGGCACAATCGCTTTTGGAATTTGACTTGCCATCCAATCGCTTAGTGCTTTTTCGTTAGGAGTACCCCAGGGAAAGATAAGCTGATAGCCTTGGCTTGACAATGCCCGCCCCAAATCTACCCAATTCTCAGAGGGCCAACGCTTTGCTGCTCGCGCGCTCGAATGAAAGCACAAGATATAAGGTACTACTGAACCGTCTTGTGATTTCTGAAGCTCTTTCATTGCCAAGCCTGGAAGCTTTTCGATCCACTGCGCGGGATAGAAAAGTGGTGGCTCATCTTGGCGAGAAAGGAGTGGCCAATCAAAGGCAGCGCACATCACGTAGCGCGAGCGATCAATCGCGTGGCACTGGAGCGGTACATGAACTGCTTGGGTATAAAACATTCTGGCAAGGGGCTCATACCCGGAATATTCGGTTGCGTTTGCAAGGCCAGCGGCAATTACCCCATTGGATTTTTTAGCAAGTGCACACAGCACAGCCGATTTAATTAAGCCCTGGGTTTCGAGGATCACATCGTAGGTTGTGGCGTGCAGCTGCTGACGCATGGCGAAGAACTCCTGCCAGGTTTGCAGCCTCCAGAGATTTTTACGCCAACGACGCAAAGCGATGGGAATAATCCGATCAATTCCCTTGAAGCCTTCTGTGCTTTTGAGTGGCTCTAGTAAATGCACATAGGCTTCTTCTACGATCCAATCGATTTGAGCGTTTGGTATGCGCTTACGTAAATCCCAAACGATCGGTAAATTGTGAAGCACATCGCCTAAGGATGAGATTTTGACTAATAAGATTTTGGGAGCATGGTTTGCGATGACCATCCCATCTGCGGGAGTCAATGCCTGAGGTGAGTTCTGCTGAGGACTAGTCATACCAACATTATCCTTGGATTTGTTGGTCATTTCCCTAGAACGCCATCAAGATACGTAGTCTAGCCTTATGAAGAAAAGCGCAGAATTGATGAAAGCTTAAAACTTTGGTGCCTGATCCCAGCTAAGTCCCACCGCATCTTTCATATTCAGAGAAACCTCGATCCCTGCTGGGATTGGCCAATCAATCCCAACTTTTGGGTCATACCAGGATAAACAGGCTTCGCTCTGGGGATCATAGTAATCGGTGGTTTTATAGAGAAACTCTGCCGTTTCGGAGAGCACTAAAAAGCCATGCGCAAAGCCTGGCGGAATCCAGAGTTGTCGATGATTTTCAGCGCTTAATATTTCCCCCACCCAGTGGCCAAACGTCGCAGAGTGTTTGCGTAAATCCACCGCAACATCAAAGACTGAACCGGCTGTGACGCGCACCAATTTACCTTGCGTATGTTTGAGCTGATAGTGCAACCCCCGCAGGGTCCACTGCCGTGAAAACGAGTGGTTGTCTTGTACAAACTCCACAGTAAGCCCGGTCGCATTTACAAAATCCCTGGCATTAAAGGATTCAGTAAACCAACCGCGCTGATCCCCAAAGACCTTGGATTCTACGATGAGCACGTCAGGAATCGCCGTGGGACGCACCTGCAATTTGGGGTCGGCGGGTGTCGTCATGGCTTTGCCTTTGCGGATAAACCAATCGGTTGTGGGCTTCTATTTAACTCATGCAGAATTTTCATTAAATACTGACCATAACTGTTTTTACTTAGTTGATTGGCCACCTTCTCCACCATTTCTGCGCTAATCCAACCCTGGCGATACGCAATCTCTTCCGGACAGGCGACCATCAAACCTTGACGTTTTTGTATTGTGGCGATGAAGCCTGCTGCATCGAGTAAAGAATCATGAGTGCCCGTATCAAGCCATGCGTAACCACGCCCCATGATCTCCACGCTGAGTGAATTCTGATCAAGATAAGCGCGGTTGACATCGGTAATCTCAAGCTCGCCTCGGGCGCTCGGCTTGATGGCGGCAGCAATGTCGCAGACTTGGGTGTCGTAAAAATAAAGACCGGTCACCGCATAACTGCTTCGCGGCTTTAGTGGTTTTTCTTCAATCGAAATAGCTTTGTGGTATTGATCAAATTCCACCACACCATAGCGTTCGGGATCATTCACGTGATAGGCAAATATAGTTGCACCTGTCTCTCGCTCATGGGCACTGTGCAGTTGCTCTGCCAGTTCATTTCCGTAAAAAATATTATCACCTAACACCAAAGCACTTGGCTGATTACCCACAAAGGATTTCCCCAAAATAAAAGCCTGTGCGAGGCCATCGGGTGAGAGTTGCACGCAGTAAGTAATGTTTAAACCCCATTGCGAACCATCACCCAGTAACTCTGTAAAGCGCGGCGTATCGTGCGGCGTTGAGATTAATAAAATATCGCGAATGCCAGCGAGCATGAGAGTTGTTAAGGGGTAATACACCATGGGCTTGTCATACACAGGCATGAGTTGCTTAGAGACGGCTTGGGTCACTGGGTACAGTCGTGTACCAGAGCCTCCTGCCAAAATAATGCCCTTGCGCTTGACTGAATCCATCGAATTTACTGTCATGGGGTCAATACCTTTAATACCTTCTAAATGAGTTTATGCAAAGCCAAGTTGCGTACATAAGTTTCTACCGACTCTTCCCAGGATTGCTGCCATTGCTGCAATTTTGTCACATCACCCGAGTCCTTTAGGATATTGCCTAAAGCAGTATCTAAGGCATAGCGCGCCATGCGGGAGTTCATGGGCCTAGGGGCTGGTAATGGGTAATCTGAAGCGGGGATCGCTTCAATCTGATCGGGGCGCAACTTAAGTCGGACTCCAGTATCAATTGCGACCTGAACGGCATATGAGGCCACAGCATGCCAGGTGGTTTCTCCTTGGGGCACGGCATGGTAAACACCAGAAGGAAGTACCCTTAACTGATTAGCTTCATCGAGCAGTAAGTCTAGGCTGATCTTTGCTAGCCAGGTCGCACTGGTTGGCACGCCATACTGATTGGCGATCACCTTGAGAGTCTCACGTTCTTTGGCTAAACGCAAAATCGTCCGAATGAAATTTGTGCCATCGCCATAGGCCCAACTGGTTCGTAAAATGGCAAATTGAGCATATGGATTATGGTTGCCTCGAAACGCATCCTCAATCGCCTCTTCACCCGCAGCCTTACTTTTGCCATAAATACCTAGCGGATTCCGCGTATCACTCTCCACATACGGTGTGGCTTTACTGCCATCAAATACATAATCGGTGGAGTAATGCAAAAGAGTTACGCCCTCTTTAGCTGCATAGCGCGCCATCACTGCAGGAGCTTTGGCATTAATGGCAAAGACTAAATCGACTTCACGTTCAGCACGATCAACTGCCGTATAGGCAGCAGCATTAATAATTAGGTCTGGTTTTCTGTGATGCAAGAAAGCAGCCAGATCAAGCTCACGACTGAGATCACACTGCTCACGACCTGCATAGTCAATCGCATGTAATTCATCTAGCTTTT
>Ga0214921_10006625_pt1 | contig 15762 bp, 13 predicted proteins | sample LL1505_MetaG_FD_177992 | JGI IMG/M metagenome (GOLD analysis project Ga0214921, IMG submission 177992) | Freshwater microbial communities from Lake Lanier, Atlanta, Georgia, United States - LL-1505 | ecosystem: Environmental > Aquatic > Freshwater > Lake | place: USA: Georgia | collected...
TTGGTTACATTGCATTTTATGCATTAAAAGTAAAATCAGTTTTAAAGAACCAAGGCATTGATGTAGATAATTTAGAAAGTGCTGGCGGACACTAAACAGCGTCACAATAAAAGCGAAGGCGCGGGCTTTGCCCGCGCCTTCGCTTTTTAGAAACGCCACCTAATTCCTGCATACCACATGGTGCCAAAAATTGGACCCCAAACAGCACTTGCATCAAAATTTTTAGCCCAAGGATTGGCTGCATTTACAATGGCATTTTCCTGCATGAAATTGAATAAATTTTCTGCACCAATATAAATGGCGTTTGACCCTTTTTTATTGAAAAATTTACTCACCTGAACATGGTGTATGAAGTAAGGGGAAGAATACTTACTTAAGCGTGTACCATCCGAACTGGCCAATGTTGGCAAGTACTTTTCTCCTGTCCATTGGAGGGTATAATCAAAATTCCAAAATTGATAAGTTTGATAGGATACATTTAAAAAGGCCCTGTGCTTTGCAATCAATGGCTGCATAAAAAATTGATTGTTGTCTTCAAAACCACTTTTTATGTAACGGTAAGCAATTCTAATGTCTAAATGTTTAATAGGTTCTGCATCCAATTGCATCTGAAAACTATGTGAATAGCTTGAATTTCTTAAATTGTAAAATTGAACTGAGTATGCATTTTGATAACGGTTAACAATTAGTTGGTTGTCAAAACTTGTATAAAAATAATCAGTAGTAAACAATGCCTTTCGATAGTTTAATTCAAAGTTCCAAGTAAGGCTACCACCCATATTCCAAGCCCTTTCAGGTTGAATATTTTCTAATTCATATGATTTGCTTTGATTGCTAATTAAATTTGAAGGCAATTGAAATATTCTGTTACTGCTCAACAATTGGAAATTTTCGCCAAGCAAGGAGGCTGTTCTTTGTCCCTTGCCAATAGATGCCCTTAATACCAAGTCTTTCCATGGAGAATATTTTATGTGTAATCTTGGAGTAAAAAATGCACCAAACAGGCTATGGTAATCTGCTCTGAGTCCAGCAACAAGCGTTAAGTTAGTTCTGAAATCAGCAGTGTATTCAAAAAAAGTTCCAGGTATCCAATCTGTTCTTTTAAAAAGAAATAGCGTGTCTAAATTGGTTTTGGTTTGTTCGTCATACCCATCATTCAAAAAGCTAAATCCTGTTTTAAATTTGTGATTTGAGTTTACAATGATACTTTGGTAAATCAGGTTCAAATAATTTGAATTTTGAATGCCATGGTACTGATTTAAACCCAAATTTGCAGCTATGTTTTGCCAGCTGCTTTGCAATTGCAAACCTATGCTTTTGTATATTTTTTTTGGAAATACATAGCCTGTTTTAATCCAAAATTCCTTTCTATTTGAATTCAATTTTGTTGAATACAAAGTGTCAGTAGTTTTGTTGTTTTGCCCAGCCATTTTATTGTCATCTACTGCCCTAAGGCCACCTTGAATCATGTATCCCTTTTTGTTTTCAAATTTAAATCGGTACATGCCATTTAATTGAACACCAATAGGGTTGTCCAAGAATCCATCATGGTTATGATCGGTCCCGTACCAATTTTTACTGACATGTAAAAGTATCCCTTGTGAAAAATTAGGACTCAGTTTTTGTTGTGAAACCAAATTTACTTCCGATCTTCCCCCTGCGCCATCATATCCATTTACAATTAGTTTTTCAGGTCCATCAGGCTGATGTAATTCTGTGTTGATTTGCCCCGCAATACTTTCAAATCCATTCACCACAGAACCAATTCCTTTGGTAACTTGAATACTTTTGATCCATGTTCCTGGTGTATAAGCATAGCCCAATTGCGCAGCAATACCCCTTGCGCCAGGTGTCATTTCTTGTGTAAGTTGGGTATATTGAGTTGCTAAACCAAGTAATTGAATTTGTTTGGTTCCTGTAATTGCATCGCTGTATGAGACATCAACAGAAGGATTGGTTTCAAAACTTTCAGACAAATTACAACAAGCAGATTTAAACAACTCCTTTTCATTCATTGTGGTTGTTTTCCAAGGGTCAATGAAACTGATTTCAGATGATTTTCGTTCATATTGAACAGCCATTTCCTTTAAATTGGTTTTGCTAGTCAATAGGATTTGTAAAAACTGTTCATTTTTAACATCAATGGTATCGCTCTCAAAGCCAATACATCTAACCAATAGTTGATTGCTATTGCTTGATTTTAAAATTTCAAAATATCCCTCAGCATTGGTTGAAACCCCGTTTTTATCTCCAATCCATTGAATCTGCGCCCCCAAAATGGGTTCATTCACTCCCTTTGTGTTTTTTTCTGATACTTTGCCTTTTATGAAATTGGAAACTTGAGAAAAACTGAACAATGGGTTACACAAAAAAAACAGTAGAAATAGGTTGTTTCTAATCATGATGGGTATTGTCTCCATTTCTGAATAAGCAGCATTCTGGAAGTTTTACATAAACACTATCAGGCGCTTTCATTTTATCAGTATCATGACCAACAGCCGCAATTAAACTGTGAATCTGTTCTAAGCTGATTTTTTCAGGATCGTATTTAATGAACAATTGTTTTGAATCAATGTTCCAATTGGCAATTTGTACCCCTTTTACATCCAAGGCTTGTTCAATTCGTTCTTTGCACTCAGTACAATTTCCAAACACTTTGAATGTTGTTTTTTGAATACCTTGAAAACTTGCTATCCAAATGAGTAAACTGCTGATTATACCAATGAATATTTTCATGTCAATTGGGGTTTGAAAATGCATTGTTAGTTAAAAATTCGCTATCCGTAAAAGTTTTCAAGAAAGCCACCAAGTCTAGTTTCTCTTGGGTTGTTAATTGAATCCCTTGAATTAATTTTTGCATGTTGTCGTCCATGTTTGGCGAATTGGTATGAATTCCCTCATTGTATTGGTTCACTACTTCTTCAAGAGTTTTGAATCTGCCATCATGCATGTATGGGGCTGTCACTTCAATATTTCTCAAACTGACTACTTTAAATTTACCGTTATCTGATTGACTCTTGGTAATATTGCCACGTCCATTGTCAGTAAAAGTAGCATCTAAGCCATTGTTCCTGAAGGCATCGTCCGATAACAAAACATCAGAATGGCAATGGTTACAATCTCCTTTATTGAAAAAGATTTCTAATCCCTTTTTTTCTTGAACAGTAAGTGCGTTGGTATCTGATTCAAAGTAATACTTATCGAATCTACTGTTAAAAGAGACCAAACTTCTTTCAAATTGTGCAATGGCTTTTACAACTAAATTTGAATCAATGGTTCTTGTTTTGAAGGCTTTGTAAAATAAATCAGGATATTTGGCATCTTTAGAAAGCCTTGAAACCACCGTATTCCAGTCATTTTTCATTTCAATTGGGTTGGTAACGGGGTCATGCGCTTGGCCTTCTAAACTGCTTCTTCTGCCATCCCAAAACAAGTGATTGCTCCAGGCTAAATTAGAGATGGCCATGGCATTTCTATCTCCAAGGCTGCCATCAATACCTTTACTAAATCGGCTGGAATCAGAAAAACCATTGGCTTGTTGGTGGCAACTTGCACAACTTTGGCTATTGTTCAAACTCAACTGTTTTTCATAAAAAAGTTTTCTGCCAAGTTCAATCCCTTCTTTGGTCAAAGGATTATCGCTATTTTGAGGCATTTCACTCAGGTATATTTTCACCCAACTTGGGTATGCAATTTCAGTAAGCGTAGGAGTATAGTTATCTACAATTGCATTTTGTTCCTTTTTGCAGGCAACAAGCAAGGCAATTGAAATAAAAAAATAAAAGTACCCTTTCATTATTCTACAATTAATTTCTTCACCAATTGTCTGTTGAACTTGTCTTTACATTTTACGAAATAAACGCCTGAAGGAATTTTATTCAAAGAAATATCAATTGATTTGCCTTGAACAATGGTTTGAAATATAGTCTTACCAGTCATGTCTAAAATGCTCACTGAACTTAATTCTATATCGGTTTCAATGCTCAATTGATTACTCGCTGGTTGAGGGTACATTTTAAAATCATTCCATGCCAATTGATCAAGCCCATTGCTTTGACTCAATGCATTGTTGATTGCTATAGTAATGGCATTGTTATGCGTTGGGCTGTATCCTTGTTTTTGGTAGTAAATGGTATGTGATTTTCCACCTGCAATTACAATGGTTGGCATGCCCATACCTCCGTAATAATTTACTTCGTCTGCTCCTTTTTCAAAAAGCGGGTAGGTAAATCCATTGGTGTTAGCCCAGGCTTGCATTGTATTACAAGTTGTGGTATTGTTATAGGAAATTTGAAACATTTTTACTTTTTCAGGTTGATTGATATTGCCTGATTGAAGAATACTTTTAAGCCCTTTTCCTGCAGTAATACAGGGGCTACAATTGGGCAGCATGACATATTCTAAAATAACAGCATAGCCAGAATCTAATTGTTGGTAAAGATTTGTTTGAATGCCATTGCAATCAGATTTGGTAAAATCCATTACATTGGTTTGGGCTTTTAAATTGCTTAAACCCATGATCAGCACGAAGCCGATCGAATAAAATATCGTTTTCATTTTTAGTTTTTTAAAAGTTTTGAATAAAGTAAGGTCACGAAGGCAAAACTTGCCAACGCAAAGTCTAAATTCTATAAACTGATAAAAATGCTGGCACTTCCTGAAGAGGGAGGGGTGGGGGACCAGTAAAAATGGGTTGATTGGACTTTAATTTTTGGGTTTCTAATGCTAGAAAAGCACCAGGTTTTGCCATAAAAAAAGGCTTGAAAGAAAGAGGTTTGATAAGAAAATTAGTCGTTCTGATTGTTTCGCTAAACGGTTTTGCTTTTAGTACAATGTCTTTGCAACAATCCATATTGCCTGTTTCGGCGCAATCACAAGGTTCAGCATCTTCAGTATTACCAAATGCAATTTGTGTAATTGTCTCTCCACAATAATGCAAGCTCGCCTTCACAAACGAATTTGTGAACAAAGTGAGCAAAAGCAATACGATGGAAATTCCTCTTTTCATTACCATACAAAATTAACAGTTTTTATGTTAAATTTTCAAGTATCTGTCAATAAATCAATAGTTTTATCAATACTTTGACTGAAAAGCCTTAGATTTGCAGGCTTTTTATTTAACATGCAGAATATTAGAAACATAGCAATTATTGCACACGTTGACCACGGTAAAACTACATTGGTTGACAAAATTTTACTTCAGACCAAGTTGTTTAGAGAAAACCAACAGGCTGGAGAATTGATTTTAGATAACAATGACCTTGAAAGAGAACGTGGTATTACCATTCTTTCTAAAAACGTTTCAGTTCGTTACAAAGATTATAAAATCAATATCATTGACACCCCTGGTCACGCCGATTTTGGTGGTGAGGTAGAAAGGGTATTGAACATGGCTGATGGAGTACTTTTATTAGTAGATGCTTTTGAAGGACCAATGCCTCAAACCCGTTTTGTATTACACAAAGCACTTTCTTTAGGAAAAAAACCTATTGTTGTTATCAATAAAGTTGACAAACCAAATTGCAGACCTGATGAGGTTCATGATGCCGTATTTGATTTGTTTTTCAATTTAGATGCAACTGAAGAGCAATTAGATTTTCATACCATTTATGGTTCCTCTAAAATGGGTTGGATGAGCAGAGATTGGAAAAATCCAACGGAAGATTTCACGGCTTTATTGGATGATATCATTACGCAAATTCCAGCTCCACATGTTGAAGAAGGTAATTTACAAATGCAAATCACCTCTTTAGATTATTCTTCTTTCACAGGAAGAATTGCCATTGGAAGATTGTTGAGAGGTGCATTGAAAGTGAACCAACCAGTAAGTTTGGTTAAAAGAGATGGTAAGATTCAAAAATCAAGAATCAAAGAATTGTATGTTTTTGAAGGATTGGGCCGTATCAAAGTAGAAGAAGTATTGCCAGGTGAAATCTGTGCGGTGTTTGGAATTGAAGGATTTGAAATTGGTGATACCATTGCTGATTTTGAAAATCCAGAAGGATTGAAGCCAATCTCTATTGATGAGCCAACCATGAGCATGTTGTTTACCATCAACAACTCTCCATTTTTTGGTAAAGAAGGTAAATTCGTTACTTCAAGACACGTTCGTGAGCGTTTAGAGAAGGAAACGGAGAAGAACCTTGCCATGAAATTGGAAGATACTGACTCTCCTGATTCTATCATTGTTTATGGAAGAGGAATTCTTCACTTGTCTATCTTAATTGAAACCATGCGCCGCGAAGGGTATGAGTTAGCAGTTGGACAGCCAAGAGTTATTGTAAAAGAAATCGATGGTCAAAAATGTGAACCAGTTGAGATTTTAACAGTAGATACACCAGAAGAAACAGCTGGTAAGGTAATAGAATTGGTAAGCCAAAGAAAAGGTGAATTATTAGTAATGGAGCCAAAAGGAGATTTGCAACATTTAGAATTCAGCATTCCTTCTAGAGGTATCATTGGATTAAGAAACAATGTTTTAACAGCAACTGCTGGAGAAGCCATCATGGCGCACCGTTTCAAAGCTTATGAGCCTTGGAAAGGATCAATCCCTTCAAGAATGGCTGGTGTTTTAATCAGTGGCGACAAAGGAGCTGTAACAGGATACGCATTAGATAAATTACAAGACAGAGGTCGTTTCTTTATTGAACCAGGAGATGAAGTATACGAAGGACAAATTGTGGGTGAAAATATCAGACCTGATGACATGGTATTGAATGTGGTAAGAGCTAAGCAATTAACCAATTTCAGGGCAGCGGGTAGTGACGATAACGTGAAAATTCAACCTAAAACCAATTTTTCGTTGGAAGAATGTATGGAATATATCCAAGGTGATGAACTGGTAGAAATCACCCCTAAATCATTGAGATTGCGTAAAATTTACTTAGATGAAAACGACCGCAAACGCATGAAAAATGCAAATGCTTAATATTTATTTTGATTGATTATAAAAAAAAACTCGCTTAGGCGAGTTTTTTTATGCCTAAAAAATATCAGTTAATGACATGAGATTCATCATTCTTTTGAAGATATAGAATGAAGAAATTTGAGTATAAATTTTAATAAAATGAATACAGAATTATTGGTAAATCAGGTCATGACCAAACAGGTAGTAGTAGGGAATTTGGGCAATCAATTTTCTCAAATTATGGAATTCTTTTGCAAGCACCAAATTGCACATTTGCCAATTGTTGCACAAGGAAAATTGCTTGGGATTTTGAGTATCAAAGATGTGTTGAATTTTACCTATGAAACTTTGAATGCCACAGCAAAAATTGCTAAAGAAGACTTAGATGAAAAATTCAATGTAGAAAATGTGATGACACCAGACCCAATCACTATATCATCTCATGCTAAAATTGCAGATGCATTGGTTTGGCTTGCTCCCGGTAAATTTCAAGCATTACCAGTAGTTGATAATGGCGAAATTGTTGGAATTATTACCAACAAAGATTTGGTGAAAATATACCAATTAGATGCTCATCCCTATGAAAATAAAACGGGCTTTACCATCAATACGAGTGGATTTGGGATTTAATATTTTTGGGTAGAACGTGTGAATAATCAAGCCAAGGCAATGTGTAATTTGCCGCTATGTTCAACTTTCAAAATAGCATCCTTGAAAAACTAATTGTACATAGAGTAGGCAATTCAGAGGATATCCATCTTATTAAATTATCTAGAGTAGAAATAGATTTATCAGACCCTTATTTTAAAAGTGTCTTGCTACATTTTTTAACAAAAGGTTTGGTACAGGAAGAAATCCATCATTTTACTTCTACTAATGGCGACCTCAGTCTGAATCCAGTTTATACGTTTGCAAAAGAAATTTTCAGAGATGAGACCTCTTTTCAATTTCAAAGCATTCAAATAGCAAATGCCCTGCTCCAACAATCTACCCATAACAAAATTAAATCGGGCGATTTATTCATTGCCCAAATAGACCAAATAGCCTTTGCTGGAAAGGAATTAAAGGGTTTGGGTTTGTTTAAAACAGAAACCAAATTGGAATTTGTTAAAACCAATGATGCCAAAATAGGCATAGAAATAGCAACGGATGAAGGCTTTATTCCTGAGAAAATTGACAAAGCCTGTTTTATATTAAACACAGATGAAGAAGATGGATACCGTGTCATTGTATATGACAAATCAAACCAATCGGGTGAAGCTAAATACTGGAAAAGCCAGTTTTTAAACATTGAACCTGTTAAAGACAATTACCATCAAACCGTTCAATTCATGGACTTAACCAAGGCATTTGTTCAAAAGCAATTGCCCAAAGAATTTGAAGTTTCAAAGGCAGAACAAATAGACATTTTGAACAGGTCAGTGGCATTCTTTAAAACTGAGGAAACCTTTCAGCAAGAAAATTTTGAAAAAGCAGTTTTACAAGATTCGGGCTTAATAGATTCATTTAGAGGTTTCAATCACCAGTATGCTCAAGAACATGAATTGCCCTCATTCAATGAATTTGAGATTTCTGGCTCAGCAGTTAAAAAGCAAGCCAGAACATTCAAATCTATCTTAAAATTAGACAAAAATTTCCATGTGTACATTCATGGAAACCGAGAACTAATTGAAAAAGGGGTGGATCCGGATGGAAGAAAATATTACAAAATCTATTTCAACGAAGAAAATTAAAAGAGCCAATAAATAGGGTAGTCATTTATCGGCTCTTAAAAATCTCATTTAAAATTAATTAAATACATTGGGAAACAAATAAAATCAAATCTACATTTGACCAGGTTTATAAATTGCTACTGAAACTAAAATTTAAAACATACTTAATGTCTGTAAATCAGTTTTATAGCTTTGTTTTTTTCTACTACTTTTATAGTATAGATGAGGTTCAAAATATCAATGAAAATCACATAGATAATAACCCCAAAATCATATAATTTTTATTTTAATGAGGAGATAAAATTGTAATTAATTCATTCTTTTATTTAAAATATTTAGCTTATTTTAAGACTTTATTTTTTTATCAATCAAACCATGAAGAGAATTTTCAGTATTGCCATAGTAGATGATCATTTTGCAGTTAGAGATGGTTATAAGTTTTGTACTGAAAAAATTCCATTTATTCAATTGGCAGATACATTTGAATCTTTTGAGCAATATCAAGCTTCAAATCATACATACGACCTTATTCTATTAGACATAGAACTGAAGACAAGCAATGGCTTAGATATATGTAAAATACATAAAAATTCGGGTACTTCAACCAAAATCATCATGCTGTCATCATACCATGACGAGAGTTTTATCATTGAAGCCTATCAAAATAAAGCAGATGGATATTTGTTCAAAGACGCGCCTTATGAAGAAGTGTTATTGGCTTTAGAAAAAGTTCTGATCAAAGGGGATAAGCACTTTAATTTAGAGGCCATTGAAATTATATTCAATGAATTTGAATCGAGTCGTAAATATGCAAAATTGGCTCAAATTAAAATTACCAAAAGAGAAACAGAAATTATCCAATTGATTTGTGAGGGAATGTCTAACAAAGAAATCAGTTCAACATTAAACAGAAGCATCACTACTATTTCTAAACATCGATACAATATCATGCAAAAATTTGGTTTCCATAAAAGTATTGAATTGGTCAACTTTGCCATTCAAAAAGGCATATTCAAAGCCAAAAAGAACGCTAAAAAAACAAACCAACATGAAAATTCTTTATAGTTCCATTATCCTATTGTTTCTTGTTTCATTCGTCTATTTCTTGGGCCCTAAACCAAATGAAAACTTGCTTGAGTATCAATTGCCAACTTATTCAAGCAAACCCTCAGAAATTGAACAGGCTTTAATTGCCAATGAACAGAAAATAAAAACCAAACCGGGCAACCAAGCGCAAATTGTTTGGGCTGATTCTGTTCCTCAAAAAACCAAATATGTTATTCTGTATTTACATGGTTTTGGGGCCTCTTCTTATGAAGGAAAACCCATTCACGAACAAATTGCTAAAAAGTACCATGCCAATTTGTTTTTGAGCAGGCTGGCTTTTCAAGGCATTGACACCTCTAATGCCATGTATTTTTTGACCATGAACAATTTGTGGCAATCGGCCATTGAATCTTTTGCAATGGCGAAACAATTGGGCGATTCTGTCATTATCATGAGTACTTCAACAGGTTCAACTTTGGCCTTGATGTTGGCTGCAAGGTATCCAGAAATTAAGGCCTTGATCAATTATTCCCCGAACATCCGATTAAAAGATCCTTTGGCCTTTTTGTTAGATAACAATTGGGGATTACAAATAGCGCGTTTGGTCATTGGTTCTGATTCTTTCAATTACCAATTGGATGCAGAGTTTGGCAAATACTGGTATTGTGCATACAGGTTAGAATCGGTTGTTCAATTGGAACATCTACTTGAAACCCAAATGGTAGAAGCAACCTTCAAAAAAGTAAATCAGCCTGTTTTAAATTTATATTATTACAAAGATGAAGCGCACCAAGACCAAATGGTGAATGTAGAAAAAATAAAATGGATGCACGAATTATTGGCTACTCCAAACACTTTGAAAAGAATTGTGAATATTGAAAATGCAGGTGACCATATCTTAGCCAATCCCATTCGTTCAAAAGACATTCAAAAAGTATTTACTGAAACTTCCAATTTTTGTGAACAGTTTTTAGGATTGAAGCCTTTTTAAAAAATATGTTAAAAAAATATTGAAAACCTCTTTTGCTTTATAGTTATTGGTTGAAGTTTAATGCTTAATTTTGCATCCCGTACAGTAAGAATTGTGCTCCACAAACTGTTATAATGACAAAGGTCATTTCAGGAGAACAAAACCAAGATTATGAGCGCAAAATATATATTTGTTACGGGTGGGGTTACTTCATCTCTAGGAAAAGGAATTATCGGAGCTTCATTGGCTAAATTGCTTCAAGCCAGAGGTTACTCAGTTACCATTCAAAAATTAGATCCTTACATCAACATAGATCCAGGAACCCTGAATCCTTATGCACATGGAGAATGTTATGTAACTGAAGACGGTGCAGAAACGGATTTAGACTTAGGCCATTACGAAAGGTTTTTGAATTCACCTACCTCACAAGCAAACAACGTAACAACAGGTAGAATCTACCAACACGTCATCAATCAAGAGAGACAAGGTGCTTATTTGGGTAAAACCGTTCAAGTAATTCCGCATATTACTGATGAAATCAAGCGCAGAATTAAGTTATTGGAAGAAACGGGTAAATACGAAATCATCATTACTGAAATTGGTGGAACCGTTGGTGATATTGAGTCTTTGCCATACATTGAAGCTGTTAGACAATTGCTATGGGAATTAAAAGAAGAAGATGCATTGGTGATTCATTTGACACTTTTGCCTTATTTGAGTTCAACCCATGAGTTAAAAACCAAACCTACGCAACACAGCGTAAAAACTTTATTAGAATCGGGGGTTCAACCAGATATTTTGGTTTGTAGAACAGAGCATTCTATTACCAAAGAAATGCGTAAAAAAATTGCCTTGTTTTGCAATGTAGATGCAAACGCAGTCATTGAAGCCCTTGATGTACCAACCATCTATGATGTTCCTTTGATGATGTTAAAGGAAAAATTAGACAAAACAGTATTGAGTAAATTAAAGCTCTCGGCTAAAAATGAACCAGATTTAGAATCATGGAAGAACTTTTTGGTAAGACATAAAAATCCGAAGAATGAAGTAAGAATTGGTTTGGTAGGAAAGTATGTTGAATTGCCAGATGCCTACAAATCAATCATTGAAGCTTTTATTCATGCAGGTGCTAAAAATGAAGCAAGGGTTAGAATTCAATACATTCACAGTGAATTGATAGCCGATGACAATGTGGCTCAAAAATTAGCTGATATTGACGGCTTATTGGTGGCTCCAGGTTTTGGAGACAGAGGAATTGAGGGTAAAATTACAGCCATCAAATATGCCAGAGAAAACAATTTGCCATTTTTTGGTATTTGCTTAGGCATGCAAATGGCAGTGATTGAAATTGCCAGAAACGTGATTGGATGGAAAGATGCGCATAGCACAGAAATGAATCCAAAAACCAAGCATCCAGTCATTGATATGATGCCTGATCAAAAGAAAATTACAGCCAAAGGAGGTACCATGCGTTTGGGCGCTTATGCTTGCGAAATTGCTAAAGATTCAATTGCATACAAGGCTTATGAGAAAACCAAAGTAACCGAAAGACATAGGCACCGTTTTGAATTCAATAACAAATTTCTTCAAGAGTTTGAAAAAGCTGGCTTACACATCAGTGGCATCAACCCTGAAACCAAACTGGCTGAAATTGTTGAGTTGAAAAAGCACCCTTATTTTGTAGCTGTTCAGTTTCACCCTGAGTACAAGAGTACGGTTTTGAATCCACACCCTTTGTTTATCAGGTTTGTAAAGGCAGCAGTTGATTACAGTTTAAATGTACTTAAATAGTATTTATCAAAGCTATTAATCGTATTTTCGTCAAGTTTTTAAAAATTACCAATGGATAGAAATTCAATCATTGGCATGGTATTGATATTTGTCATATTGATATCCTTTGCCTACATCAATCAGCCGTCTCAAGCAGAAATAGACGCACAAAAGCACAAACAAGACTCAATTGCTTTGGTCAATCAGGTTGCAGATAGCATCAACAAAGCACAACAAATTCAAACAGCCAACGCAGCTCCTGTTGTAAAAGATTCAACTGAGATCCAAAACCAATTTGGCGATTTCGCTCAATTTGCAAATGGCAAAACAGAAATTACCACCCTTGAAAATGAGCAATTAAGAGTTTCTTTCACCAACAAAGGGGGAAGAATTTGCAAGGTTGAATTGAAAAACTACAAACGCTCTGATGGCAGCCCATTGGTGTTGTTAGATGAAAAATCAGGCAATTTTGCGTATCAGTTTCCAAGCAAAGATGCGAAGGCCATCAATTCAGATGAATTGTTTTATACTTTAAAACAAAACGAGAATGGAAAAGGCTTGGTATATGCTTTGAATTTTGGAAATGGAAAAAGCATTGAACACCAATTTCAATTGAATGACAATGATTATACCGTGAAGTTCAATTTGCAATTGAATGGCATGGAATCTATCATCGCAGCCAATACCAATTTTATCGATTTAACTTGGTCGCAACAATTGCTTCAACAAGAAAAAACACAAGAAGCAGAAGAAAGAACCAGTACCATTTATTACCGTTATGCGGACGATGAGCCCGATTATTTGTCTGAAGCAAAAGATTTGAAAGAAGATTTAAAAACACCAATCCAATGGGTGTCTTTCAAACAGCAATACTTCAATACTGCATTAATTGCTGACAAAGCCTTTACAGAAGGGGTAATTGAAACCAGAAAAGATGAGAAAAAAGAGAAAGTAAAATTAATGACTGCCAATTTGATTATTCCATTTAACCATGGAAACAATGAAAGCAATTCGTTCCAGTTTTACTTTGGTCCTAACCATTACAAAACACTTCAGAAATACAATGTGCAGTTAGAGCGTGTGGTGCCAATGGGTTGGGGTATTTTTGGTTGGGTAAATAAGTATTTAACCGTAAACGTATTCTATTGGTTAGGTCAATTCCTTTCTAATTTTGGTATCATTATTTTCTTGTTGACCTTGATTGTAAAAACCATTTTGTTCCCATTGGTTTACAGGTCTTATTTGTCTTCTGCTAAAATGAGGGTGTTGAAACCAGAAATGGACATCATCAAAGAAAAGTATGGCAATGACATGGCCAAATTACAGCAAGAGAACATGAAATTGTACCGCAAGGCTGGTGTTAACCCAATGGGTGGATGTGTGCCTGTATTGCTTCAAATGCCTATTTTAATTGCCATGTTCCAGTTCTTCCCAAGTGCGTTTGAACTCAGACAACAATCTTTCTTATGGGCAACCGATTTGTCAACCTATGATAGCATTTTCAATCTGCCATTTAAAATTCCATTTTATGGCGACCACGTGAGTTTGTTTACCTTGTTAATGACTGCTTCAACATTGGTTTATACTGTTTATAATAACCAAATGACAGGAGTAACTGGTCAAATGAAGTATTTGAGCTATATCATGCCAATCATGTTCTTAGGATTCTTTAACAGTTATTCTTCTGGTTTAACCTATTACTATTTTGTATCGAACTTGTTTACCATTGGTCAGCAATTGTTGATTCGTAGCTTTGTGGATGAGAAATCAATCCATAAACAAGTAGAAGAGAACAAGAAGAAGCCTGTAACCAAATCTAAATTACAAGTAAAATTGGAAGAGATGGCAAGAAAAAGAGGAATCGATCCAGATAAGTTGAACAAATAAGATTTAGCCAAGGGCTAAAATGAGAAAATCCCATTGAGTGGCTAACTCGATGGGATTTTCTTTTATAAACAAAATGAAAATGATAGTTCATTTATAAGAATAACCATGCCAAACTTAATTTCTAATTTCTTGAATTATTTAAATATTTGAATATTAGTGATTTAAAAAAGTAGTTTAGCAGGGTATCCATGCATTGTGTTTAGTTTTTTATACGCCTTGTATGTAAAAAACTACAAAGCCAATAATACTTTCCAAGCTTGGTTTGCCTCGTTTTGGTCGAGTAGTTCTTTGGCCAATTTTTCAATGAGAATAGATTTATAATTTTGATTTTCATTGCTTTGCAAAATTGCCTGAAGCGATTTGTTCATTTTTTTATAAATCTCAATGCTGTCTTGGTCTGGCAAAGCTTCTACATTTCCTAGTTTTCCGTAGTCGTTTCCGGTTAAAACTGTACTGTTTTTGATATGTTCAGGAAATTGGTCAAATCCGATACCCAAGTTTTTGGCAGGTTTAGGTACTTCAAACAGGGCATCTCCACTGGCTCTTACATACCAATCGCTGCCCAATCTGCCTACCAAATCCAATTTGTGCTGGTTCAAAGTGCCGTCTAGGTTCAATACTTCTTCGTTTACGTGCATCAAAACCATTTCGGCAATAATCAAATTGCCTGCGCCACCCTCAGTTCCAGTTTCAATTACATCTTTGACAATGCATTCAAATTGAACTGGACTTTCATTTACCCTAGGTGGTTTTACTTTTTCAGAGGCCAATTCGGTAAATCCAGCCTTCACAAATTCATTCACGCCTTTTGGGTACTCACAACTGGCCAAACTCATCTGTTGCACCATGGCATAGTTCACCACATTGATGACTACTTCTTTGGTTTCCAAAATATTGTTTAGGGTATGTTTGGTGCTGTTGTCTCTTACTCTTCTGGCTGGAGAAAAAATGAAAGTTACAGGGTTCGATCCAAAGATGTTAAAAAAACTAAAAGGAGAGAGGTTTACTTCTCCATTGCTATCAATGGTGCTGGCAAAACAAATAGGTCTTGGGGCAACCGAAGTTAGTAAGGCATTATGAAACTGTGCCAATGGCAAGTCTTTAGGTCCAATAGTTTTCATTTTATGAATTGATTGTAAACAAAAAGTAGTTCTTTTTCCCTTTTTGAATGAATAAGTATTTTTGATTGATAAGCTGGTTGGCATTTACTTCCAAGGCCAAATCGCTTATTTTCTCTTTGTTGATAGAAACCCCACCACCTTGTAACATTTTTTTGCATTCTCCTTTTGATGGGAAAACTGTGCTGTGTTCGCAAAGCAAATCAATGATTTGAATGCCTTTTTCTAGCTGCTCTTTTTCAATTTGAAACTGAGGCACGCCATCAAAAATATCTAAGAAAGTGGCTTCGTCTAATTGCTCAAAAGCAGAGAGCGTAGCGATCCCAAATAAGATTTCAGAAGCTGAAACAG
>Ga0214921_10006628_pt1 | contig 15755 bp, 3 predicted proteins | sample LL1505_MetaG_FD_177992 | JGI IMG/M metagenome (GOLD analysis project Ga0214921, IMG submission 177992) | Freshwater microbial communities from Lake Lanier, Atlanta, Georgia, United States - LL-1505 | ecosystem: Environmental > Aquatic > Freshwater > Lake | place: USA: Georgia | collected 2015-05-28
GAAGTCTTCGTCGGCGAGGTCGACCTTGTCGCTCCAGCCTTTGTAGATGTAGGTGACGCCTAGTTCGCCCTTGATCTTTTTCCACAGCGCCTTGTCGCTGAAGTCTTGCGTCGAGAGTTGGGCGTCTTTGCCCTCGAGGGGGTCAGCGCCTAGGTACTCAAAGGTATCGCCCGCGTGGCCACCGCCTGTGCTGGTGATCAGGTGCACGCGCTGGCCTTTGGTGAGCTCTTCAGGGCTGTCAAATTCCGAGTAGAGCGCACCGCCAATTTGGACGCGGTCGCCAAATTTGAGCTTTTGCTCTCCCGAACGGTCGGTGTAGGTCAGGCCCGCCAGGTTGGACAAGGCACGGATGGCCAGGCTGGCATCGCTCTCTTTCGGGCCAGATACGGCGCTGAGGTCGACCTTGGAGGTGATGCGGGCATCGTCCGACGAAATCACGGACACGCCGCCATTGCCGGTTTTGACGCTGCCATCGTTGCCGGAGATATCGGCTTTGGCCTCGCTGCTGACCATATTGCTGGCCAAGACAAAGCCTGCGGACAAGCCCGAGGGGCCAGCGCCTGCGGCTTTGCTGGAAGACGAGGACGCGCTGGGCTTGGCGGCCGGCTCCGGCGAGGCCATGGTCGAGCTCGTGTCGTTAGAGATCGTCGACGCGATGAAGGCCTGCGACTCGCCCGAGACCAAAATCGCGCCCTCGACGTCCAAGTCCGAGTTCCGGATGTAGGCCAGCACCGTCGAAGTCTCGGGCTTGGCCAGGCGCGAACCCACCAGCGCGTCAATCGTCGAGAACAAAATATTGGTGGGTTTCCAGCCAACCGTGTTGAAGGCCAGGGTCACGCCGATGGACGTGCCGTCCGACGTCATGGCACTCTTGTTGTCGGCCACGATATGCGCGGTGTTCAAGCCGTCGACCGTGAGGTCTCCGTCGGTGGTCTCCACCTGGCTGTCGACCAAATACGCATTGGCCTTGTTAAGTACCAAGTTGGTTGCGATCACGCCACCCGCTGCCAGTCCCGGAGAGTCACCGCCATTGGCCTTGGCCGTGGCGTCCGCCATGGAGCGGATGACCGCTTCTTCAGAAACATGGATCGTGATGCTGCCAGCGCTGAGGTCGGCGTTTTGCACATAGGCGTTGGCCTGGGCGCGCACATCGTTGCGCACCACAATGCCTCCCACACCGATGGATTTGCTGCTAACGGAGCTGCCGGCGCCCAGGGTTGGAAGCGCAGCGATGGGCAGCGGCGACGCAGGGGCAGCGGCGAGCAATTTGGTGCGTACACCTTGAAAGTTCAGGTTTTTGACCGGGCCGTCGAAGCTCAGGGCCAAGTACTTCGAATCGTCGGCTGCCCGTGCCACGCTGACGTGTGCCTCAAGCCCCATGTCGTCCAAAGTGGTTCCGTCCATCGCTGCGGCATGTTTTTGGATCTCCTCGGCCACTTCGGCCGCGGTCATATTGACGCCCAAGCCGCTGACCAAAAACGCCTTCGTGTCGATCACGAACTGCATGTCGTAACTGTCCGTGCCTTCAGGGTCGTAGCGCTTGACGGCAAAGGTCGGCGAGCTTGCCGATTCGCCTTTCTCCACGGTACGCAATTTGGCACTCAGGCCGTCGGACACTTCGCTGGCGCTGAGTCGACCCAGTGCGCGGGTGCCCCAGGTGTCGCCGCCAAAGCGGATGAGGTAGTTGCCAGCGCTGGCCTCGGCCACCACGCTGGCGCTGTCGGCGTCGCCCAAGGCCACTTGCAGCGCCTTGGCAATTATTTGTGCCTGGTCCTGCGCAGTAGCGCCTGCGGTGCCTTGCTTTTCCGTGGTGGAGCGCACCACCAATGTGCGGTCGGCATTGCCCATCACGCTGGCGCTGATCTGGCCCATATTGGTTGCTGCGAGCGCACCGCCGAAGCGGATGTCAAACACCATGCCGCCTGCCGCAAAGGAACGGGACAGGGTGCTGCCCGAGTTCTCCTGGTTGAAGCTCACGGTGACGTTGCCCTGGCCGAACCAGTCAGACAGCGCGGTTTGCAATGTGGCGGCATCGGCATCGGCATTGCCGGCAAAGGCCAGGGTCGCCGACCGGTCCGTCTGGTCTACCTTGGGGTTGCCGCTGGCGATGACGACCGTGTCCCCATTGGCATCGACCGATTCGGGCGGTGCATAGCTCAGCACATAACTCACCCCGGCAGGGTCTGCGCTGCTGTCCGACACGTTTTGGATAAAGGTCAGACGCTGGCTCTCGTTGAACGGCACGCCAATTTGCAGCACATCGATGGGATCGGTCACAAACTCTTCGCTGGTTTGCGGATCGACCATCGTCAGGACGAAGCTGGGAGCCTGGTCGCCGGTGAAATCGAGGGTGCTGGCGTCTTGCGTCAGCAACAAGCGCTGGATCGCTGAAGTTCCGACCACGGCCGCATCGACCTTGTGGGCGGACTGACCGCCAAAGTCGGCAGCGACTTCGCCGCGCCCGGCCGGGTCGGTGAGCGCGTTACCCGAGCCCGCGCCCGCCGGCAAGCCCGGTATCGCACCAATGCCACCCAGGTCAAATTGGATGCCGTCCACCACCATGGGCGCAGCGTCATCACCGAGCAGGAAGTAGTCCATCACATCTGCCATGGCGGACGGGAACAGGTTGGCCAGCTTGACCGAGATATAGCCGTCGCCCGCTTCCATGAAGCTGGGCAAGACGCTGCCCAGGGCGCCTGCAATGGCCGACAGGGGGAGCGTGTAACGGAGTGGGGTGCCCGCTACCGTGGCAGTGAGGTCGGGGTCGTTGAAATGGATTTCGGAGGGTAAAAACTTCAGCAGCTGCTTGAACTGGCCCGACAGCAGGTCCGACACCTTGCCGTCTGACAAGGAGATAGACGGCAGGGTGATCACGGTGGGGCTTCCCGTCGCGGAGACATTGGCCGCAGTGGTGTTACCCAAGGGGACCAGCAGGGGTGGCAAGCGGCTGTCCACATAGCGCGAGAAGCTCGCCGGCGTGTCCACCGTGATGTCGCCAAATTTGAGCTGAACGTCTTTGCCCAAAAAGTTGAAGGTAGCAGACGGTGCGACAAAGCGGAACTGCGAGGGCATGAAGTCCACGGCGTCGATCGCCGGGACCGAGGGGTCGATCGCGCAGGCGCAGGCCGGGGTGGCCGCCGACAAGCCGCCGGTGGCGGGGCGCAAAAACACGTCGGTGCTGAACTTCGGCAAGATCGGTGAAAACTCACCGCCTTTGAACAGGGCTTGCAGGTCAATCATCTCCAGCAAGGTGGTGTGGGCCCAGCCAAAGCTCGCACTCACCCCCCACTCGTAGTCTTGACCGGCATAGCGCACCGTGCCAAGCACTTTGTCGTACTTGTAGAACGGCATGTCCGGGTCGGGCAATTGCAATTCCACGGTGATCTGGGGCGCGGCAAACACGCCGTCGGAAAAGGGGATCAAGCCCAGCGCCGGGATCTCTTTTTCCGTCAGCGTGGGCAGCGTCAGCTTGATGCCGGTGGGCAGCAATTCGATGTTGGCGTCGGTCTTGGGCGCGTCGCCTTTGAGAAAGTCCGTGACTTTGACTTCATGCCATCCCGCACCGACCTTCAAGCCCACGTCAAAGCTCTTGTCACCCAGGTTCAGGGTGGTCAGCGGTATCTCCTTCTCCATATAAGGCATGTCGCCGCCCAACAGGCCGGCAAACTGGTTCACCATGTCCAGCGAGGGCGGGAACGGTACCAATTTGTACCAGTAGCCGGTGTCGGTAAAGTCCTCTTTGCTGAGGTCGATGTCCCTGGTTTCGCCACCCATGTAGCGGTAGATTCGGCGTACTTCGCCGCCGGCGTCATGGTCGTCAGCGACCAGCACCTGGTCGCCAAAGGACACCTCCTGCACGCCGTCTCCGCTGCGCAGGTCGACGCGTGCGTATCCAATGTCAGTCGCTGGCTCACCAGACATGGTGAGTACCTTGGTTTCAGACTTGATGTTTGACGCGTCTGTGGAATCGACCCGCATTTCGCCGCCGACTGCCACTTTCTTGTCCGCCTCGGCTGTGCCGTCAGAAAAGCGCACATACGCGTCGGATGTGGTGCTTACCGCATTGGAGCCCAGCACCACGCTGGCCGCAGCGCTACCGGCCGCTGCGATGGTTTCGTTGCTGGTCACTGCGTCCACAGTGGCGGCCATGGCCGACTGCACGCTCAGGTCGCCCCCCAGGTCCAGCGTGGTGTTGAGCACTTGCGCCAGGGCCTGGGCCGGAATTTCGGTACCAATATTGGTGCCGACAAGGGCACCCACGGTTTTGCGCAGCAGGTCTTGCGCCTGCCAGCCGATGGTGTTGAAGGCCAGCGTCACGCCCACGGCGGTGCCACCGGACTCCATGGTGGCGGTGTTTTCCGCGTTAATGCCCGAAGTGTTTTCGGCTTCGACCGTGAGGCCGCCACCGGCAATGATGGCGCTGTTGGTTACGGTGGCCCGGCTACTGCTGAGCACCAGGTTGTTGGCAATCAGGCCGTTGATGGCAATCGGGCTGCCGCTTTGGGCCTCGGCCGCTTCCGCGCTGGCAGCGCTGGCCGCTTCGGCCTCGGGCGAGGGCGTGGTGGTGTCGCTGCCCATCTTGCCCGGAGAACTGCCAGACGCCTTGCCCGTGGGGCCCTTGGCGCCTTGCACCGGGTCCTGCGCCGCGGCGGCCTCGTCCTCAGACAAAGAAACTGTCTCGCCGGTGACCGTGGCGTTGATTTGCGCCGCTTCCAGGGCACTGACGGTGGTGTCGCCACCCAGATCCAGGCTTACCCGGTCGAGCCCCGCTTGCACTGAGGAGCGTGCGTCATTGCGTGCAGCCAGGCCGCCCACGGCGGTGCCGCCGCCACTGCTGGCCTTGAGGTTCACTTCGGAATCAATCTGCGCGGCGTCGGTCGCGCTGACGGTCAGGTTGCCGCCGACCATGAGCTGCAAATTCTCAGGTGCGTCCGCTGCGGCAAGTGCTGCGGCGCCCGTGGGGTTGGATTCGACCGGGCTGAGCCACGCCAGGGCGCGCGAGCTGATCTTGTTTTGGCCCAGAATGAAAGTGACAGCGGCCGAGTCGCCTGACGACTGTGCCCTGTTGGCGACTGTGGCGGAAATCAGCGCGCCGGTCTGCGCCCCGGGCGTGTCGTCGAGCGCACCGGCTTTGACTTCCACGTCGCCGGTCACGGTGAACGTGGTGTTGACCAGGCGCGCGCTGACCTCGGCGGGCTGCTCAGTGCCAATGTCGGTGCCCAGCAAGGCATCGAGCGAGCTGAACAACATGTTTTGCGCTTGCCAGCCAATGCTATTGAAGGCCAGGGTGACGCCTACCGCCGGCCCGGCGGAGGACATGGTGGCCGTGTTGTCTGCGGTAATGGTGGAGACGTCATCGCCCTTGACCCCCAGGTCGCCCTCGACGAAGAGTGCACTGTCCGACAGCGTGGCCAGGGCGCTGCTCAACACCAAATTGGTCGCGATCAGGCCATTGACGGCCAGCCCGGTGGCCCCGCTGCCGTTTGCAGAGGCCGAGCTACGCCCCATCAAACACGCTTCAATCGCGGCGCCGGTAAGCGCCAGCACCTCGACATCGCCGCCGGCATCGAGCTGTACGCGGTCCATGCGCGATATGACGCTGCTGCGCACGTCGTTGCGCACCACCAGACCGCCCACTGCGACGCCGCCGGCGCTGGCGCTGGCCATGCATGCGCTGGCGTGGATCATGGCGGAGTCGCTGGCCGAGACCGTCAGGCCCGCGCCAACGGTCATTTTCAGGCGGGGGTCGGTGTCCTGGTCAGGGCTGATGGTGGCAATTGCGCCAGAACTCAGCATATTGCTGGCCAGTACAAAGCCTGCGCTGACGCCGACACTGCTGGTGCTGGCTGAACTGTCTATCGTGGCCGTGATGTGCGACTCGGATTTCGCGGTGACGCCCATGCTGCCGCCCACGTCATAGCTGCCACCGGTGACGACGGCGCTTGCCAGCAGAGGCTGCTGGTTGCCGATGTTGGTGCCTATGAGCGCGTCGACGGCCGCGAAAAGCAGGTTTTGCGCCTGCCAGCCGATGGTGTTAAAGGCCAGGGTCACACCCACGGCCACACCACCGCCTTCGCTGATGGCAGTGTTGGAGGCTTTGATCGTGGCGGCATCGTCGGCACTGACGCTGAAGTCGCCGCCGGTAGTGACGTCGCTGTCCGTGACCCAGGCCTTGGTGGCCGACAAAATCAGGTTGCTGGCGATCAAACCGTTGACCGCCAAGGAGCCGCTGGCCAGCGACGCGGCGTCGCTGTTAGAGCTCACCCTGCCACTGAGCAAGGCGTTGATCAGGCTGGTTGACGTTGCACTGATGTGGGCATCGGTCCCGGCGTCGAGTTCGAGGTCAAACGCATACGACTCTACGGCGCTGCGCACGTCATTGCGGGCCACCAGGCCGCCCACGGCAACGCTGGCTCCGCTGCTGTTGGCTGCGCTGGCCTTGACGATGATGTCCGAAGTAGTGCGCGACGCATCGGACGCGTCTACCGTCAAGCTGCCGGTGGTGGAAAACTCGGCTACTGGCGCTTGTGCGTCGGGGTCGACTTCTGCCGATGGGGTGTCGCCTGGCGTGGAAACAGCGTCTTTGGGCTTTCCCAGGACAAAGGCGCGGGTTTCGGTGCGCGAACGGTTGCTGGCCAACACCATGGCCGCACCCACCGAGAGGGCGCCGGCCGAGGCCTTCATTTGGTTGCTCAGGGTCGAGCTCAGGTCCATGGCGTCCTTGGCGGTCACCGAGACATCGCCTTGCGCCGACACCGTGCTGCGCTGCACCGCTGCCTTAATTTGGTAGGCCTCGCCGCTGAAACCGACATCGGTGCCCAGCAGACTGTTCAGGCCGGCCGCGCCGATATTGCCCATGTTCCAGCCCACGGCGTTGAACGCCAGCGAAATGCCGGCCGCCGATCCGCCAGAGCTGGAGGTGGGGCTTCCGGCAGCGCTGTCCGCACTGATGCGCGAGGCATTGCGCGCGCCCACCGTCAGGCCGCCCTGGACCGTGGTTACCGTGGAGTCATCGACCGTGGCCGTGGTGCCGCCGTTGAGCTGGTTCCACCCCAAAGTACCACCCAGGCGCAAAGCAGGCGGAGTCTCAGTACTCAGTTCCACCACCATGGCGGCGGTTTTCGCGCTCAAGGTGGCCTCGCTCACCGCCAGCACGCTGATCTGCGCGCCAATGACGACGGACTCGGTCACGCTGGCTTGCACGTGGCGGTCCACCCCATTGGCCGCCGACAAGGCGCTGAGCGCCATCCCGCCGATCAGTGACGAGTCGACAATCATTTCGCCGCTGGTGGTCACAAAGCTGGCCTGGTCTTTGGCCAGCACCTGGACATCGCCCGACGCCAAAATTACGCTGTTGCGCAACAAGGCGGAGACCGAGCCCGTCGAGGACTGTTTGGCGATCTTGGCCGACGCCGCGTGGTTGGCGGCATTGACCGCGTACATCTGCAGCGCAGAGCTGGCCAGGTTGGCGTCATCGACCAGCGACAGCACCGTGTCCTTCAGCGTGGTGGTCTGCACGCCCACCAGCGCCGAGTTGACCAGGCCTTCTACGCCACCGGCCAGGCCGTCGCCAATCGCCGCACTGACTTGAACCTTACCGGTTTTGCGCCTCACACTGTTGGCGTCAACTCCGGCATCCACGTGGGTAACTGGCGGCGTATCCAGCGTGTTGGCACCCAGCAAAGCGCTGGCAGAGCGCTCCAGCGTGAGGGTACCGACACCCAGGTCCAGACCTTGGGCGAACGCGGTGACCAGGCTGTCGGCGGTACTGAGCTTGCTGGATACATGGCTGCGGTCCACTGCCTCAATCAAGAGCGCCATGTCGGGCGTATCCCCCGCAACTGCCAGGTTCAGCGTGGCGCCACCCTCGACTTCGGCGCGGGTTTCTTGCTTGACGTCGACCGACAAAAAGCCCAGGCCGCCTTTGCTGCTGACCACGAAGTCGTTGTCGGTCGTGGCCAGGAGCTTGACACCTGCGGCCTGGATGTCCGCCGACGCGCCAATTTCTGCGACCGCATGGGTGAGCAGCGCGAGGTCCATCGATCCGTCCGCGCCGATGCGCGACGCCTGCACATCCAGCCCCACCTGCGCGTCCAGAATCAGTTGGCCACCCACGCGCGCCGTGCCGTAGAAGCCGACAAAGGCGTCGAGTTGCAGCGACAGGCTTCCGTCGGTCTGGGTCAGCAGGCTGGAATAGCCCTTGAACACGGCATTGCCCTGGGTCTGTAAGGTCTGGCCCTGCTCCAGCGAGATGGACTCGGCCTCAATCACCAGGTTGGCGTGGCCCAGGTCCATGCTTTGCACCAGCACCTGGTCCACCCCACTGCCGCCGCGCAGGCCCACAAACTCCGTGGGCTTGGCAAAAATCAAATCGGTAATCGAATCACCGCTCAGGCGCAGCATGCCGTCCTCGGTTTGCGACAGCGTCACGTCATCGGCGTCCGCGCCGAGATCGATCACCAGGTTGTTGATGGCGTTGCTCAGACGCATCAGGTCCGAGCCCTCCCGCGTTAGTAAATTGCTTTGCGAAACCCCTGCGCCGGTACGGCTCACGTCGATCACCGTGGCATTGGTACTGGTGACCAGGCTGTCGATCTTGAAGCTGTTGTCCCCGGCTTGCGCCTTAAGCAAGTCAAAGGCCACCGTATCGGCGGCCAGACCTGCGGGGGTTGAAGAGGTCTTGAGCTGCAGCAAGGGCGCAACCGACAGCAAAACCCGGTCTTCCAGCTTTTCCAGCTGGACCCGGGTCTTTTTCAGCGCAAAACGCGATTGCGACGTTGGCTTGGTCTTATTTTTGCTCATACATTTCTCCGAGAGTCATCAGCTGCCAGGCGTCGGACCGACTGGCTTCGCAATACAGGGTGACAAACGGATCGCCCTGGCCATCGAGGCCGGCGGCGATCCAGCCCAGTGGGCGCGGGCCCATGGACTTCCATACGTCGGGGGTGAGCCGGTCTTGCAGCGACCAGCCCTTGGTAAGCGTTTGCAAGCCGGATGCGAGGTCGGCCAGGCACAGGCCGCTTTCGTACAGGCGAATGCAGTAGGAGGCGCGTTGGCTGTCTTGCTCGCTGACCTTCCAGATGTCGGGGTACAGACCCGGGTGGCACGCCAGTGCACGATTCAGCGCGTGCTCGGCCAGTGCATACGCAGGTCGCACCGGCGCACAAACAGCAGCATGCGCGCGCAGCAGCGCCAGCAGCTCCAACGGGCCATGGTCCAGCCTGCGGTAGTCGCTCACCCTGCTCACCCTGCTGGGTGTACCGGCAGCGGCGGCCGGCGCACCGGGCGCCGCGCTCCACTTATAGCCCCGCATCACCAAGCCCCTCTCAGGCGGGGGCAGTGCCGGGTCAAACTGCAAATAGGCCTTGAGTTCGATGTCGTCTTTGCCCATTTCGGCTGCCAGCAAAATGCTGCGCGCCGACAGGCCATGGCGCGCAAAGGCAAGCGCACCCGCTTGGGGCATGCCCAAGAACTGTGGCAGACCCAGCACCCGCTGGTCTGCCACCCCATGCGGAGAAAAGCCCAACAGCAAGCGGTTAGGTCGAATCTGGCCCGGACTCAGCCGGAGAGAGGTCTCCCAGCCGCTCAAGGGCAGGCCTTGGGTGTGGCGCACGATCAGCCCCAGCGCACGGGCAAATTCACGCCCCTGCGTGGTGCCCAGAGCCCAAGGCCAGATGCCGGGATGGCTCATGCCGGATCCTGTCCACCCTGGCCGGTAAACGGCAGTGCCGAATCCATCCAGTCATCCGAGCGCAGCACCGACCAGCGCTGTGCAAAAGCCTCGCGCTCGGCACGCACCTGCGCCCAACGAAACGCCAGCGCTGCACTGGCCGCCAGCGCGGCCCGCGTGCCCCGGGGCGCACCGGCAATCAGCTGCAGCAGGTTGCGTACGGCCTGCGGCATCAAGCGCCGGGCCAGATCGTCGCCCAGACACAGGCAGCATGTCACGCTGCCGGGATCGCCCTGGCGCCCGCAGCGCCCGGCCAGTTGGCGGTCAATGCGGGCGGATTCGTTGGACTCGGCCACGATGACATGCAAGCCTCCGCGCATGGCAACGCCGGGACCGAGCCGGATGTCAGTGCCGCGACCGGCCATATTGGTGGCAATGGTGACCATCCCCGGCTGACCGGCCTGGGCCACGATGTCGGCCTCTTCGGCGTGCGCCAGCGCGTTAAGCACGCGTACCGTACAACCGGCTGCGCGCAAACAGGCGGCAAGTTGCTCGCTGGACTGCACGCTACGCACCCCCACCAACACCGGGCGACCGCGCGCCTGCTCTTGCAGCACTTCGCGGGTGATGGCCTGCCACTTTTGTGCCACATCGGTCACCAGTAAGGGCGCCCGGTAGTTGGTGATGCGCGGGCGGTGCGTAGGAATGCGCACCACAGTCAGACGGTAGACCGACCACAGCTCCTGCGCCGCCTCCCAAGCCGTTCCGGTGCTACCCGCCAGGCGCCGAAAACGTCGGAAAAAGGCCTGAAAGCTCATCTGCGTCAAGGACTCATTCGGGTCGGTGATCTCGAGCGCCTCCTTGGCTTCGATGGCTTGGTGCAGGCCGCCAGTGAGGGTGCGCCCGTGTGTCATGCGGCCGGTAAATTCGTCCAGCAAGACCACCTTGCCGTCTTGCACCAGGTACTGGTGGCCGGGGTCAAAAAAGCAGCGCACCAGCAGCGCCTGGCGCAGCAATTCCTCGCGGCGCGGCTTGGGGCGCCACAGCGCCGGTATATGGGGCGCCAGCAGGTCCAGCCGGGCAATGGCGGACGGATGCAAGACGATGCGCTTGGCCTGGGCCTGGGCCTCGTAGTCGGTATTTGCTTGCAGAGCCTGCGCCAGGTCGGACACCATAACCACCGCCTGCGAAAGGCCGCGGCTTTTGCGCGGCGCGGACAAGATCAGCGGTGTCACAGCCTCGTCAATCAAGATGCTGTCGGCCTCGTCAACGATGGCAGTATGCAAGCCGCGCACCAGCAGCCGGCGCTCTTTGCTCAGTACGGCGCGTTCGTCGGTCGCGTCCAGCCATTGGCGAAACGCGTCACGCGCCTGCTGTTCGGGCGGGCCTTGGGTCAAGGTGTCTTTCAGGTAGTCGGCCAGTAGCTCCTTGGCAGTGAGGTAGACCACATCGCAGGCGTAGCGGGCGGGGCGCTCTTCGGGCTCCAGGCTAGCGACGACCGCGTCCACCGACAGGCCACAAGCCTGGTACAGCGCAAGCATTTCATGGGCGTCACGCTCGGCGAGGTAATCGTTGGCGGTAATCACATGGCACGGTCGACCGCTCAAACCCGCCATCACACCGGCCAGGCCGACGGTCAAGGTTTTGCCTTCGCCAGTGGCCATTTCAGCCAGCATGTCACGCCCGATGGCCAACGCGCCCATGTACTGCACCAGGTAGGGCTTGAGTCCCAGCGTACGCGCCGCGACCTGGCCAATGGCGCCCAGGGCCTGTGGCAAGTGGCCCTTGGCGCGCAGCGGATCCAGGCGCAGCCAGCCGCGCGCCAGCGAGATTTGCTGCTGCAGCTCGGCGTCGCTGGCGGTGTCGAGTGCCCCGCAGGCGGCCAGCACCTCCTGGGCTTGCACAGCCAACTGTTTGCTGGAGGTGCGCCAGCGCCGCACGCGGCCCTGCATGCCGTCAGACCAGGCATCCAGCCCCTGCGGAAGTTTGACCAGAGGCGCCAGCGTGCAGGCGCGGGGAAGGGCCAGCGACCCATCGGTTTGCACTGCGGGACGGCGTAAGAAAACGGGGGAGGTGCTGGCGTTCATACCCGGAACTTGCGTTGGAGGTATTGGCGCGCCTGGCGCTCCCACTGCAGCAGCAGCGGACGCTTGGACAGCGTGATGCGCATGGTGCCCACGCGACCGTGCACCAACTGCGGCCCGTCGCTCAGGTCGACCTGCAGCGCGGACTCGATGCGGAAAAACGGCTCAGCCGCAGTCAAGCCGCTCTGGTCCGAGGGTGAAACCGCCAGGTCACCGCCACCGGACATGCCGAGTGCGCGCGACGGCAGCAGGCCCTGCTCGAAAGGCAGTACCACGGTGCTGAGCGTGCCCATATTGCGCTCTTCCTGGCCACGCAAGCGCACTTCGGTGCGCACGATCGGGTCTTGGAACACATGGCTGGCCACTTGAGGCAGTACTGCCACAAAGCGCCACGCGCCTTCGTTCACGATCGTCCCCAGCGCTGCACCCCGGCCCAGCCACTGGCCACGACCGGCGTCCAGCTCGCTCGCACTCCAAATGCCGCCAATCGGCGCGCGCACCAAAAGTCCTTGCTGGCGCCGGATCAGATCCGCGCGGGTTTGCGCCACCGCCTCGCGCTGACGTGCAATGGCCTGCAAATCAGCCACGGCGGCGGTCAGGGCCTGGGTTTCTTGCGCCAGCAGCTGGTCGAGCTGCCTGTCAACCGCGCGGAGGTCAAACTCCAATTCGTCATTGCGCAGGCGCAACAACGGCTGTCCGGGCCGCACCAACGCACCGGGCTGGGCCAGCAGCTCGGCCAGAAAACCATCGCTTTCACTGTGCAGCTGGCGCGACTGGCCGGCTTCAACCACGCCATTGACGCGCACATGGTCCGGCACCGGAATCAGTCCCAGCACCACGAACGCCAGCCCCAGAATGCCGCCCGAGATCGCGATCGCACGGGGCCGATAGAAGCCCAGCGCCGGACTGGTGAACAGGTATTTGGCAAAGTTGAAAAGCGGGAGTACCAAGGAGGTAAACACCATCAAAAACGCCAAGGCGATACCCAGGTCCAGGTACTCACCGGCAATGAAGAAGATGATGGTGGACATGAGCAGAACCCAGTAGCCCATGCTGAGCACACCAAACAGCGGCAGCAGCACAGACTCGGTGGGCGTGCGTGCTGCCGGCTGGGCCGATGGCAAGCCCAGAATATGCCGCTCGCCGATGTAGCGCAGCTGCTCGCGCGAGCGCTGGAACAGGTTGGGTACATCCAGCATGTCGACCAGCATGTGGTAGCCGTCAAAGCGCATCAAGGGGTTGAGGTTGAACACCAGTGTGGAGATGCTGGCGACAAACATGACGTTGTAGGCCAGCGCGTTGAGCGTGCCCGGGGCGGTTTGGGACCAAAAAATAGCCGCCAGCGACGCCAACGCCAGTTCGGCAATCACTCCGGCGGCGCCCACCAGCACCCGCTCGGCGCGGCTGCGAAAGCCCCACGCCGAGGTGGCGTCCACGTAGGGCATGGGCGCAAAAATCAGCAGCATGACGCCCAGCTTGTGCACTTCACCGCCAAAGCGCTTGCACATGGCCGCGTGGCTGAGCTCGTGCAAGGACTTGGACAACAAGAAACCCACGTACAAGAGCGGCAGGTTGGACGGCGACAGCACGCCTGCTGACTGTTCAAAAAGGCGCGCGGAGTCATCCATCAAGAACTTCGCGCCCAGCGCCAGCAGCGCCAGGTACACCATCAAACCGGTGCGGCTGTAAATACGCCGGATCAGGGGCAGCGCGGCATTGAGCGCGCGGTCCGGGTCAAGCACCGGAATCTTGATGGACAAAAAACCCATGAGCAGGGCCCGCATTTCCTGCGCGCTGCGCTTGGAAAAGCGCTCAAACAAGCTGGCGGTGGAATCGCTGCGGTCGTATTGCAGCAGGTTGGCTAAATTGAGCTGGCCCAGCAGCTGTACGACCTCCTCCTGCGTAAGCGCCTGGTGCACATCGGCTTCTAGCGACGCGTTCCAGGCCTCGTCGATGGTGCACTCTGGCGTGAGACGGCACAAAAACCCATAGGCGTCGGGCGAAACGCGAAACCATTCGCTGCCAAAGCGGTCCGTCAGCATGACCCAGGCCTCGCCCCGAAAGTACTGGCGTTGCGCGGTGACGCTGCGGCGCAAGTGCGCACGCACCTGCGCCACCCGGTGCCAGGCGTCGCTAAATGTGCGGCCACCGGCGTCTTCGAGGCTCATATCCAGAAGAACCCGCGCAAGAAGCGCACCGTGCGGTGCGTCAGTACCCACAGCAGGCTGCGCTGGCCCGCATCCAGCTTGGCGCTGCCACCCATGCCAGGGCGCCAGTTGGCCTGAAAGTTGCCATGGAGTTTGGCACGGGCCAGGTAGAAGGTGCGGCCGTCGCGGGTCACGGCAGCGGGGTCGATGCGCTCCAGCGCGATGGCAAAGCGCTCCTCCGGTTTGCCCACCAGGGCGAATTCCCCCTGGCTACCGACCGCGACTTCATGGATATCGGCCTGGTCGATCTCCAGCTCGAGGTAGGTGTCGACCGTGCGCGCCAGCTTGAGCAGCAGGTCGCCCTTGCGCACCGGGGCACCCAGATTTTTCTTCAGTTCACCCTCAATCACCACGCCGGGATAGGGAGCCCGCACGCTGGCGTTGCTCAGTTGGTAGCGGATCAGGTCCAGCTTGGCGGCGGACTGCTGCTGGCGGGCCAAGGAAATTTGCATGTCGGCCAACTGGCGGGCGGCCTGGGCCTTTTCGGTTTCACGGCTGTAGCGCAGCAAGTCGGCCTCGGCCATGGACTCTTCGAGCACCAGGTCGCGGGTATCGAGTTCCACCAGCACAGTTTGCGCCGCCACCTGGTCGCCAATGTCCACATGCACGGTGCGCAGATAGCCGTCAAAGGGGGCAGGCATAAACAGCAAGTCCTTGCTGCGTATGGCCAGGCTGGCGTCCACCCGAAAGGACCAAGGCAGCAGCACCAACGCGCACAACAGCGCCACCGAGGCTGCCCCCGTAAATTTGAGCGCAGTGTGCTTAGGGCCGAACAGCTCCGTAGCCTGGCGCCGCCCCGCCGCATACCAACGGGCGCCAAACCAGCGGTCCCGGGCGTGCAAATCGGCCAGTCCGTGCGATACCAGTTGTGCTGCCAGGCGCAGCTCCCAAAGCTCTTGGGGCGTCACGGGGCCGGACTGGCGCTCCAGACACAGCACGGCGGATACGGCGTCGCTGGTCGCCAGTGGCACCGTGGTCAAGCTGGTGCTGCCCAGGCGCTCAGCGTAGGCCGCATGCGAACGCAATATGGCACGCGAGTCCGGCGCACCAGGGTAGACCAGCACCGTGTCTTGGTCCAGCGCCTCTTCCATGGCCGCTTCCAGTGCGCGTGAGGCCGAGGACTTTGGGTCAAACTTCTCCACGTGGCTGACGGCAGTGAGCCGCACATACGGCCCCACCACCCATCCCAGGGACACCCGGTCGCAGGCAAAACGCAGTGCCATTTCATTGCACAAGGCCATGGCCATTTGCATGAAGCGCGGCTGCGCATTGAGCTTGATGGTCAGTTGCAGCAACTGGTGCAGTCGCTCGGCCCGCTCGGTCGACTCGGGCTCTGAGCGGGCCTCGGGGGCGCCGGGCGCAGTGGGGTCGGCGCAGTCACCTTGCGAGCGACCCACCAGATCCGCCACGGCTGCTGCACTGGTCAGCTTGGCCGAGAGCAATTGGGCTTTGATGGCCGCCTGCTGGGTGAAATGGCCTGGCACGCTCACTGCCAGACGGGCCCAGGCGCGCAGCGCATCTTCGGTCCACGCGCTGGGGCTGGCGCCGGAGCCGGCACCTATGCGCAATACCACCAGCGCCAGCACCTGGGCGTCGGCGCCGCCCACCGTGGGCACCTGCATGGTCAGGGCCAGCGCGCCTTGGGCGTTGCGTTCCACGTGCGGCGCACCTACGCTGACCTGTTCGAGCAAGCGCAAGGTCCAGTCGGCGTCTTCCGACGAGTCCGCCACCCGCGCCGGCCACTGTGCGCGCGCCTGCCAGGGTCTGCCAATGCCCGAGCTCAGCAGCAGCACA
>Ga0214921_10006630_pt1 | contig 15753 bp, 15 predicted proteins | sample LL1505_MetaG_FD_177992 | JGI IMG/M metagenome (GOLD analysis project Ga0214921, IMG submission 177992) | Freshwater microbial communities from Lake Lanier, Atlanta, Georgia, United States - LL-1505 | ecosystem: Environmental > Aquatic > Freshwater > Lake | place: USA: Georgia | collected...
TATTATTATTATGACGTCGAATTATCCGGGCGAAATAGATAAAGCTATTTTACGCCCTGGAAGAATCGATTTTAATATTGAACTTAAAAAGGCGTCAATACATATACTTAATGAAATATTATCGTTTTTCTATGATATTCCATTTGAAGATGTTATTGAAATGACGTCTAATATGGCATTTAAAGATTACGATATGTCGCCTGCTGAAATTATGAATATTTGCCAACAAAATTATGATAATATTAAAGAATGCATAAATTGTATTGATAGTATCATATTTGTTTAATAATATGAGACTTTTTTACACCTTTTAACATTTTATATAAACATTTATAAAGAATTGTACACTATATGCACACGATTTTAAATATTATTTAGATAAAGAGTTAAATTATAAAAAAACTGATGGATAAATTATTAAATTAAATATAAATATTTATTTCAACAGAATAAAAACTTTAGAACAGAATAAAACGTACTACAATGTCCCGCCAAATATCACCTTGCACGGATAAAGCTTTTACTGAAGCAGTTTCTGAATTAAACCACCATCGAGTAAGAAAATACTTGGATGAAGGCTATAATGTGAATTTGTTCCCTCAAGATAAATTTTGGGAGCTTTGCCTTTTTAAGCCTAAGGGTAATGATGAGAATGCTACTAAAAGAATGATAGAGAATAAAAAAAACATAGTGTTGGTAATTCTTGGATATGAATATAAGCCTGTCATCAACCCCGTTCTAGAATATATTCTAAAAAGCTCTGGTCGAGATTTTCAAATTATATTATCATTAATCCAGGTTGCTCTACGCAAGCCACCTATACAAGAGCCACCTCCACGTAAGACATCTCTACGTGAGTCATCTCTAGAAGTGTCATCTCTACGCGAGTCATCTCTAGAAGTGTCATCTCTACAAGAGCCACCTCTACGCGAGGCATCTCTAGAAGTGTCATCTCTACGCGAGGCATCTCTAGAAGTGTCATCTCTACAAGAGCCACCTCTACAAGAGCCACCTCTACGCGAAGCATCTTTACACGAGGAATCTCTACAAGAGCCATCTTTACGCAAGCCATCTCTACGTGAGGCATCTCTACGTGAGGCATATCTACAAGAGCCATCTCTACGCGATGCATCTCTAGACGTGTCATTTCGATGTGATGAGAAATACGCATATTATTAGATTACGTTTACCGTCTTGTAAATAAGAATTCGGAATAATTCATAATTGTTTAATTCAATATGTAAATATTTGTCAAAATCAGACTTACTTCTTTTTATTCTTTAACTCTCTAAATATACAATTTTTAATACTGCTAACCCTTTACCTGTATAATATTTAAAATCGTGTGCATATATAGTGTACGATTTTAAATATTATTCAAGTAAAGGGTTAAATTATAAAAAACTGACAGCTTTTTAATTAAAGTTTAATTTTTATATAGATATAATACTTATCAAAACAAATATCAAATAAACATCCTACATTACACACATAATAATTAAAAAATGTCTTCCAATACCGAAATCCCTTTCAGTACCGAAATCCCTTTCAGTACCGAAATCCCTTTCAGTATCGAAACGATAAAATCTATATGCAAGATTCAAGATAATACAAATAATAAAGTTGTTGTTGGTAATTGCTTAGTATGTTCAACTGAGCCCGCTACAACTAATAGGATAATTAATCGACTTTTTGGTGGTAAAATTCCACATTGTTCATCGCCATCTTGTGCTGAGACTGTTTCACGGTGTTGTAATAGTTTTGAACAAGAAACATCGTCCTTATTATGTACTCCGAATAATTTAACTGTAAGGGATAATAATTATCAGGATAATGGTGATGGTTGGACGCTTTTACCAGGAATATATAGTAGAAAAAACTATGAAATTAATAGATATTTTACATTGATAACTGATGGTAGAGAAGGCGATCATTATGACGATAATATAGTTGCGATTGAAAGATGTGGTAGGTTTAAAGTAGTTTCATTGAAATTATTGAGCATGTGGAATAATCCACAATAATAAAATAGTGATAAATAATTTACTATAATGAGTATATAGTTGATTTATATAAATATATAAATATATAAAGTCAATCTGTTGTTTTTGGTAACCTTTTTATAATTTTTCAAATATTTTTTATTATAACAATCGGCATTTGAAATGTTAAAATATGTAAAATATTTTATTCTTACATAGATTATTGTATATATAAATTTATAATAATAAAAAATAAAAAAAATGATTTTTACTATTTAAAGATATATTTATAAATATAATTTATAATAAACTAAATTATATTATCAAAAATGGTTGCATATAAACTTCGGGATTGGATTGATATTAAATTGATTGATTGGTATATATTAACAATAAATCCAAATGCAATCGATTTACTATTGTCGAATTTAGATAAAGTTGACATAAAATATTTATCAATGAACCCTAATGCCATTCCCTATTTAGAGAAAAACCTTGATAAAGTCGATTGGTATATATTATCTGGAAATCCGAATGCTATAGATTTATTGACGAAACACCAAGATAAAATTAATTGGTTTGTTCTTTCGGGTAATCCAAATGCGTTGCCTTTATTAGAAGCCAATCAAGATAAGATTTATTGGGAAGTAATATCTGGAAATCCGGGCGCCATACCATTAATTAAAAAAAATCTTGATAAAGTTGATTGGTTTTATTTATGTGAAAATCCAAATGCAATTGATTTAATAAAAGAAAATCTTGATAAAGTTGATTGGGATGTAATATGTGATAATATAAATGGATATACCATATGGGAATCGAATCTTGATAAACTAAATTGGACACGCCTTTCTGAAAATCCGAGTGCTATAGAATTATTAAAGAAAAATTTTGATAAAATATCATGGATTGCAATGTCATCAAATGAGAAGGCAATCGAATTATTAAAAAAAATATTGATAAAGTTCATTGGGGCAATTTGTCAGGTAATACTGGTGCAATGGACATATTAAAAGATAATCAAGATAAAATTAATTGGATGCGATTTTCAGGGAATAAGAGTATTTTTATTGAAGCTTAAGCTCAATTTTTATACATAAATATTGCACAATTAAAATAAGAATAAATATATAAATCCATTTATATATTTATAAAAAATCATGAAAAATCATAAAAATAATTTATATTTTATATAAAAATATGGTAAAAATTGTATAAATTTTTATTATATATATAATAATTGTCCTATATGGCAGGTGATATATCATATTTGAATATAATGGATTATAATGATAATATTATAAAACAACTATATATCGGAAAAATGAGATATTGGTCATCAAAATTTTCTTTAGAAAACTATAAATATCATGATGATAGTGAAGATTATATAAATAATGGACAATATGAACATTTAAGGCGAAAATCATGTGGTAGAGAACGATATGGTGTATTAAATTTTGAAACGATTGATAAAATGCGAGAAGTCCTTAATGATTTACCTATTACGAAAGAGGAGGAAGAAGCGTATGAAGATATGTCAAATGTAATACATTTTATAGATGATAATCTTAATTTAATAAAAAGCAATAATTATAATATAGTCTTTTATACGGAACATGATTTTTAGGTTATATTATTTTTATAATAAAGATTAATCAAAATAATAAAAATTGATTAAAAATAGTTTAATTAATTATTGTAAATTCATAATATAAAAGTTCATTATTATTATATTTATTAAAATTTTTAAAATAAAGATATAAATAAAGATAATAAAATAAAGATATATTCCAATATACAATGGACGGTCAAACCCAAACATTACTCTTTATGATTCTCTCATTATTTAAAAAATCGAATAATAGTGAAACAATTGATTACAGTTCTATAATTATTACTTTAATTATAGTGGTTTTACCAGTAATATATACACTTTTATTACGATGTTCTATATTAAAAAGAATAATTCAGTATATAAATGATTCATCTTCAAATGAAATTGTTGTTAAAATACCATCTCATGAAATACCTATATATAGAGGTCTTTCAACAACACCGAGTATTAAAAATATGTACAGCAAAGATTTCTTGGCGATTATTTATTATATAATGAATTATTGCACGGATGATATTAAATCAATTACGCAAATTATGTCAGAAAACAAAGAATTATCAAATTTTTATAGTGATTGCGGTGATAGTGAATATATTTACATACCTCTTAGTAATGAACGTTTTGTAATATCTAAAAAATTAAATATTTACTGTAAACTTAATATTAATGATTTAAATGATGAAGATGAAAATAATGCTAAATCAAATACAAAATGCATTAAAAAAAAATCATATATTCTTAAATTATGGATGACCCGCGGTAATATTAATACTATTCGCGATTTCGTTTCTGAGTGTAATATTTTATATGATAAATCGAAACACACTAATGATTCTAATAAAAGAAAAATATTTGTTTACGATAAATCCGAAAAAACCGAAGATGATACAAAATTATATTTTAAAGATTATCCTATGGAACATAACAAAGATTTAAATCTTAATATATTCTTTGAAGGTAAGGATAGATTAATAAATTATATTAATCCATTCATATTTAATCCAAATGAGGAATTTAATATTGGTGAAGAAAAATATAAGCGTTCGGGTTTTACTTTCAAAGCTGGCTTACTCTTTTATGGGTATCCTGGTTGCGGTAAAACAAGCACTATTAAAGCCATTTTAAAATATACAAACCGCCATGGTATTGTTCTAAATCTAAATCGTATTAAAACATGTGAAGAATTGGAACAGATTTTCCGTAAAAGGAATTTCGATGATAAACAATTGAGTGGTAAAGAACTATGTTATATTTTAGAAGACTGTGACGCAACTGGCGAAAGCGGGTTAAATATCTTATCTTCGCGAAAGAGTAAAAATACCAATAATTCATTGTCAAAAATTAATTATCAAAACAATGATGATACTGATGATGATGAGGTACAAAATGATTCAAACAAAACTGAAAATATTGTTGCAAAATTATTAATGTCTTCATGCGAATATAAAAAAGTAAACGATGATTCCGCGAATCTATCATGTTTTTTGAACATTTTAGATGGTATTATTGAGCTTCATGGTATTATGATTATTATGACGACAAATTATCCTGAAAAAATCGATAATGCGCTTATACGCCCTGGAAGATTCGATTTTAAATACGAATTTAAAAGGGCGTCGCGTAATATTATACGTGAAATGCTTAAATTCAAATACGAATTAACAGAAGATGAAATGTTGAAGTATGATAATATTCTTACTATTAAAGATGAAGTATTGTCACCTGCACAAGTCCAGTCTGTTTCATTTCAAAATGATAATATTGTTCAGTGTATCAATGAACTTGTTTTACTTGCACAAAATAAAAACATTTAATTTTAATGTTTTTATTTAATCTTTATAATACTACTTAAAGAATCGTCCACTATTAGCACGATTTTAAATATTACTCAAGTAAATAGTTAAGTCTAATTTTGAAAGATATTTATTTGAAAGATATTTATATATAGGATTAAATAAAATATAAATAAATAAGTTCGTACTCTTATATTGATCTTTTATATAGGTAGTTTATAGTTATTTTATAATTATATTTAAAGAATCTTACACTATGTGCACGATTTTAGGTAATCTCTTCTATGGTTGTCCATAAATTTAAATAAATCAAGTGCACGCGGCGTATAAGCTTTGCGATTACCACTAAAGTATTTAAAAACTGTTAGAGAAGGATATTCATTCTGTAATAGCAATTTAACAATATCAAAGAATTTTTTGTCATCGATATTCTCAAGTGCCTCCAAAAATGTATCTTCATCGCAGTTCTTTGTAGTATATCCTTTTGAAATGAGTGTCCTCACTACTTCATACCTACATTCCAAAACAGCTATTGAAAATATTTCACGTATGTAATCTTTAATGAAATATCCTCTATTTAAGAGGAGTTCTACTATCAGATCCATATCTCGAGAAACAATGGCTAAAAACATATCTTTCGTAATTTTATCCAGAGGAAAATTATTTCGAATAATTAGTTTGAATATGCGTAAATTAATCACAGAATTTCGTGAATTAATCATGTGCCACATGAGTTCCTCAGTTATGTTGTTCGTTTCATATCCACCTTTCAGGTATTTAAACACTTGGATGTAATTATTTGACAAAACAGCATCTGAAAATTCTTGATTTGTACAAGGTGTATTGTTGTAATTTCCATCGTAGTCTCCATCGTAGTCACCATCGTAGTCACCATCGTAGTCACCACCGTAGTCACAGTCAATTTCTTTAGACGGCTCTTTTAAATCAAGCATTTTGATATAATCAACTATAATTTGTTCCCTTTTTACAGGAGGGTAGTTGCGACCATCAAAATACGCCTTAACTTTAGACGCGGGGTATTGATATCTTAAAAACATTGTAACTGTATTAAAAAAAAATTTATCGTCATCATTTACTCTCGAAAGAGCAAAAATAAATGTTTCGTCATCACACTCATCTACGCTATAATCAGCGAGAACAAGTGTATTTAATACATTATTACTATGTTTTTTAATGGCTATTGAAAATACTTCACCTATAAAGGTATTAATTTGATATCCTTTATCTAAGAGGTGTCCTACTGTAGAAAATCTATTTTTAGAAACAAGATCTAAAAATATATCTTTCGTGAATTTATCTAATGGATAACCTCTTGCAATGAAAAAATGTAATATCTTTTCTTGATTTGAATCAATCAGATACAAAAATCCATCATGAGTTAAGTTAGACTTATCATATCCAGATAAAAGAATTTCACCTAATATATCTTGCTTATCAGCATGATAAATAGCTGTCATAAATTGATATTGAGGAAAAGAGTTCACATCATATCCATCTTTCAAGTGTTCAAGTACTTTGATGCGATCATTCGAAAAAACTGCTTCCGCAAAATCGTTATTCTTATTGTTTGGAATGTGAGAAATCTCTATCTCTGAAGATAAAGAAAACGTCTTCTTCAAAATATTAATGAAAATCGTCACCTGTTCAAATATATTCATTTTTATAGTATGTTGTGTATATTGTTTGGTATATTTAATTTAGTTTAAATTAATTTATCCATCAGTTTTTTATAATTTAATGATTCGACTTAACTTTTACCTTTACCTAAACATTTTATAATACTACTTAAAGAACTGTGTAGTAGTTATTATAAATTGTAGATTAAAAGGTTAAAGAATTAAATGCATTAAGTATGATTTTGAAAAATATTTAGATATTGAATTAAACAATTATGAATAAATTTCAAACTATTTATTTCAAATATGGTTATTCTCTACAAGATGGTCAACGTAATCTAATAAACTACGTTCGCTCTCTTTTAAAGAGATGAACCCACTGCTAAAATATTCAGTAACTTTCAAAACTGCTGGATATTGATATTTTAATAGCAATTCAATCGTAGTACATAACCGTATGTCACCGGATTTGATTTTCAAAAGTGCATTCACAAATGTTTCACCGTCACAGTTATCTACATGATAATTATTCTCAATTAGAATGAGCAATATCGAATGCCAACCATTTAAAACGGTTGTTGAAAATACTTCACCTATAAAAGTATCAATTTTATATCCTTTTTCTAAAAGGAGAAATACTATAAAACCCCTACCTTTAGAAACAAGGTATAAAAATCCCTCTTTCGGGAAATTATCTAACTGACAACGCATTTCAATGAGGACTTGTAATATCCTTTCCTGATTTGAATGTATCAGATACAAAAATGTATCATTCGTTAAGTTAAACCTATTATATCCATATAATAGAATTTCTACCACTATATCTTGCTTATAGCCAGAAAAGATAGCCTCCCAAAATTTATCTTGGGCGAAAGAGTTCACATCATATCCACCTTTCAAGTATTTAATTACTTGATTACGACCATTTGCAAGAACTGCATTAGAAAAATCTTCATCCGTGTAAGGCGTATATTCATCGACGTAGTTCATTTTGCTGTATATTTGTGTTCTATTTGTGTTATATTTGTGTCCTGTTTGTGTTCTATTTGTGTTCTATTTGTATCCTGTTTATAATAAATATGTATATTTAATTTAGTTTAAAATAATTTATCCATCAGTTTTTTATAATTTAATGATTCAACTTAAAAATAGATTTATTATAAAAATCCAGACCATAACATATATTTTTGAATTTTATCATTTATCGACTGTTTCTAAAATATAATTTCTTATACGTAGTATATCTATTATAAATTTAATACGACTCTTTTTTGCCCTCATCTAATAATTCATAAAACTTCTTTTCGGCGTCCTTTTTATGCGTATCATATATGTGCGTAAACGATTTCCTTACAATGTCTTGAGCATCTTCCAAATTAAAAAAACGACTATATTTTTTTTCTAATTCTATTAGTTCATTCTTTAATGCACTTTCACTAAGGTCATTAATATTATTTTTTGTTATTTCTTTATAAAAATCTTTTAAATGTTTATATATTTTTTCCATCGACATTTCAATAATATCCTTATTTTTCATAGGTTCATATCTATTTTTTTTATTTTTATAAACAACTCCTACATCATTATCATCATCATTATTTAATATTACATTCAAATTCACGTCATTTTTTAATATATTCTCTAATGTTTTTGAAAATTTTGAATTACTTAATAATATTTCCCCCTTTTTTATATCGTCTATTTTTGAAACATCCCAATCTTCATCAAAACCTTTTATATAATTTATGTTTATGTTTATAATTTTTTGATTATTATTAATAATATTGTTTTGAACGCCAATGTTTTGAATATTATTTTTTTTTGAATTTTTATCACATATATTTTTTTTTAAATGTTTATTTAAATTTGATTTATTATAAAAATATTTATCACATTTTTCACAATAATTATGACTTATATTATTTAAGTTATTAAAATAATTTATATTATTCATTTCACAAATATTATTAGTATCACTTATATTATTAGTATCACTTATATTATTCATTTCACTTATAAATTGATTATCATTTTTAATAATTTCTTTTAAATAATTATTTTTAATATTATTCTCTATTTCATTCTCTTTATTATGAATATTAATTATATTTATATGTTTTTTTAATGATAAATTATATAATTCCTCATCACTTAAATTATTAATATTATCCTTTATAATACATTTTTTTCTCTTTTCTAAATGTCGTTTCATTTCAATCTTTTGATTCATAATACAACTACATCTTTTACACATGTAGTAAAACATTATATATATATTTATTATTTATTTTAAATATATAAAATTACTTTTTAAATTACTTTTTTTTGAATTTTAACTTTTAAAGAAGGATTCTAAAAGTATATTTTTGGATTTTGACCTATATCAGTAATTTATATAATTAAAATAAATATGTATTTTACATTGAACATTTATCAATAATTAAAAAATAGTATATTATTTGGAATTTAAAAATCAGGATTTTAAAAAATATATCTAAGGATTCAAATTTTAAATCAATGATTTTTTTTAAAGAAAAATATTAAAAATGTTATTGAATATTTATCAACGTAAAATAAATATTTTTTTTAATAAAAAAAGCCGAATCCAGAAAGTAAAAAGTTAAAAATCCTCTGAGCTATGATTTTTTTTCTAAAATCATAGCTCTAAAATTTTTGAGCTATGATTTTGGCAAAAAAATCGTAGCTCGGCCAGTTTTTAACTTTTTACTTTTTAGGATTTCTCAATTTTTGCCATTATTTTTAGTATTTTTGTATTGTATATTTATCAAATAATTTATTTATTTTATTTAAAAATATAAAATCATTGTACTAAAAATCTGAATCCTTGCCATTTTTATATATATTTTTTATTTTTAAAAATATATGTAGAATATCAATAATTATACAATGTTTTTTATAAATATTTTTTAATAAAAATTAAGGATTCAGACCTATTATACAATAAATGTTAAAAAAAATAATTAATAGGATTTTTCATTGTTTTATTACAATAAAAAAATAATGAAAAAATAATGGAAAAAATCGAAATCCTAAAAAGTAAAAAGTAAAAAAAAACATTTTTAAAAAATTTTTTTTTTTGAAAACGCCGATTTGAAATTTTTAAATTTTGATTTTTAAAAAAAATTATTTCAAAAAAAAATTTTTTTTTACTTTTTACTTTTTAGGATTCTGCAATTTGAAATTCTGCAATTTGAAATTCTGCAATTTGAAATTCTGCAAATTTTATATAATTATATTATTCTACAATATTAGGTAAATAATAAACTACAATAAATGATTGTATTCCAACAAATAAATGAAATGTACAATGGTATTTTAACCAGTTTATATTGTTTCTAGTAAAAAAATAATTTGCTTTATAATAAGAATATACCATTCCTATCAAACCCAAAACCCCTATTATTAAATTGAATCCATGTAAATTCAATATTCCATTATAGAAATAAACACAGAATGCAATTTTACTTATTATCAAATCAATTGTTCTTCTTTTTCCATATGTAGCTTTTCTCCAATAATTCATTGAACAAAATACTACTAATGCCATTAAGATTGAATATGTATAATAATGACGAATATAACTTATAATAGACGTTGGTAAAATAAACATACTTGAAATTACAAGATATTTAGACTCATTCCATTGTACAATAAGTTCTTGTTTTTTCATTTTAAGTTTTTATTTAATTTTATTATTTTAATGAATTATGTTTTGATATAAATAATATTGTATTGTATTGTTTTGTATCGTATTGTATTGTATCGTATTGTATTGTATCGTATTGTATTGTGTTGTATTGTGTTGTATTGTGTTGTATTGTGTTGTATTGTGTTGTATTGTGTTGTATCTTATATTTAATTTTAAGAAGTATCTTTTTATATTTCATATAAAATAATAATTTTATATAAATTATATAATAAAACATTGAAAATATAATAAAACTTTGAAAAAAACCGTTTTTCTAAATTACAAATAGATAATATCATTACTTTTATTTTGATTTTGTTTATAAGTATATTCTAATGCATTCTTTCCACATTTGTTCATATTATTCCTACAATCATTTGCAAAATCATATTCAATTACACCTGTAATAATATTTACTTCACCAAATTTTTTACATTTTCCGTGTTTTTTATTATCTGGTAATGAGTCATATGGATAATTATTTGTATGTTCAATATAATATAAACAGTTTGAACAAACAGGAAATTCTTTATTCCTTATAAAAAGTTTTCTAGTGGAAAAAGCGAATTTCAATATTGAAAAATTGTTTTTATTCATAATTTTATATAAAAATATAATTATATCTTTATATAATTTACAATTATTATAAATTATACTGTTAACTCTTTATATACGATTTTTATAATACTACTTAAAGAATCGTACACCATGCGCACGATTTTAAATATTATTCATGTAAAGGATTAATTATTTTTTGAAAATAATACACTAAATAAAAAATTTAACTATTTATTTCAGACCACATATTAATTAATTCCGCACATTTTCCATTTTGTACATGAGAATTATATATTTGTAATGAAAAACTTGACCAGTCAATACCAATAAAATAGTCTGATTCCTTCGCTATTATAAAATCAATTACTGCATATATTTCTCTACATTGGCGTTCTCTTAAAGTATTAATATTCATTATTTTCGTTTTATCAATTAAATTATAGTGTTCTTTAATATATTCATAAAAATTATTATTAACGTTTTCATCAATCCCGAGAGATGTACATATATATATTTTTTTATTATAAGTATTTATTTTTTTTAAATTTTCCAAACTTTCAATATATTTTTTTTTATAAAAATCATTTATTGGTTCAATATCAACATTAGTATAACCTTTTTTTATTTTCATATAATTAATGGCATCATCTTCTAACCTTAAATGAATACAAATATAATTTTTAAGTTCCAATTGTTTAATAATATTATATGCGATTAGTCGATATTTTAAATTGAATTTTATTTCAGATTCAATTAAATTCTGTAATTTCATATGTTCCATTGGTATAACAGAAGATATTGGATTACCAATATCTAAAATATCTATATCTATATTATTTTCATGAAATAAAAAAGGTATAAAGTCTGATATATGACTTATATCAGTATCATCCTGTGTATAAATTTTTTTTCCAAAAATATTTCTATTAGATTCAACTATTATGTTTAAATTATATTTATTAATTGTTTTTTGTAATTCTTTTATATCAATTATTTCATGAAAATCAACTAAACTATTACTATCTCTATAATCTAATTGAAATCCATTAAAAATTATATTTCGGTTAGATAAAAATGCATATATTATACCTTTTGATATTGAACTTAATTGATTACACAAACCATATTTAGGTGAAATTATTAGTATTTTTTTACTCATATTATTATTTAATTATAAAAATAATTTTTATATTTTACTATATATTATAATTTTTATATTTTACTATATATTATAATTTTTTTAATTTACTATATATTATAATTTTACTTTAGTTCTTTTTATATTACTTTATAAAAACTTATTATATAACACTATTTTCTTTTAAATATTTATGTATTCCAATGGTTTGTCTATACGCCCAATATACTGAACCTGATAATATTAATATAAATAATGGAATTTGCATTAAATTTATAGTATTCCATTCTTCATTATAATAATATATAAAAATTATACGTGGAATTGTTACAATTCTAAATAATATAAAAAAAAATAAATGTATTATCCATGATGTACATGTTATTGAATAATGAAACTTAAATTCTTTTAATAAAAATCCTAAATTTAATAAAATTGTATTAGACTCTAGTAAAAATATTAAATACATAGCATATGTTCCTTGATTTTCATTATTACACATTGAATATATTGTTTTTATTAATAATGCGATTGAAGCCAAATGATGTATAATAAATAGATATTTTTGTTCAAGAATGCACTTTAATAAATCTAATGTAAAATATGATAAACATAAAGATGCTGTAAACTGTTGTAATTTATTATCAGGTTCTTTTTGGATACTATATTCTAATAATGATGATTGTTGTGTAATTGAAAACGCCGCCATAGTTGAGACTAACATTCCGTTTAATGATGAATATATACACTCATTTATCTTATCGAATTTTGAAGGTGGTAATTCTATTATATTATTTGAAAACAGGTAATCTGTTGTATAGTGAGAAAAACGAAAAATAGACATCATTATGTAAAATGACCCCATTATACATGTTGTTAAATTCATTTATATAATTTATTATAGAATAAGATTTTATATATTATATTTTTATATATATATGAAAGTTAAACTATATCATTTTTATTTCTTTATATTAAAACTTGCCATATTAATATGTATTTCATTTATATCATTGAAAATTATTGTGTTAGAGAATGGTTTTAAAAGTAATATAATGATTATTATTGATGCATTATTTAAATTTTCAGTAGGGCTATTTATGATACTATTTTTTTCACATGATAATTGTAAGGTATTAGATACAAATGATAGAATAATATTAATATTAACGGGATTTATATTAATTCTTCTAATTGATTTTATTAAAATTTATAAAATATTTTTTACGAATCATATTCACGAATAGACATTCTTTTTGTTTATATGAATAATTTTCAAAATTGTTTGCATAGTAAACTATTTTGAAAATTATTAACCCTTTACATAAACATTTTTTAATACTACTTAAAGAATCACCCGCATGGCGGTTTATTTTGACTTTTATTCATGTAAAGGGTTAATAAAGGATTAAAATTATATATTATTATAAATAATAAATAATATATATATAATCATATAGTTTATTTTTTAATTTTAATGATAAATAGTTAATAATATTTTATTTATTTTAGGTTGGTTTTGGTTTAGATTTAAACCTATTTAAAAATTTCGAAAAAAATGATTTTTTAGTATTTTTAGTAGGTTGTTGATTTTCAGTAGTAGTATTATTTTCTTTGTAATTACTATTATTAATAAGTTTTCTCTCTAATAATAAATTTTTAATATCATTACGTGATTTAATCGTTTTTTTTATAGAATTTTTTACACGATTCGGTATACTACTATTTTTAATATTTAAATAAGCACCACTATTTAATAATAATTCTATAATTTTAATATCAGGAACACTTTTTGAACAAGCCATAATTAAAGCAGTATCTCCATACTTATTTTTAATATCAACCGTAGCACCTTTATTCAATAATAATTCTACAACTTCATAATTATTAAAGTTAGTAGCCTTAATTAAAGCAGTATCTCCATTTTTGTCTTGTTCATTTATATTAGCATCATAGGTTTCTCCTAATAATAATTCTGTAATTTTATAAAAATCTCTAGTGAGACTAACTGCCATAATTAAAGCCGTCTCTCCATGATTATTTTTAATATTCACATCAGCACCTTTATCCAATAATAATTTTATAATGTCATAATACATCCATTCAACAGCTACCATTAAGGCTGTTTCTCCAGAATTATTTGCCATATTTAAACCAAAATTCTTTCCACTATTTAATATTAATTTAACATATTCAATTACATGATTTCGAACAACTATAATTAAAGCTGTATTTCCAGAATAATTTGTAACAGTTAAATCATCAGTATATTGTAATAATAATTCAAATATATTTTGGGATTTATTAGTATATTCATGTTTAAGAAATAAAGTTAAAGCTGTATCGCCATATTTATCTTGAACATCCCCCTTAGCACCATGCTCTAATAATAATTTTACAATATCATAATTATGATAAGAAGAAGAAATCATTAAAGCTGAGCCACTATTTCCAACATAATTTGTATTAGCACCGTTTTCTAATAAATAATTTATCATTAATAAATCTTTTTCAATTATTTCTTTATTTCTATTATATTTCATATCATCCAAATATTTATTAATAGATATAATTAGAGGTGTATCATTATTATTATTTCTTAAATCTATATTTTTAGGTTCGTTATTTAATAATGATTTTATTGTATTTAAATTACTTTTTGAAACAGCTTCAAATAAAGGATGTGTTTTAATTTGTTTAACATTTAAAACTTCATTTGCTTTTGGCGTTGATTGTGAAATACTACGTTGTTCTTGTTGTGTTTTTAATTTATTTAATTCATTTTGGTAACCGTTTATTTTTGTATCAATACTTTTTAAATTGTTGTTAATTTTGGATTTCTTATAGTTATATTTACCATATAATTTACTTTTTTCCATCAAACGCTCTTTTTCTTTTTTAAGTTCACGAATTTTTAATTGAAAACGCGAGCCTTTCGCGGCATCCATAAAATTTGCATAATTTTTTAATTTACGTTCCTGCTCCGCATAATATTCGTTCTCAGGATTCCCACCTTTTTGAATAGTACTTTTATTTTTTAACTTATAAACAGATGGATAAATAGTATGTTTAACCTTACTTCCATCTTTACGTTCTATAATTACAGGTTTTTCATATTTCTTAAATGTACCTTTATATGGACCAAATATTTTTTTATTTGAACCTTTCGTAGTTTCTTTTATATAAAATTCAACTTTACATTTAAGCTTATTACAGGTAAGAAAGTTTAAAAATCTCAGTTTTTTTATAAATTATTAATTTATAAAATATTTTAATTATATTCTTTTCTAAACTAACTATATAAATATCTATATTTTT
>Ga0214921_10006634_pt1 | contig 15742 bp, 7 predicted proteins | sample LL1505_MetaG_FD_177992 | JGI IMG/M metagenome (GOLD analysis project Ga0214921, IMG submission 177992) | Freshwater microbial communities from Lake Lanier, Atlanta, Georgia, United States - LL-1505 | ecosystem: Environmental > Aquatic > Freshwater > Lake | place: USA: Georgia | collected 2015-05-28
CTCTGGTAGTAGTAGGCGCTTGGGTAGTAGTAGGCGCTTGGGTAGTAGTAGGCGCTTGGGTAGTAGTAGGCGCTTGGGTAGTAGTAGGTGCTTGGGTAGTAGTAGGCGCTTGGGTAGTAGTAGGCGAAGAGTCTAAAATTAATGCTGCTCCTCCCTTACTATAATTTCCAAAACTAAAATTATTAGTAGAAGGCATTGCATATTTGAAATTATTTCCTATGTCTTTTTGATAACATGATGTTGGAGAATCATTTGGTATAGGAGTTAAAGTTCTATCATCATATACATTGAATTTTAAACTAGCATTTTTATCTTGTGTAAACTGCCATCCCCCATTTGCAAAATTACAATAATACAAACCTGAACCTATAATCATATCAACAGAACCAGTTCCTATTTTAGATGCAAAATACTCATATGTGCTATATAGTCCATAACAAAAGAATATTACTATACCTATACAAAATGCTATAATAATTAATATTGTATCTTTATTTTTCATTTTCTTTTGCTTTCTTTGTAATTCGCTTTTCTTTGTAATTCGCTCTTCTTTGAATTATCTATATTAAATAGGTATTTTTTTTCATTATAATAATTTTATCCATTACTATCTAGATACCAATATAATTTTCCGGTCGTAAGGATTTAAGTTTTTCCTTATGTGCTTCAGAAATGTGTAATTCATCTATTACATTGTGAATGTCTTCTAGTGTAATTCCATTCTTACCACGGCTAACTGCTTTCATCTTCTCATATGCATCGTGCATACTACAATTAACTTTTAGATATGTTTGTATTCCTTCTAGAATTACTTCGGGATGCTGAATTAATTCTTCTTGCATTTTCCGTGCATTAGGTACTAATCGCGTGATGCCTTTATTTATTTTTGCAATGGCTACAAGAATATATCCCATTACGCTAGAGAGATTTCTAGTAGCGCTAGAATCACTAACATCACGTTGATAGCTAGTCTCTGTAAGAATATCAGAAATTCCATCAATCATTCGTTTTCCCATTTCAATAGCCGTCTTAGCATTTTCTATATCAATTGGATTAACTTTATTAGGCATCGTGCTAGAACCGACCTCGCTAGATATAGTTTGTTGAGTTAAGTATTCCCTATGGATATATAACCATATATTACCACGGAAATGTTCCAATATGTGTAGCAATCTTTTTAAGATGTATAGAATACGAATAATAGAATCATAATCATCGCATTGATTGGTGTAGCTGGAACGGTGATATCTGCCACGCTTATCTAGAGATTGGATAAAAACATCTAGCCATCGAGACCATTCACTAGCAGGTCTTGCAAATTGCATTGCATTCCACTCACCAGTAGCTCCACCGAATTTGACAGTGTATCCAGCGTGTTGTGATTCTTGTAGTTCTTGAAAGATTCTATCTAAACGGTGTTGGTATATTTGCATTTCCTTATTGAATCTAGTAGGTGTTGCGGGTTGTCCGTGAGTAATACCCATCATTAGGCAATTTGCTGCCGAATGTTTTATTAATTGGTTAGTAATGGTATTTGATAGAATAGATAATTTACCTAGAATAATATTTATACTAGCATCAAAACACATTACTAGAGCTGGAGACGATATATCCTGGCTAGTAAGACCTATATGAATGAGATGGGATTTACCAGTAGCCTCAATCTCTGGCAAAGACTTAATAAAATATTCAATGGCTTTCACATCATGTCGGATAATTGCTTCATGCTCTAGAATCTTTTGAAAATCAGATTGTTTGAAATCTCGAATTGCATCATATCCAATTTGAATGCACGTAAAATATTGGAAATATTCTATTTCCACGTGAATTCGGTTTCTATAATACGCGAATTCATCAAACACACCAAATAGGGGTTTAACATCTTCAATATAACGGGTATCCAGACACGAGATTGCAGAGATTGCCATTTGTATTTTTTTAGGTGAAATAACTTAAAATAAATATTGAAATTATATACTAGATTAAAACACATAACCATTGGTATCCTTTAACCGATAAATAACTAAGTATATGCATCTTTCAAGAACTATTTTTTATTTTCGTTTTTGGAAATTTTCTAATTGGTCATCCTACAAAAAAAAATGCAAAAATGGAGTTTTGACGTACAAACACAAACAACGGAGTCTAGCAGAGCACCCACCAGCGGTGTCTAGACATCCAAACAACAGCGATACACATTGACGTTCAACCCGAAGAGCTTCTCATCTGTAAAATCTGGCGGTCCAGCATTTCGCCATAGGCCTGTGACAGGTGTTCTGCATCTCTGGCACGGCGTTTTGCGTCCTGCAGAGCATATTCCCATTCCGGTGGGGAGTTCTTCATGTCCTGCAAGTGGTTGTAGTAAAAGCTGCCAAAGATCACCGACATCGTCGTGACAATTGCCAGCGTGATGAGGGGATGAAAGATGATGATGCAGAGCAGGACCGCACACCAGCAGATGATGACAATCTGCGCGATATTGGGGTCGATGTTACACTTGGGTTTGGTCACAATGATGGGCATCGTGGTGTTTTTTCAAAGGCACAAAGAATGGCGCAAAGATTGTAATATATTATACAAAAATAAATAAAAATATAATCATTTTTTGATAGTTTTGTCTTTTTTGCTATTTATTTAATATTTATTCAATCTATTTTCAATGAAATATAATATATTTATCTAAGGATATCCCATTATCCACAATGATATGTGCAAGCGATAATAAGTGATTTATACATAACATCATTATATTCAATATTATATGGAACAGTAGCCCAGTCAATTAGTTCGGTACATTTAGCAACAGTATATGAATGCAATATATCATCACTTTGTAATGCGCCGTATCCTGGAATGGGAGAACTAGTAATATAGTCGCCATTTTGCACCTCTCCGGCATAATTGGAAACTAAGATACCACCTTCACCGAGAGAATTTACATAATAAAGCATAGTGTCATTAACAGTTTCATTACCAGAATAAACACCATATACAGTTTTATCATTGGATACTGTGGATGGTAATGCAGTTATAAGTGAGTTATTAATATCTTGTAATATAGTTTTACCGCTAGCTGACATAATCATACCAGTTTTTATGGATTCTGGAGTAATGCCAGATGCTATATTTATTTTGTGGGAACCGGTAAATGTTGTATATTGGTTAGCAAGAACTTTTCCAAGAACAACTAATTTAGTATCTGTATACGAAGCCATTCCGCCAATAGTGAAATTTTCAGGACTTAATGTACCTATTCCAACAGCACCAGTGGTAAAATTGCCACCAATAAGAATATTACATGTTCCAGAAGAATTACTGGTAATACCTTTATCAGAATTTTGATAAATTGCAAATCTATTGGAAAATACTGTAGGAGTTTCGGATAAAGTTGGTGCCTCTACCAACTCATATCCTAAAAAGAAATTATTAGTACCTCTATTTAATTGTCCTACTAAATTACCAATATATGTGTTATTATCTCCTATTGTATTATAAAATCCAGTTTTATATCCTATAAATGTATTATTTTTACCGCTTGTATTTAGATAACCAGTTGACGCACCTAAAAAAATTAAATTATCTGCATTACTATTTAAACCAGTTTGATAACCAAATAATATATTATTGGAACCATTATTTTGATAACCTGCATTCACACCAAAAAAAGTATTATTAGTACCAGAAGTTGCAAAAAACCCCGTACCTGCTCCTATATAAGTATTTCGTTGTCCGCTAATATTATTATAACCGCTTTGCGTACCAATATAAACATTGTTTTCTCCTTCATTTACATATCCAGCCTGATAACCAATTAATATATTTTGATCAATACTTAAAGGTGAACTACTATTTCCATTAGTTTGATATCCAATACCAATATTATATTGTCCATTAATTATACTTTTACCAGATTCATTACCAATAAATATATTATCTGTTCCATTCATATTTATACAAGAATTTGAACCTATACTTACGTTCCCATATGGATTTGAACCATTTTTTAAAGCATTATATCCAATACTTATATTCTCATCATTAGTATTATTATAACCTGCACTTTCACCAATAAAAATATTCTTTTTCCCAGATACATTATTAAATCCAGCCTGCTTACCCATAAATATATTTTCAGAACCAGTAGTATTTGCATTACCTGCTAGATAACCAATTGCAATTGTACCATCCGATTGATTATTTGTTCCAGCCTGATTACCAATTATAATAACATTACTAGAATCGCCTGTTGCCATTGCATTTGCACCAATTACTACATTGTTATTACTAATTATCGCATTTGTGCCTGCATTAGAACCAATAAAAATATTATTAGTACCCGTTGTTAAATCTTGTCCGGCTTGAGAACCAATGATAACATTATCACCTAAACCAGAATTACCTATCAATGATATACCTGCATCATTACCTATTATAACATTATCCTGACTAATTAAATTACTACTACCTGCATTAAGACCTATAAATATATTGCCATCACCAGTAGTATTATTTTTACCTGCATTTGTACCAATGAATATCTGATTATCCTGTTGTATATTAGCACCTGCATCAGTTCCAATAATAATATTTTGATTGAAATCTGTGCTAGTTCCATCACCAGCTGCACCCTTTCCAATAATTATATTTTCCTGTCCGGATTGATTATTTAATGATGTTTGATAACCAATTGCAATGTTGAAATTAGAACCAGCAGTATTGCTTGAATAGCCTGCCTGGGTACCCATATAGATATTATCATGTCCCGCAACATTTGCTTTACCGGCACCATCACCTAAAAACACATTATTATACCCATTAGTATTCTGAATACCAACATCATGACCTACGAATACGTTATATTCACCAGCATTAGGATCCATACCACCGATGGTAGTTGCTTGATATCCTACACCTTCTCCATCATTGCGGGCGGTTCCAATAAATATATTATGACTAGTATCGCCCTGAGACCCCGTATTATCTCCAATGAATATATTCTTAGAACCTTGTTCACTTTCACGACCCGATTGATAACCAAGAAATATATTTTTTGTACCCGAATAATTGGAATTACCTGCATAATATCCTAAGAAGGTATTAAAATTACCTTGTTGTTGTCCGCTAGTTCCATATGGATTATTACCCGCACCTGCTGCAGTACCCATAAATATATTATTGGCACCTACAGTATTTTGTGTTCCGGCATTAGCACCCAGAAAAATATTATTATCTGCTGTGCTAGTATATCCCGCTTGATATCCAATATGAATATTATTAGATTGATTTACCATAGTATAACCAGCTTTGTATCCCACATTTATATTTCCGCTACCTGATTGTTGGCTATATGCGGCTTGATATCCACTAGAAATATTATAACTAGCGTCATTCATAGAATATCCAGCTTGCGGACCAAGTACCGTATTATATGAACCAGAATTGAGACTAAACGCTGCTTGATATCCCAACACCAAGTTATTAATACCGCTAGTTAGACTTGCACCTGCATTGGAACCGATGAGAGTATTATTAGAACCCGTTTGTATAGCACGACCTGCCTTAAAACCAAGAAGCGTATTATCACTACCCGTGGAAATCTGACGACCTACACTTTGAGTCACATCACCAGAACCCACCATCACGTTTCGAGACCCACTAGAAAGATTAAACCCTGTATAAGGACCCACCGCCAAGTTATAAGAACCAGTAGTATTTACCTTTGGAAGTCCACCCGAATTATATCCAATAAAAGTATTGAAATCACCAGATACATTACTAGCAGCATTATAACCAATACCCATTGCGTGGGATGCAGTATTCTGAATACCCGCGCCATATCCCACTAAAACGGCATTACCGGTTGCATTACCCTGCCCCGCATTAGTTCCAATCATAACACTATTACCAATGCTAGTGAGACTTTGTCCTGCATTAGTTCCTAGCAATACATTATTTCCTGCGGTGGTAATACCTGTTCCTGTATTATTACCTAGCGCAACATTATTAATACCTGTTGTCACTCCTGCCAGCGAATTACATCCGATAAGAGTATTATCTACTCCGCTAGAGAGCGACCATCCTGCTGCATCTTGAGACTCCGCACCAGAAACATCCGCAGTAGCACCTATAAGGATATTACGTGAACCAGTGGTTAAAGAATATCCCGCTTCATTACCAATTAGAGTATTACACGAAGCCGTACTGGCAGCTGTACTGAACCCAGCTTTATTACCAATGATGGTATTCGCATTACCATTAGAATTATATCCTGCTTGGAAGCCTAGAATAGTATTATTAATACCGGCGGTTCCATTTAGACCGGCTTCTGTTCCAATGATAGTGATATTACTAGTTTGGCTAGATGCACCGGCTCCAGATCCAACTAAAACACTTCCAGAAACATTAGTTCCATTGAAACCAGCACTAGAACCGATAATAGTATTATGAGAACCCGAATTGAGAAAATGCCCGGTATTGGTTCCCAACATAACATTATAATCACCAGATACTGCAGATACACCAGCTTCATAACCAATAAGCACATTCACATTGCCAGTAGTCTGGTTTAATCCGGCTTGATAACCTAGCATAGTATTACCGGCTCCTGTAATTATAGAAGTGCCAGCAGCCTTACCAATGAGTGTATTAGTACCGCCAGTTGTAATACTAGCTCCAGCATTGGAACCAAGCGCAGTATTATTGGAAGCAGTTGTAATATTATGACCGGATGAGAATCCTACTAGAGTATTATCATTGGTACCAGACATCACTGAACCTGCATTGGAACCTAGCACCGTGGAACGAGAATCTGTTGATACATTCGAACCTGCATTAACACCTATGAGTAAATTGCCAATACCAGTTGCACCCCTATTCCCTGCCGAATCACCTAATGAAATAGTACCTAGTGCTTGTTCGTTTTCACCTCGAGAACTAAGGGATTGAAATCCAGTTCCAATACCCGCGCCATCAGGATTAGTAGTAAAACATCCAATACAAGAAATGCTAGATGAAATAGGGCTCGTATATGTTGGACCATTTATTTCTACCCCATTCAAAATTATAGTAGAATATGAATCATTATATATTGAATAATCCACTGCATCTTGGCTAGATACTGTACCCGAGAAAAATTCATTAGTTATTTGAGATTGCAACGTTTGGTCATTATAAGTTAGAATACTCCAATTAGTTCCTGTACCACTAGATGCAGTAATATTAAAATTATTAATCACGGCAGACGTATCATTTAACTGGAGACCTAAATTTTCATAAGACGCCGGATTATTAGAAGCTAGTGCAATCTGATTTAATTGAATAGATTGATAACTGTTACGTAAACTCATACAACAATTTATATTGGCAGTATTACCTGCAACCAAGCTGCTAGAGACATTCACCCCTGTAATTGCTACATTGCTACATGTATCTAGAGTAATACCATAATTATACTTTGATAACCCTGCTAATTGCACTGAGACAGAATCCAATGTAATATTATGCTTATTAGCAGTGGGATTGGTGTAAATACAGGTAGATGTACTATTGCTAACAGCAGATGTCCCGGCATTAATAAATGTAATATTACTGACTTTGGCATTACTACCTAGAAGGAAACCGGCACACGCTGTATTTAGACTACCACTACCATTAGAGCTAACGCTAGTTTGAATTGTAGTTGCATCCTGTCCGGCACCTTCAATATCTACATTATCTGGTAATATAACTTGCGCCGATTCAATATAAATTCCTGGTCGGATGAGAATCTTGTATCTAGTGGCATTAGTAATTTCACTTGCTGGTGGTAATCCATCAATGGCACTGGAAAGGGAAGGATAATCGGAATTCTCCTTTCCAACTGTTAGAACCGTATATCCTGATGATATAGTAATGGATGGTGATATGCTAGATGCACCACCCTCTAGCCGGTTTCCAATTAAACTGAAATAATAATTACCAGTGGAATCAATATTATGAATGCTAGCAGTATTACCACGGATATAACCACCTTCTATCTGGATATCATATAATGCAATAATGGTAATAGTATTACTAGAAGGAGCTTCTGTAGTTAGAGTATAGTGCTGTTCTAGAACTAGCAGAGTTGAACTAACTTGTGATATTCTATAATAACCATCATTACTATTGGAACCTGCAACTTTAATATATTGCATCACCTGGAATCCTGCTGTTATAAAATTTGCAACACCGATGTTGGAACTTGTTATAGTATAAATATCATCCCCGGAATCATAAGCAAATGTAAAATTAGAAGCTGCCGACACACTGGCAAGTGGTGTGTTAGATGAAAACGCAATACCCCAGTTATTATTCATCACTTGTGGGCTATTACTTTCTAGCTGACATTGTATTATGTTTGCAACTGAATCCGTTAATTTTATACATTGATTTGTAGTACCTGCTGTATTCGAATTTTGAATATTTATTATATTGCTTTCTAGCATTGGTATTGCATTTATATCCTGGCTAGAATAACAATTTGAAATATCAATTCCGGTGAGTGTGCCTCCCGAAAGGCTTTCTATTTCAATTTGATTACCAGTAATGACCGGAATACTAGTATCTATATGTATACCAGTTCTAGCAATGGTAGGCGAATACTGGGAATTTATGAATATACGATTATTAGTGAGCAGATTTGTTAGTCCGCCGTTGGTCATATAAATGCAGGTTGTTAGATTAGATGTATGATGTCCGGTTGCTTGTGTTATAATACAGTTATCCACTACCACATTACTTTTTGATGAAATATAAATACCATTGGAAAACACGGTTGCACTAGTATCATCTAATGTTATTGTCAAATCGCGAATATCAGCATTTTGTCCTGCAATGATAAGAGAACCCGCTGCGATATTGGAGTTACTACCTGCAGTAAGAGTAATAACGGAATTATAATTATCCTCACCGCGAAGGGATACATAATCTGGTAGAACTATTTGATTGCTCGCTTCGGTGTATTGTCCGGGTCCCAGTTGAATAACAAAAGGATATGTAGGGCTAGGCGGTGAACCGAGATTACTTGTTATGCTACCATCTATATATCCACCTGCAGGAGTACCAATGGCATTGGAAATTGCTTCATTGATGCTTTGATAATCAGCAGCACCTAGGATAGGGGATACTTCGATTACAAGTGCATAAATTCGACTTGTTCCACTAGCAACAGAAGACAGAATACCAGTTGCGGGATTTATATTAAGATTGGTTCCTACCTTTATAACACCTAGATTGCTAGCACTAGCGATATCCTGGGTTAGAGGCCGCCAAACTTGTCCCAATAGTGCACCCGCATTAGAATGATATCCCTCGAATTTTAAAGTGGTTTGATTAAATCGTAATTGACCTATTGTGCCATTCTGGGTTTGTTGGGAGCCTTCATTATAACTGAGAATAATGGATTTATTAAAGGTTACAATTTGATTTGGATCCACTGACATTCTTACTTATACCAAGATTTAATTTGAATTACCCGTCTAATATATATTTATAATTTATTGCAAGGGCTTTTAACCATAGCTGGATTGCTATGCTTTAAGTTATCTAGAAGACAAACCGTAAAACACAAATCGCAAACCATAAATCGCAAAACAAACAAAAAAGAAAATTATAAAAAACAATTACAAACCAACAAGGAAAAGATATGAAATCATCACTATAGTATGTAATATAGTAATAAACCGCATGCTTGCACTGATGGGAACAATATCACCATATCCAAGTGTGCAATGTGTTACAAATGAAAAATATAGTGCATCTAGACTAGAAAGATAAGGTGCCGAGAACTGCGATTTGAAATGTTCGGGTGTTCCCCATATCCAATATATCAACGAAAACCCTATGATAAATAATATATTTATTGCTAGAAATTGTATTTTCTTATCATTTAATTTCAGAATGGATAGTAACGCTAGCATTCTAGATATGATTAAGCTATAATGTATTCTATTATCTAATTTGATTTAATCCTAGCAGAAGACAAAAAAATAAGAATAAACTTATGATAATTAACCATTAAACGCCTATAGGTGTTATAACACCTAGGAGTTAGGGATGCAATAGAACCCGAAAAGGTAGTTTTGGCCGCTATCCGCATAACCAAGACCTAAGGATTTTAAAAATCCTGGTAGCCTAATAACTATGCTATTATGCCATAACTGCTAATGATCCTTTGCAGTTTTAGCAGTTTTAGCAGTTTTAGTTAAAGGATACCACGTACTTTTCAATAAGCATCTTTCTAAAATCTATCATTTCCTGGCAAGTTGCAAACATATCTTTCAAAACTGACATTTTGCCATAAGTTGAAATGTGGTTATAGGCATCAGGCTCTAGTATCAAGATACTACCCATATAATTATACAGTCCAATAAAATTACTATTAGAGATGCCTAACTTCAGTTTGCCTTGAAGGAATAAATCTACTAGAGCACTTCGGTGATACAGCGTATCTGGCTTAATTAGTGTTTCTGCCATATGGAAATCGAAATTCAAATCTTTCGCAGCTAGTTGGTTATAATAGCCAGAAATAATATTGACCACATCCATATTACCCAAACTATCCATCAATGCATCAATTTGTTCGGGTTGCATTTTACGTCCATCTACAATTGGAACTACTAGATAAATATAGCAGGTAGTTTTCCTATCTACACCAATATTATAATAGAGCGCAGGCTGCAGGTCAAAATTGCGATGCTCTTGCCTATCAACCTGATAACAATTATATGCATAGCCTTGCCTAAAATGATGTCCACGGTCTGGTGATTCTTCATAAACACCATCCCCAATGCTAGATGCCATTTCTGGTTCAATTACCGGTTTTCCAGAAAGGGGGCAAAGTGGCATCAAACGCTTGATTATAATATTCTTATGGGGTCTCTTCTTAGTTCCTGCGTCAGTGATAGTGATAGAGTAGCTGGTAGTGCCTCCTGGGAATGTGTATCTGTAGAAATCTACAGGGTCAAAAATATGGACACTATCCTTTGTAATCTCAAATCTAGTCTTTAGGGAAAGAGCCACCCGGTGGAAGCAAATACCAGGATAAGTCGCGCGCGCTGAATCAGCCATACCAAGAGAACTACACAAGAACTAAAAGTTTGAAAATATAGTCCTAATTTCAATTACACACATCAATTTTTTTCTAAGTAAATATATTTATGCTATTTTCAAATAAGGATATGATATGATATAATATCAAAAAATAAAAAATTGAATCTTCTAAAATATAAACTAGCATTATAATTTATAATATATAGATAATTAGATACAAAAAGCATATATTAGATTCAAAACATGGCTACCAAGATTACTGCGACACTTATAAAGCGTATAGAAGCAGACCCTCATATGCAGGGTCTGGAACTCCCTATCAAGACTTTAGAAACAATACTTGAGAAAGCTATTGATGCGTATTATAACTCGGATAAGCCATTCTTGACGGATGCGACATATGATATTCTTTGGCAATGTTTAGAAGAACGTGATGCTGGAAACGAGATACTTAAGAAAGTAGGCGCTCCTGTTAGCAAAGAAGAAAAAGTTAAACTACCTTATTATCTAGGATCGCTAGATAAAGTTAAACCTAATGAGAAATCACTTACTAAGTGGCTAGATACACATAACCGGAATATCCTAATTAGTGATAAGATTGATGGTCTTTCATCTTTGCTAGTAGTCTCTCTCCCGGAAAGTGCAGGTGCAGGTGCAGGTGCAGGTGCAACTGCTGCAAGTTTTAGTGGAATTACTAAGGATGGTTTCAAAATGGCTTTATATAAGCACGGAGATGGTGTGGAAGGCCAAGATATTTCTCATATGCTAGAACATATCAAAATAGGAAATTTAGCTAAATCTGCAATTACTAGTATGATTAAGAATCCAGATAATAAGAAAAAACATATTGCTCTTCGTGGTGAAATCATTATACGTAATAATATCTATTCTCAGAAGTATTCTAGAATGTATCCCAAAGCACGGTCTCTAATTGCCGGAATGGTAAATTCCAAGACTCCTCACCCAGAAATAATCGAAGATATGGAAATAGTCTTTTATGAACTCATTTATCCTGGTGGAATTACATTCAAAGAACAATTTGATAGTATTTCACATATGGGATTTAATATAGCTAATTATCGGATGATGTCCATATTGGAAGAAAGCCAATTGCCAGAACTCCTAATGGAATTCAAACGTGCTAGCCCATATGAAATTGATGGAGTAGTTTTGGATGATTCTAGTAAGACCTGGCCGCGTGCAACTAAGGGTAATCCTAATTATGCAGTGGCATTCAAGATGCAGCTAGAAGAACAAATTGCCACAACCAAAGTTATCAACGTAGAATATAATATTTCTAAACACGGTACTCTAGCGCCACGAATTGAATATGAACCGGTAGTAATTAAAGGTGATACCCATAAGTATACTACTGGATTCAATCTGAAGTATATTCAAGACAATAAGATTAATAAGGGTACCCAGATACAAATAATCAAATCGGGGGATGTGATTCCATATATTTATAAAATTATTACGCCTTCGAAGGAACCCCAAATGCCACCTTCGGACATCAAATGGCATTGGAATGATACTCGTGTAGATGCAGTACTTGATGACCCAAGTGGCAATGCCGATGTTCGGCTAGCAAAGCTCGTTGCATTCTTTAAAACAATGCAAGTAGATGGTGTTGGTGAAGGTGTGCTTGCTAAATTAGTAGCTGGCGGTTATGAAGATTTACAAGCTATCTTGAATGCAACACCCGACCGAATCGCCCAGGTCGATGGATTTCAATTAAGGAGCGCGACTAATATTTACAACGGGATACATAAGGTGCTAGACAAGCCGCAACCTCTAGAAAGGGTTCTCACCGCAAGTGGTGTTTTCCAAATTGGTCTAGGTGAAAAGAAATTCAAAATGCTTCTAGACGCCATTCCTGAATTTTTAGCAAAATATCAATCTGGAAAAATCACACAAAGCACTATTACATCAATAAAGGGATTTTCAACAACTACCGCAGATATCTTTCTAGAGGGTATGCCTCGGTTCATCCAGTGGCTAACTCTACACCCCATTGTTAAGATTGAGTCAGCTGATGCTAAATCAAAGGACATCCCTTCGGGAACTAAATTTGCAGGGATGATTGTTGTATTCACAGGTATTCGGAATGCGGAAATTGAGAAAGAAATTACAACCGAAGGTGGTATTGTAGGTTCTAGTATTTCTGGAAAGACTACCCTTCTAGTGGCAAAAGACCCTACTGAAAATAGTAGCAAGATATCTAAAGCGCGAGACCTTGGTATCCAGATTATTGGATATTCAGATTTTGCAGAGCAACACGGTTTCAAGATTTAGGTATGGAAACAAGTATGATTGATTTTGTTATATTTGATTTATTTTTTATTTTTTATTTTATATGTAAGGTGTATTGGTGTGCATCTAGATGTGTTGATAATTATTCATATCATATGAAACAGGCTGAAATGGTTCGCGAACATATAAATATGGTGAGTATATATTGCTTGAACCATTAAAATTGCTTTGTAGTAAATTAGTCTGCGGAATCTTAAAACCATTATCCATTAGATTTGGCTTTGTTGTTATTGCATTCGTTGTTATTGGGCTTGTAGTTATAGGGCTTGTTGTATAAGGAATAGTTGTTCCTACTGTTGAACTAGAAGATATTATACCACTAGCCCCATCTAGACCAGTCATAGCAGGTGTAGTACTAGGTGCCGTAGAATTAGCCATTGTTGTACTGGAATCTTGACCGGACATAGCTAGTGTAGTACTAGGTACCATAGAATTAGCCATTGTTGTAATGGAATCTACACCTGACATAGCAGGTGTAGTGCTAGGTGCCATAGAATTAGCCATTGTTGTACTGGAATCTAGACCTGACATAGCAGTTGTAGCAGACATCGCAGATGTAGTGCTAGGCGATGTGATATTTGCCATTGTTGTAGTGGAACCTAGACCAGTCATAGCAGTTGTAGCAGACATCGCAGATGTAGTGCTAGGCGATGTGATATTTGCCATTGTTGTAGTGGAACCTAGACCAGTCATAGCAGTAGTAGCAGACAGATCAGACATAGCAGATGTAGTGCTGGGCACAGTGATATTTGGCATTGTGGATGTTTCAAATCCTTCACTTATTGATGAATAACCTAAATAAATACAAGCCAACATTAACACTACTAATGAAATAAATAAAATTAAATTAATTTGTTTATTGGAAAATATCATATTTATTTTTTTACGTGTGCTAGTATAAGTTTAATACTGTAATACTATATTAAAGAAATAAATAAAAAAGACTACAAAACATATGTCTAGAGTATCCTTTAACCGACAAGGATAGCTTGCAATCCCCGTGGCTATCCTTTAACCGGTTTTGAATTTTTAAAAAAATCCAGAACGGTTATGCGGATAGCGGTGAAAAACTAAAGTTTTCCACCTTTATTGCATCCCTAATTTATGGCGTTAAAACGCCAATAACCGTTTAAGGGATAACACATATAGTTGTTTAAGGGATATACAAAACGAAATCTACCATTCAAGCTTAGATACTAGACCACTAGCATTACGTGTAAAACTCCAATCATTTAGAGTGATGTATCCGGTACTCCAATCTTCATGATCTTTTAGATCATCGATAATGCGTTGTGTGCCGAAATATTCGTGTGTGATAATATCGGAATCCTGGCATCCATGTCCCAGACACGCAACATTATAGCCACCTTCCAAAGCTACGGTAAACCCATTGTCTATGATAAAATCATACATGTATTCTCCTTCTAGAATAACCATGGAATTCTTAGAGAGGGAAAGATTTTGGGTTGGAAATTCCCATTCACGTCGGAGATCAGAATTTGTCTTCCAGAATGGGTGGTAAGGCGTGATACCAACGACCCCGTTGGGCGAACACATAAGGAATGGCTCACTAACACGTAGGCGAATAATATGTGTAATCGTTGCACTTCCGGTAGGAGAATCATACGAAATTACAACATCACCTGGCACGATATCCTTAACATATTTAGTCTTTCCATTTGCTAGCGGAACCTTCCAATTGCCGGTAAAACAACCACCACTTTGGTTATAATATGACTGTGGAATACTAGCATAGGTTGGCGATGCTACAGATGCAGCACCTTGATATGATGTCATTGTATCTGTTTCGTCTACGATACTAGGTACAGGTGGTGTAATACCGAGGAAAATGCTTTCAATTTTTTCCCTAAAAGATGCAAATGTGGAACTAGTAAAATGCTGGGGTCCCAAGTCCTTGAAATTCAAACACCATTCTTGCCGATAGGCACTTGCAATAGATTTCAAGTAATGTTGCCCCCATTTACTAAACCACTGCGGATTTGCAATTGATTTACCAATTTGCCCCTTATTAGGATCTGCATCGCAACAATCAGTAATCATATCACGGATGAATGGATTGCTATCATTGGAATATGCTACAAACAGGGAGATAAAGGCTTCTAGACGGGATACTGCTTCATTAGTATAGTTGGTAAGCGACGCGCAATAATATAGAAATTTAGTAAGTTTATCCTTGGTAATAATATTAATTATATTTTTGTCATGATAGTCTGAAAGGGGAACATCAATTTCTCTTGCAGAACTGCTATGTTGGATTGTGTTAAATCCATTGTTATAACGTAGATTGAAATATTCAGGTGCGCCTGTTGCTGATTCATAAGGAATAAGAAGAGTTCTG
>Ga0214921_10006636_pt1 | contig 15740 bp, 15 predicted proteins | sample LL1505_MetaG_FD_177992 | JGI IMG/M metagenome (GOLD analysis project Ga0214921, IMG submission 177992) | Freshwater microbial communities from Lake Lanier, Atlanta, Georgia, United States - LL-1505 | ecosystem: Environmental > Aquatic > Freshwater > Lake | place: USA: Georgia | collected...
AACTAAGTAACACCACGCCGATCAAACCACTCAGCCATTCGGGCACATGCAGATGCCAACGTTGCAGCAGGATCCCCGCCAACATCAATAAACCAAGGGCGCCAATGGCGTAGTGGGCCCCATGCTCCAGATACACCAATTTATCTAGGGCCTTCTCACGGCTGAGCATCAAGGTGAGTGATCGGATAAACAGGGCCCCCAGGCCCAGGCCGGTAAGGATCAAGCCAAGGTTTTGGGTGATAGCAAAGGCGCCAATGGTGCCATCAAGGCTGAAGGAAGCATCCAGCAACTCCAGGTAAACCAAACTGGCAAAACCACCACCGGCGGCCAAACGGCCGGCGGCCTCTTCCTCGGTGCCAAAGGCCTGGGCCAGGGATGTGCTGAGCAGTTGCAGCACCAAGCCGATCACACCGCTGATCATCACTTCGCCGCGCAGGCCGTTGGGAACGGCGCCCACCAGCAACAGCAGGATGATCAATGCGAGAGCCACCTCCAGCGCCTCCACCCGACCGGCGGCACTAAGGCGCCGCTCCAAAGGCTGGAGCCAATGCAAGGTTTTGGCCTCATCAAAGAAGTACCGCAAAAACACCATCAGAAGGAACATGCCGCCAAAGGCCAAGATCCGCGGTTCGGCCAGGTCCAGCAGTTCCTTGTAATGCTGCGGATGGTGCAGGGCAGCATCGAGGGCCTCCCCCATGCCCACCCCGCCGGCAAGGCATACCAAGGCCAAAGGGCCCACAAAACGCACGCCAAACACCGGAATCACCAAACCCCAGGTGAGAAAGAAACGCTGCTGACCTGGGGTGAGCTTGTCAAGCACCCGGGCATTCACCACGGCGTTATCAAAGGAGAGCGAGATCTCCAGCAAGAGCAACACCAGGGTGATCCAGGCCGCCTCCACCCCCTGCAAACCCAGCACCACCGCCAGCCCAGCGGCACAGCAGCCCAAGGGGAAGAGTAGATAACGGAAGTAGCGCTGCAAAGCCATCAATAACCATCCCGATCGGCCCATGATGCAGGAGCCTTGGGCCCTTTGGGCTCAGAGCAGCTGAAAACTGGGCTGGGCCAAGGCCACCGCCGTTAGCCGTTTTCGCAATTCGAGCAGCAGCAACTCAATGGCCCCATGGGAGGCCACATCGCGGCGTACCACCAGGGCATCGCCGGTGGGGAAATCGAGCGATAGATCCAAACAACTGAGCTGGGATTGCAATTGCAATGAGAGGCCAAGGCCGTAGGTGATGGTTAAGCCATCACTACATTTCCCCTCCCAGGAGGCCTCGTCGTAGCAACGCATGCGCATGGGGGTGGTCCATAAACCCAGTTGCCTCAGTAACTGCTCCGACTGGGGAATCACCCCTGAAGGCAAGGCCAGGGTGGGAAAACGCGCCACATCCTGGAGAGAAATCCTTCTATCCCCCGCCAGGGGGTGATCAGGGGCAGCCACCAACCGCAGGGGCATGGCGGAAAGGCGAAACACCTGCAGTTCAGGATCGTCGCTGGGCGGCAAGTCTGGGGCGGCATAGAGCCAGGCATCAATAATCCGCTTGCGCAACAATTCCTGGGGCCGATGGATGCCCACATGGTCCAGAACGCCGGTGCACCAACCCCCAGGGGCGGGATCAAGGGCCTGGCGCCACCAGTAGGCCGCCTCTAGCCGCAGCGGGCCGCCCCGTTGGAAGCGATAGAGCTGATGCAACTCCCGCTCCAGGTGCAACAGATCCATGGGGCCATTGAGCTGCCATTCCCCTTCCTGCCTTTGGATTTTCAAATCAAAGGCCACCAAAGCCTCCCGGGATTGGCGACTAATGGTGCTCTGACTTTTGCTTAGAGCCCTTGAGGCGCCATCACCGGTGCGCAGCCAGAGCAAGTAATCAAGGGCCTCCAGCGCTTCCAGGCTTATCAAGCGAGCTGCAAATGGGGCTGCCTGCGGTTTTTAGTCCAATTCCGCTGCGAAAATGCCTTTCAGCAGGCCCAGATTGGCTGAATATGCATTATCTGCATAGGCGTTAAAACCGCTAATGCAATATCTGCATAATTAGTCGGTTGATTCAAAGGATCTGGGCGAGAAAACGGCGGGTGCGCTCATGTTCAGGGTTATTGAAGAACTGCTGGGGCGGCGCCACCTCCACCACCTCCCCCTCGTCCATCAACACCACCCGATCGGCCACTTCCCGGGCAAAGCCCACCTCATGGGTTACCACCACCATGGTCATGCCATCAAAGGCCAGTTGCCGCATCACATCCAACACCTCTCGCACCTTCTCGGGATCGAGGGCACTGGTGGGCTCATCGAAAAGCATGATTCGTGGTTCCATGCAAAGGGCCCTAGCAATGGCCACCCGTTGCTGCTGGCCGCCACTCAATTGACCGGGGAACTTATCGGCCTGGGGACCGATGCCCACCCGCTCCAGCAGGGCCAAAGCCTGCTCCCGCACCTCCGCCCGCGGCCGTTTACGCACCCAAACTGGCGCCAGCAAGAGGTTGTCGAGCACCGATAGGTGGGGGAAAAGATTGAACTGCTGGAACACCATCCCCACCTCCCGGCGGATCGCATCGATGTTGCGCAGGTCGTTATTTAGGGCCATGCCATCAACAACAATGCTGCCCTCCTGGAAATCCTCCAGGGCATTAAATGTGCGCAGGAAAGTACTTTTGCCCGAGCCCGAGGGGCCCATGATCACCACCTTCTCGCCGCGCCGCACCTCTAGATCGGCCCCCCGTAGGGCCTGGAAGCCATTGGGGTACCACTTGTTAACCCCCCGGGCTTCGATCATCAGCTGGTTGGATGTCATCGGTGGGAGGGGCGAAGGTTGTTAGACGACAAACGTTGTTCCAGGGCTCGACTCCCCAGGGAGAGGGCCGCACAGGAGCCCCAGTAGAGCACCGCCAGCACCAGATAAACCTCGGCGTAGCGGCCTAACCAATCGGGGTTGGCCAGCACGCTGCGGGCAATGCCCAACAGATCAAACAGGCCAATGATCGAGAGCAAGGTGGTGTCTTGCAACAGGGCGATGCATTGGCCCACCAGGGCTGGCAGGGCCACCTTGAGGGCCTGGGGCAGCACCACCAGGGCCAGGGTTTGGGCGGTGGAAAGGCCCAGGGAGCGCGACGCCTCCAGCTGGCCCCTGGGCACGGCATTAAGGCCGCCGCGCACGGCCTCGGCCCCATAGGCCGCCGCAAAACCGGTGAGCACCGCCGCCGCCCGCCACACCCGATCCGGGGCCAGCCCCCCGGGCAGGAGGAAACCCACCAGGTTTTGGCCGAGGAATAGCAGGGTGATCAAGGGCGCCCCGCGGATCACCTCGATGTAGGCCACCGATACCCAGCGGAGCAAAGGCAGCTCACTGCGCCGCCCTAGGGCCAGCAGCACCCCTAAAGGCAGGGCCAGCAGCAGCGTGAGGCTGGTTATCAACAGAGTGAATAGCAGCCCCCCCCAATCGCTGGGACGCACCGGCGTAAGGCCAAGGCCTCCGCCGATCAGCCAAAGCCCCAGCAGATAGGCCCCGGCCCACACCAGGGGCCAGCCTTTGGCCAGCCTTTGGCCCCAGGGATGGTTACCCCAACGGCCAGCCAAAGTCCGCAACAACAACAACAGGCCCAACAGGCAAAGCAAACGCCCTTGATTGATGGCACCAAAGGCCAATAGGGGCGGTAGCCCCAGGGTCAAAAGGCCCAGCAGAGCGGCGGCGATGCGGTCGTTGAGGGGCCAGCCAGGGGCGGCAGCTCCCCCGCGGCCCCGCAGCAGCCCCCAGCTCAAACCCGTAAGGCTCACCAACATGCCGAGCAACAGCCAGAGCCGCCATTCCTGCGCTTCCGGATAACGGCCAATGGCGAGGGTGGCGGCATTGGCCCGCACCACCAACCACTGGGCCTGGCCAAAGGCCCAATGCAGAAACCCCCAGGCCGCCCAGGCCATCAAGGCACCGAGCCCCAAGCTCAACACCGTGTCGGGGACGCTGCCAAACAACTGGCGGCGCCAGCGCTGTAGGGAAAGGCGGCTCATCGGTCTTTGAGGTGCACAAGCCGCTCCACCCCATTCATCAGTAGGGAGATGCAGAGATCCAAGCCCAAATAAACCACCATCAACAACAGAAACACCTCAATGCCGCGGCCGGTTTGGTTGAGCGTGGTTTCAGCTACGGCGTAGAGGTCTGGGTAGCCAATCGCCACCGCTAGGGATGAATTCTTGGCCAGGGATATGTATTGACTATTCAGCCCCGGCACGATCACCCGCAGGGCCTGGGGCAGCACCACCAGCCTCAGGGTGGCCAAGGGCTTTAAACCCAAAGACTCCGCCGCCTCCCACTGGCCCCTTGGCACCGAGGCGATGCCACCCCGCACCACCTCGGCGATAAAGGCCGCCGAATAGATCACCAAGCCCGTGAGTAAGGCGGCCAGCTCCAGGGAAAGGCGCCACCCCCCCACCAGCTCACCATTCACCAGCCGGGCCCCCAGCAAATAAACGCCGCTCTTGGCAAGCTGCAGGCCCGGCAACTGCACGGCTTGGTTAGCCGGCGGCAGCGTGAGAAACACTGCGAAATACCAAAACACCAGCTGCAGCAGCAGCGGAATATTGCGTACCACCTCCACATAGGTGCGGCTAAGGCCCCGCAACAGCGGATTGGTGCTGAAGCTGGCCGCCCCCGCCACCACCCCCAGGGCCGTGGACAGCACCAGGCCGATGCCCACCACCCGCAGGGTATTTACCAGCCCCGCCGCCAGGGCCCGGCCATAGCTGTCGCTGGCCTTGTAGGGCAGCAGGGTTTCGGCGATGTCAAAGCCGGCGGGCTGGTTTAACCAACCCAGGGTTAGGCGCAGGCCCGCCCGGGTGAGGTTTTGCTCGAGGTTGCTTAGCAGCAGGGCCACCACCACCAGCAGCCCTAGGCCCACGGCCGCCTGCACTAACCAGCCAAGCTTGCGGCTGTCGCGCCACCAGGGAAGGGCTGTCAACGGAAGGGGGGTGAATAGATCAAGCCACCGTCCTTATAGGAACGGTTGAGGCCCCGGTCTAGCTTCAACTTGGACTCAGAACCCACATTGCGGCTGTAGATCTCGCCGTAATTACCAACGCTGGCAATAATCCGGGGCACAAAATCTGCCGATAGGCCCAGTTGCTGGCCCAGCTCCCCCTCAACCCCGAGGAAACGGCGCAGGTCGGCCTGGTTTGGATTGGCCTTGGCAAAGGCCAGCTTCTCCTTGATGTTTTTGGAAGTGATACCTGATTCTTCCGCCTGCATGCTGGCAAACACCACCCAGCGCAGGGCATCACCCAGGCCTGAATCATTGTTCACAGTCACTGGACCCAGCGGTTCCTTGCTGAGCACATCCGGCAGCAAAGTGTGGGCCTCCGGATCAGGGAAACTTGTTTTCTTGGCTGCCAACTGGGAACGATCACTGGTAACTGCCGCACAACGGCCCTGGAGATAGGCCGCATAGGTTTGATCACCGGTTTGATATTTCACCGGTGTGTAGGGAATTCCCTTCTCCCGGAAACGATCGGCCAGGTTTAGCTCGGTGGTGGTGCCGTTCTCGGTACAAATGGTTTTACCGGCCAATTGCTTAAGGCTGGTGATGCCACTGGCCACGGGCACCATCACCCCCTGGCCGTCGTAATAGATGGTGGGGGCAAATTCGAGGCCGTTGCCACCGGTGGCGTCACGGCTGAGGGTGCGGGTGGTGTTGCGAGACAACACGTCCACCTCACCGCTGGCCAGGGCCGTGAACCGCTCACTGGAGGTGAGTTCGCGGTATTCCACCTTGTTGGGATCGTTGAACAGGGCCGCCGCCAGGGCCCGGCACACATCCACATCCATGCCCACGTACTTGCCATCGCTGGCCTGGTAGCTGAAACCAGGCAACTTGCCGTCTACGCCACAGGTGAGGCTGCCCCGGGCCTTGATCGCCGCCAGGCGACCGCTGCCAGGCCCCGGGCCTTGGTCACTGGCGCAGCCACCCAGGCCAAATAGCAGGCCAAGCAACAGGGCCGCGGGGGTTCTGGAAAAGGACCGCACCAGCCAACACACAAAAGTGCCCGGAGACTAAGCCGGCCACGCCAGCATGGGGGTCACCGTGAACCAATCAATGGTTGCCCTTGCGCCGATGCGCGCCCTCGTGCACCAGGGCCATAGCCGATCGCTGGCCTGGCGCCAGGGGCAACTGCAACGCCTAGGCCCCTTGCTGAAGCAGGTGGAGCAGCCCCTGCTGGAGGCCCTGGCCACAGACCTGGGCAAGCCGGCGGTGGAGGCTTTTTTCGAAATCGCTGGGGTATCTCAGGAACTAGCGCTCTGCCGCCGCCAACTGCGGCGCTGGCTGGCGCCGCGGCCGGTGCCGGTGCCCCTGGTGCAACAACCCGGCCGGGCCTGGGTACAGCCGGAACCGCTGGGCTGCGTGCTGATCCTCGGCCCCTGGAACTATCCCTTCCTCCTAACGCTGCAACCCCTGGTGGCAGCCCTGGCGGCGGGCAACACCGCGGTGCTTAAACCGTCGGAGCACACCCCCCATGTGGCGGCCGTGATCGCCACCGCTGTGGCCCAGCACTTCGAGCCGGAGGTGGTGGCCGTGGAGCAGGGGGGGGTTGCCGTGGCCGAAGCGCTGTTGGAGCAGCCCTTTGACCACATCTTTTTCACCGGCGGCACCAGCACCGGCAAGCGGGTGATGGCCGCCGCTGCCCGCCAGCTGATCCCGGTGACCCTGGAGCTGGGGGGCAAGAGCCCCTGCATCGTGCTCGACGATGCCGACCTGGAAACCAGCGCCAATCGGATCGCCTGGGGCCGCTTCCTCAATGCCGGCCAAACCTGTGTGGCCCCCGACTATGTGCTGGTAACGCCGGGGTTAAGGCAACCGCTGGAGCGGGCCCTCGGGGCGGCGATTGATCGTTTTTTTGGCCCCGACCCGCGCCAATCCCCCGACTTCGGCCGCCTGGTGAGCCCCCAGCAGTTCGACCGGCTTGATCGGCTGCTGGCGGGGGTGGAGATCCTCAAGGGCGGCGAACGCCACCGGGACAGCCGCTATCTGGCCCCCACCCTGGTGGGGGGGGAACCGGACCAGCCATTGATGCAGGAGGAAATCTTCGGGCCGGTGCTACCGCTGCTGGAGGTGGCCCACCTGGGGGCCGCCCTGGAATTCATCCGGGGGCGCCCCGCCCCCCTCGCCCTTTATCTATTCAGCCGCAGCGAAGCCGCCCGAGCCGAAGTACTGCGCTCTAGCCAATCGGGCGGAGTTTGCTTCAACGATGTGGTTATGCAGGCTGGGCTGCCGGGCTTGCCCTTCGGCGGGGTGGGGAGCAGCGGCCTGGGCAGATACCACGGCCAGAGTGGTTTCGACAGCCTGTCGAACCTGCGGGCGGTGGTGCAGAGGCCCTTTGCCCTGGATCTGCCCTGGCGCTATGCCCCCTATGGGGACCGCCTAAAAATGCTGCGCCGTTTGCTGGGCTGAGGGGCTGGCGGATCCAGCCCAGCTCCTTAAGGTGCCTTCATTAGCCCCTTTATTCAGCCATGCGTGCCCCCCTGCTCGCCCTCCTGCTGCTGTTTGCTGCCCTGCCCCTGCGGGCCCAGGAACCGGTGCATGTGGTGCAGCAGAAGGAAACCCTCAGTGCCATTGCCCGGCTCTATGGCATCCCCATGGCCACCCTCATCAGCCTCAACGGCATCGAAGACCCCAACAAGGTGAAATGGGGCACCAGCCTGAAGCTGCCCCCCGGCACTAAACCCGTAGCCACTGGCAGCACCCCTGCTTCAACCCCTGCGGCGGCCCCCGTGGTCAAAGCAACTCCCACTGCGGCCCCCGTGGTCAAGTCGACTCCGGCGGCAGCCCCGGCAGCGGCGGCCCCGATTGTCAAACCACCAGCAGCTGCAGCGGCCACCCCGGCCGCTGCCCCAGCGGCAGCTCCCGCGGCGGCCCCGGCAGCAGCTCCCGCGGCGGTGGCCAAGAAATCCGGCAGCCCCGATTGGCGCCACTACGGCCCCCTGCAGGTGGACTGGAACAACTGGCGCACCATGGCCGGCAGCCTGGTGGCCCCCAGCATCAACAAGGAAGGGCAGCCCCTCTATGTGGCCGTGAACTGCGGTGCCAAGAAGCTCAATGTGACCGGTCCCGCCGGGGCCTGGAAAACCTGGGATGTGCCCTCCCAGGATTTTGAGAAAGAACTGGTGGGCGCCGTTTGCCGCGATGCCTCGTTGCAGAAGAGTTGATCCCCAGGCCAGGGGGGCTCGGGCCAGCGCAGGGGCCTTGGGCAGCGCAGCCAGGCCTCCCCGGCGGCGGTGATCCAAAGCCTTTGGCCGCCGTCATCGTCGGCCAGCAGCTCAGCCTCCACCAACCGCCGCAGGCGCCAACGCCAGAGGGGCGCCGGTTCGGCTTCGGTGGCCAGCTCTTCGGCCAGGTCGCTGCTGTCGAGGCCCTTGGGGGCCGCCGCCAGGGCCCCCAGCAGCGGCCCCGCCGCCGCCGCCCCATCGATCCTTGCCGGTGGCCTAAGGCATTGGTCGCAATGGCCACAGGGCTCGGCAATTTCACCCACCGCCAGCAGCAGGGCCTGTTGCCGGCAGATCGCCCCCTCCGCCACCGATTCGATCAGGCGCAGCTGCAGTTGCGCCTGGCGGCTGCGCAACTTGGCCTCGGGGTCTTTGGCGGCGCGGATCGCCCAGGCCAGGCTGCGGCGATCGGCATCGCCATAGAGCAGCAACACCTGGGCGGGCAAGCCATCGCGGCCGGCCCGCCCTGATTCCTGCAGGTAGCCCTCCGGACTACCCGGCAGCTCCAGGTGCAACACCAGGCCCACATCGGGGCGATCCACCCCCATGCCAAAGGCCACGGTGGCCACCAGCACCGGCTGGGGCTCCGCTTGGAATTGCTGCAGGGCCAGCAGCCGGCTCTCGGCATCCATGCCGGCGTGGTATGCCAGGGCCGGCAGCCCGGCCCCCCGCAACAGGGCGGCCCAGCGTTCCACCGCCCGGCGGGTGCGGCTGTAGATCAGCACCGCCCCCCGGGCCGCCCCGATCTGCTCCAACACCAGGGGCAGGGGGTCGGCGGGCCGCAAAAGCATGCGATAGCTGAGGTTTGGCCGCTGGGCGGAACGCACCTGCACCAGGGGGCGGCGCAGCTCCAGCAGGCGGATGATGTCTGCCCGCACCCGGGGGGGCGCCGTGGCACTGAGGGCCACCAGCGGCACCCCCGGACAGAGGCGGCGCAACTGGCCCAGGCGCCGGTAATCGGGCCGGAAATCATGGCCCCAGGCACTTATGCAATGGGCCTCATCCACCGCCAAGGCCACCAGCTGCCCCTGGTCAATTAGTTCTTCAATCAGGCTGCGGCTCGCCTCCCCCTGCAGCCGCTCGGGGGCGAGATACAACAGGCGCAACTCAGCATTTTGGAGCCGTTGGCGCAGCTGGCGCCCCTCGCCAGGGGCCAGGCCCCCATGCAAACAGGCGGCGGCAATACCCCGGCGCTGCAGCTGGGCCACCTGGTCTTGCATCAGGGCCACCAGGGGGGAAATCACCAGCACCAACCCCTGGCGCACCAGGGCCGGCAGTTGGTAGCAAAGCGATTTACCAGCGCCGGTGGGCAACACCGCCAAACAATCCCTGCCCTCCAGCAGGGCCTCCACCACCTGCCGCTGGCCGGGGCGAAAGCCGTCGTAGCCGAAATGGCTGCCCAGGGCCGCCTCGAGGTGATCCTTCACGGGCGGACCCTACCGGCAATGGGGTTACACCGCCAGGGGCATGGGCGGTGGCGCCAATTGGTCGGCGGCCTCTTCCACCAGCTGGATCCGCAGGCTTTTACCGCCCGCCAATTCCCCCAGCGAAACCCGCAGGTTGGTGCCACTGAGCGACTCCAGCCCCTGGAGCAAGCTGCGCAGATAAGGGGTGCTGCTGCCGCTTTCCAGCCACAGCCGTTCGTGCAGGCCCCCCAACCGTCGCCAGCTGGTGTGGAGCTTGAGCACCGCCTGCTCCAGCTGTTGGGCCTGGCCCACCACATCGGCCACCAAACCCAACACATCAAGGCGTTGGGCCTCCTGCATCGCCTTCTCCAGGTCGATCGATTCATGCTGGAGGGCCCGCACGGCCAGGCCGGCTTCGGCGGCCTTTGTGAGCCAACGGGCCGTGAGGGTCACATCCTTGACCCGTTCCAATTCAGGTTCCTCACGCAGCACCCGGCGCAGGTCCTCCTGCTGGGCTTCCGGCAGCCGCGCCAATTCGCGCACCAGGGGGGCCACCACCTTGGGGGGCAACAGGTTTTGCTGGGTACGTTCGCGGATTTCGTCTGGCAGTAGCGGGCTGGTGGCCGCAGTGAATTCATCGGTGAGCCGCCGCACCTGCTTGCGGGTGATCTGCTGGCCTTCGTTGGCGGCCTCGCTGATCATCTGTTGCACCTCCGGGTCTGCCTGGGAGGTTTCCAGGAAGGCGCGCTTGGAAAAGTTGTTGACGCTGGTTTCAGCCAGCAAACCTTCCCCCACAAGGCTGTCGGCGGATTCAGACAGCTGAATCAAGCCGTAGGCCCGGGTCTTGCTGATCTCCCGCTCCCTTAACCACTGCAAAAAGCCTGCCCCGCGACCCTCGCCACCACGCTTCTCCCGGTCACGCACCGCCCCGAGGATGCGCCCACGCCAGATCTCGGTTTGCAGGTCAAAACGATCACACAGCTCCCAGGCCTGTTCCAAACGGGCATGGAACTCGAGGCTGCTGAGGTCGTCCTGCTCGGGATCGGGCAGTTCCAGGTGCAGCACCGGGGGTTCCAGGGGGGTGGCAGCGGTCAAGGAGAAATCAGATCAAAGGGTGCCGCGACGAATCATGACGGGACAGCGCCAGCCATGGCCAACTGGCGGTAATTTCATGGCGAAAGACCTGTTCCAGCCCAGCGATGGCGATTTCCCGCGGCGACAAGGTACGCATCAAGCGTCCTGAGTCTTACTGGTTCAACGAAGTGGGCACTGTGGCCTCCGTAGATACCTCAGGCATCCGCTACCCAGTGGTGGTGCGCTTTGAGAAAGTTAATTACAACGGTTACTCCGGTGTGGACGGTGGCATCAACACCAACAACTTCGCCGAAGCCGAGCTCGACCCCGCCTGAGGCGGGTGCCTGAACTTCCAGAGGTTGAAACGGTCCGCCGCGGCCTTGAGCAGCAGGTGGGCCGTTTTTGTGTGGGGCAGGTGGAAGTGCTCCGCAGCCGCGCCGTTGCCGCCCCCCGCGGCGATAGCGCCGGTTTCATGGCGGCCCTAGGCGGCAGTGCCTTGGGCCCCTGGCGGCGCCGCGGCAAATATCTGATTTGTAGCCTCACCCGCAACGGCAGCCCCAGCGGCGAACTGGGGGCCCACCTACGCATGACCGGCCAGTTCCAATGGTTGGCGGCGGCTGAACGGCCCCCCTGTGCCCACACCCGGGTGCGTTTCCATGGGGTAGACGCCGAGGGCGTTGCCAGGGAACTGCGGTTTGTGGACCTGCGTTCCTTCGGGGAACTGTGGTGGGTACCCCCCGGCATTCCAACGGAAACAGTTATCACCGGCCTGAAACGGCTGGGACCAGAACCCTTTGGCGAACAATTCAGCAGCCAGCACCTGCGCCAGAAACTCAAGGGGTCCCTGCGGCCGATCAAAAATGCCCTCCTAGATCAGTCCCTGGTGGCGGGGGTGGGCAATATTTATGCGGATGAATCACTATTCATGGCCGGCATCCGCCCCCAAACCCCCAGCGGCCAACTGAGCGGCGCCCAGCTAGAAAAATTAAGACAATGCCTAATTGAGGTGCTGGAAACCAGCATCGGCGCCGGCGGCACCAGCTTTAGCGATTTCCGCGATCTCACCGGCAGCAATGGCAACTACGGCGGGGTGGCCTGGGTCTATCGCCGCGGCGGTGAACCCTGCCGCCGCTGCGGCACCCCCCTGCGCCGGGAGAAACTGGGGGGCCGCAGCAGCCACTGGTGCCCCACCTGCCAACCATGAAATCTGAGTTGCTGGCGGTGATGGCCCAGATCCATCAACGGGGCTGGTGTGACGGCACCGGCGGCAATTTCAGCTGTGTGCTCAGCCGCGAGCCCCTGCGGCTGCTGATGGCCCCCAGTGGGGTGGACAAGGGCAGCGTTACCCCTGAGCAACTAATCGAAGTGGCCGCCAACGGCAGCGTGCTGGCCGGCAGCGGCAAGGCCAGTGCCGAAACGCTGCTGCACCTGGAAATCATTGGCCGCTGTGGCGCCGGAGCGGTGCTGCACACCCATTCCCAGGCCGGCACGCTGCTATCCCAGTGGGCCCTGCCCCAGGGGGGCCTCAACTTGGAGGGCCTGGAAATGCTCAAGGGGTTGGAGGGCATCAGCAGCCATGCCAGCCAGGTGACCCTGCCGGTGCTAGCCAATGACCAAGACCTGGCCCGGCTCAGTGCCGCCGCCGCGCCGCTGTTACCCCACGCGCCCCAGGGGATCCTGATTGCCGGCCATGGGCTTTATGCCTGGGGCGAAGACCTGGCCCGGGCGAAACGCCATTTGGAGATCCTCGAATTTCTGCTGGAACAACGCTGGCGCCAACTGCTGCTGGAGGGGCTGGCGCCAGCACCAGGAAAAACCACTAAAAAGCCATGACCGTGAGCTTCAAACAAATCAAAGGCGTGGTGCTCGACATCGAAGGCACCACCTGTCCGGTGGATTTTGTAAGCGGCCAACTTTTCCCCTACGCCCGCCGCGCCCTACCCGCCTATCTGGCCGAGCACGGCCAGGACCCCGAGCTGGCACCCCTGCTGGCGGAGGTAAGGCAGGCCATGGTTACCGAAAGCGATGGCACGGCCCCCCAGGAGCTGGTGGCTTACCTGCAGTGGTTAATCGACCAAGACCGCAAATTCACCCCCCTCAAGGATTTGCAAGGGCGCCTCTGGCGCCAGGGCTATGCCGAGGGGGCCCTCCAGGCCCGCTTGTTTAGCGATGTGGTGCCGGCCCTGCGCCGCTGGCATGGCCAAGGTTTACTGCTGGCGGTTTATTCCAGCGGCTCCGTGGCCGCCCAACAATTGCTCTATGGCCACAGCAGCGAAGGCGACCTGCGCAACCTTTTTAGTGGCTGGTTTGACACCCGCCTCGGCCCCAAACGGGAGAGCCACAGTTACGAAAGATTGGCGGAGGCCCTGGTTACCCCCGCCGCTGAGTTGTTATTCATCAGTGACGTGGCTGCTGAGCTAAACGCCGCCGCTGCCGCCGGTTTCCAGGTTTGTGGCAGCCAAAGACCAGGTAATCCTGAACAGTTGCTGGGGCCCTGGCCCGTGCTGGAAAGTTTTGAGGCCTTGGCGCCCTTCGACATAGCTGCCTAGCTTGCAGGTTGCTGTTGTTTTCCATGCCATTCATCCGCTCCGTGGAACGGCGCACGCGCCCAAACTCGGGGGAACATCGGGTGGTGGCCGCAGCAGAGGCCCTATTCGAACAAACGTTGGTAAGCGTGCGGGGCCACCTGGCTGGCTCCATGGCAGCCCTGGAGAGCAAGCTGCACAACTCATCGCTCAACTACAAGGAAATCTTCCTACGGGACAATGTGCCGGTAATGGTTTACCTGCTGCTGCAAGGGCGCTTTGAGCTGGTACGCCATTTCCTTGATCTTTGTCTCGAACTACAAAGTCGCTCCTATCGCACCCGCGGCGTATTCCCCGCCAGTTTTGTGGAAGAGGAGGGAAAGATCGTTGCCGACTATGGCCAACGCTCCATCGGACGCATCAGCTCCGTAGATGCAAGCCTTTGGTGGCCAGTGCTCTGCTGGATCTATGTGCGCGCCAGTGGTGACCGCGCCTATGGGGCCAGTGCGCCGGTGCAACAGGGGGTTCAGCTGCTACTTGATCTGGTGCTTCGCCCCAACTTTGATGGCAACCCCGTGCTTTTTGTGCCGGATTGCGCCTTCATGATTGATCGCCCCATGGATGTGTGGGGTGCCCCTTTGGAGGTGGAGACCCTGCTGTTTGGCAGCCTCAAGAGTTGCTGCCGCCTGATGGAACTGCCGCCGGCCAATGGCCAGGGGGAAAATTTAAACCAACAACGGCTGAAACTCACCCGCACCTGGATCCGCGACCTGCGGGTGTTTTTACTTAAGCACTATTGGGTCACCAGCAAAACCATGCAGGTGCTCCGGCGGCGGCCCACCGAACAATACGGCGAAGCTCAATCCCAAAATGAATTCAATGTGCAGCCGGAGGTGATCCCCCATTGGTTACAGGAATGGCTGGAAAATCGCGGGGGCTATCTGATTGGCAACATGCGCACGGGCCGGCCCGATTTTCGTTTTTACAGCCTTGGTAATTCCCTGGGCTCCCTATTTGGTTTGCTCACAGGACCCCAACAAAGGGCCCTATTTCGCTTGGTAATCCATAACCGCCAAGACCTGATGGCGGAAATGCCAATTCGCATCTGTCACCCGCCCATGGAACGGGAGGAATGGATCAACAAAACTGGCATGGACCGCAAAAACTGGCCCTGGAGTTACCACAACGGCGGCCATTGGCCGAGCCTGCTCTGGCCCCTGGCCGCCGCAGTGCTGATGCACATGCACACCTATCCCAATGATGATGTGCTGCTGCTAGGTCAAACGCGCACGATGCTAGAGGAGTGCTATTGGCAGCAGCTCAACCAGTTACCCAAACAACAATGGGCGGAATATTTTGATGGGCCCACCGGCACCTGGGTGGGCCAGCAGGCCCGCACCCATCAAACCTGGACCATCGTTGGCTTTTTACTCTTGCACCATTTCCTGCGCAAGGCTCCGGAGGATGTGGCCCTGCTCGACCTAGATGAAGCTGGCCCCCTGGAACTGTCAAGCAAAAAAAAGCCCGCCTATGGCGGGCCCGAACGCAGAAAAGATTGGCGGCCCTAGGGCTGAGGGACCTCAGGCCAGGGGCTCAAAACAAGCCGAGGGTAAGAGACTTATCAATGGGCAAGCAGGCACCAATGCCCAAGTAAATGGTGAATACTGTGCCAAACAAGAACACCACCATCGCCACTGGGCGACGGAAGGGGTTTTGGAATTTGTTGAAACTCTCAATGAAGGGCACCAACATGAGCCCCAGGGGAATCATCGTTTGCAGGGCGATGCCCAGCAATTTGTTTGGCACCACCCGCAGGATCTGGAAAACCGGATAGAGGTACCACTCGGGCAGGATTTCCAGGGGGGTGGCAAAGGGGTCAGCCTTGTCGCCGAGCATGGCCGGGTCCAACACCGCCAAAGCAACAATGCAGGCGATGGTGCCAAGGATCACCACCGGAAAGATGTAAAGCAGATCGTTGGGCCAGGCGGGCTCGCCGTAATAGTTGTGGCCCATGCCCTTGGCCAGCTTGGCCCGGAGCTTGGGATTGGAAAGATCTGGCGCCTTGAGGATATGCATGGCCGAAGGGGTAAAGGTGAGGAAAAAACTTAAGGCCTTAGAGCGGTCCTGAGATGCCTTGCTTACGAATCATCAGGAAGTGGGTAAGCATGAAAACCGCCAGCAGCCAGGGCAGCACGAAGGTATGCAGGCTGTAGAAGCGGGTGAGGGTGGATTGGCCAACACTCTCACCACCACGCAATAGTTCAACCATGAAATCGCCCACCACAGGCACGGCCGCCGGCACCCCAGAAACGATTTTCACGGCCCAGTAGCCCACCTGATCCCAGGGGAGGGAATAGCCCGTAACCCCAAAGGCAACGGTGATCACAGCCATGGTCACCCCGGTTACCCAGGTGAGCTCCCGGGGGCGCTTGAAACCGCCGGTTAGATACACGCGGAACACGTGCAAAATCAACATGAGCACCATCATG
>Ga0214921_10006637_pt1 | contig 15732 bp, 12 predicted proteins | sample LL1505_MetaG_FD_177992 | JGI IMG/M metagenome (GOLD analysis project Ga0214921, IMG submission 177992) | Freshwater microbial communities from Lake Lanier, Atlanta, Georgia, United States - LL-1505 | ecosystem: Environmental > Aquatic > Freshwater > Lake | place: USA: Georgia | collected...
CACGGCCGCCCGCGGCGCCTACCACGATGGACCGTCCGGACTTTTGCACTTTCGTCATGCCGGTCGTGCGGGCGGTGATCGACCGCCGTTGTATCTGCTGCACATGAGTCCGAACTCGAATCGCATCTTCGAGGCCCTGCAGCGTGCGATGGCGAGCGATCGCGAAGTCGTCGCCGTCGATACGCCGGGCTTCGGCGAATCGGAGCCGACCGACGCCGCACCGTCGATCGAAACGTATGCCGCTGCGGTCGGGGATCTGGCGCGTGCACGCGGCCACACGCAAATCGACGTACTCGGCTACCACACCGGCGCGATGACGGCGATCGCGCTCGCCGTTGCGCAGCCGCAGCGGGTACGCCGCGTGGTGCAGATTTCCTCGCCCGTGTTCACCGCTGCGGAACTTGCGAGTTTTCGTGCCGAATACGGCGAACGCGAACCGCGCGAGGACGGCGGACATCTGGTCGATGCGTGGCTCAACATGCAGCGCTTCTACAACCCGGACGTGCCGCTCGCGGTGCTGGCGCGCAATTTCGCCGAAGGTCTGCGCGGCGGGCCGTTCGCACACTGGGGGCACAAAGCCGCCTTCGATTACGATCTGGCCGCGGCCTTGCCGCGCGTGACGCAGCCGGTGCTGGTCGTGAACCCGGAAGACGATTTGGCGGTGCAGACGCCGCGCGGGTTTGCGTTGTTGCGTACGGCGCAATGGCTCGATCTGCCGGGTCGCGCGCACGGCTTCCTCGATACGCATACCGCCGAATTCGCCACCCGGTTGCGCGCGTTTCTCGACGTCTCACCATTTGAGCCACCGCACCCCCATAATCGTCGCAGCTGAAGGAGAGGCTAGTGGACACGTCCGTGTTGGTTTCTGCGGCACTCGTCGCCGCCGTGCTCGGGGTTGCGATCGGAGCGTTGTGGGCGCGCCAACGCGCTGCCGCGCGTGAGTTGGCGCTCACGGCCGAGAACGCGAAACTCGCGGCGCAGCTCGAGACCGAACGCGCGGCTGCGGCCGACAAGCTCGCGACTCTAGAGCAAAATCGCGAACGTCTGACCGAGACCTTCAAGGCTTTGTCTTCCGACGCCTTGAGCCGCAACGCGCAACAATTCCTGACGCTCGCGAGCACGCAGCTCGAGCGTTTCCAGCTCGAAGCGAAACAGGATCTCGAGTCGCGTCAGAAACAGATCGGCGAAACTTTGAATCCGATCCGCGAATCGATGCAGAAGGTCGACGAAAAAATCCAGGCTCTCGAAAAAGAGCGCGTCGGTGCCTATTCGGCCGTGCACAAGCAACTCGAGCAATTGATGCAGGATCAGCAGCAATTGCGTGGCGAGACGAGCAACCTCGTCAGCGCCTTGCGCCAGCCGACGGTGCGTGGACGTTGGGGCGAGATCCAGTTGCGCCGCGTCGTCGAGCTCGCGGGCATGCTCAACTATTGCGATTTCTTTGAGCAGCAGTCGGTGGATGGCGAGGAGGGTCGGCTGCGACCGGACCTCGTGATCCGCCTGCCCGGCGATCGCAACGTTATCGTTGACTCGAAGGTGCCGCTGTCGGGATATCTCGGCGCACTCGAAGCGCGCGACGAGGCGACGCGCACCTTGCGCCTGCAAGAGCACGCCAAGGCCGTCAAAAATCACATCCGGCAGTTGTCGGCCAAGAATTACGCCGAAGAGGTCCGGGCGAGCGCGCAGTTCGTCGTGCTGTTCCTGCCGGGCGAAGTGTTCTTCAGCGCCGCACTCGAGCAAGACCCCGAGCTCATCGAGGCCGGCGTCGAGCAAGGTGTGATGATCGCTACGCCGACCTCGTTGATCGCGTTGCTGCGGGCCGTGCACTACGGTTGGCGTCAGGAGCAGATCGCTCGCAACGCGGCGGAGATCAGCCAGCTCGGCAAAGAAATCTACGAGCGGTTGAATACGCTTGGCGAGCACTGGACCAAAGTCGGCACCGGCTTGCGGCAAGCGGTGGACGTCTACAACCGCGCGACCGGGACGCTCGAGAGTCGCGTGATGGTTACGGCGCGACGCTTTCGTGATCTCGATGCAGGTCTGTCCGCCGACAAACTCGAGACATTGGAGTCGGTCGACGTGACGCCGCGCCAGCTGCAGGCCGACGAGCTGCAGCGTTTGCCGCCTGCGTGAGACGGCAAACGCTGCGTCGTATCAGCGTTTGGCGGGCTTGGCGACCGGTGCGGTGAGCGTGATCACCTGGCTCGCACCGCGACCGCGCGGGTCGGACGCGGCTTCGGCCTTGCCGTTCGCGTCGATGCGGATCATCTGCAGATCACCGAATTCCCAGGGGTTGCGTACCGGCTCGTAGCCGCGTGATCGCAGCTCGACGAGCGCGCTGTCGGGCAGGCTGCAGCAGCGGCTGTAGGTGATGCGTCGCGGCGGCAGGAGCTGATGGTGGAAACGCGCGGCAGCGACGGCCTGCGCCGCGCTCATGCCGAAATCTTCCACGTTCACGATGCCCTGAAAGACGGTGGTGAAAATCGTCGAGCCACCCGGCGAGCCGAGCACCATGCGCACTTTGCCGTCCTGCAGAAGAATGGTCGGAGTCATCGACGAGAGCATGCGCTTGCCCGGGGCGATTTCATTGGCGCCCCCGCCGATCACGCCGTAGTAGTTCGGCTCGCCCGGCTTGATGCTGAAGTCGTCCATTTCGTTGTTGAGCAGGAAGCCCGCACCCTCGACGACGACGGCGTTGCCGAACGAGCCGTTCAAGGTGTACGTGATCGCGACCGCATCGCCCGCACCGTCGACGATCGAGAAGTGCGTCGTTTCGAGCGACTCGGGCAAACCGGGGCGCACGTGATCGAGCGTCGAGATGCCGCTCGGGTCGACCTCGGACGCGCGCTTCGCGACGTATTGCGGTTCGATCAGGCGCGCCACCGGAACTTTGACGAAGTCGGGGTCGCCCAAATATTCGGCGCGGTCCGCGAACACGCGCTTTTCCATTTCGGCGACGAGATGCACGTATTGCCCCGAGTTGTGCGTCAAGCCTTCGAAACGCGGCTTGAGCGCGTCTTTCATGCGCAGCAGTTGCACGAGTGCGACGCCGCCGGAGCTCGGCGGCGGTGCGGTGACGATTTCATAGTTGCGCCAGCTCGTGCGCAACGGCTCGCGCCAGATCGCGCGGTAACCGCGCAGATCCGCTTCGGTGATGAGGCCGCCGCCACGGCGCATTTCGGCGCTGATCAGGCGAGCGGTCTCGCCGCGATAGAAACCTTCGGGACCGCGTGCGGCGATGCGCTCGAGCGTGCGCGCGAGTTCGGGCTGGACGAACACGCGCTCGGTGCTGAGCGCGCCGAAGTAGCGTGCGAAGTTCGTGCGACCGGCGATGCCGCGCGTCTTTTCCGTGGTGCGCGTGACCAGATGCTGCGGCGGCGTGTAGCCGTCGCGCGCGAGTTTGATGGCCGGTTGCAGCAAGGATTTCCACGGCTTCGAGCCGTACTTCTTGTGCAGCTCGAACAAGCCGGCCACGGTGCCCGGAATGCCCGCGGCCCGATGGCCAACCAGACTCGAATCGGGGATGACCTTGCCGTTGGCATCGAGATACATGTCGCGGCTGGCGGTCTGCGGCGCGCTCTCGCGGAAGTCGAGGAAGCGCGCCTCGTTGCCGCGCGTGAGCGTGGCGAAGCCGCCGCCGCCGATGTTGCCGGCTTCGGGGTAGGTGACGGCCAGCACGAACGCCGTGGCGACCGCGGCATCGACCGCATTGCCGCCCGCATTCAGCACCGCGACTGCGGTTTCGGTGCCGTGCTGTTCGGGCGAGGCCACGGCGGCGACCCCGGCATGGGCTTGTGGCCACAGCAGCAGCAGGAGCAGCGGAGCGAGGCGGAAGACGGGCGCAAGAGACTGGCCGTGCGCGCGGCGAGGCTGGATTTTCATGCGTGGATATTCGCACATCGAGCGTGCGAACTGCACGCTCAGGGGTGGCGGATCAGCACCTTGCCGATGTGGTCGCCTGCCTCCATCTCGCGGAAGGCTTCGATCGCCTGCTCGAAGGTGAAGGTGCGATCGATGACCGGGTTGATGCGTGCCGTGACCATGCCGGCGAGCAAATCTTCGAACATTTGCCGACTGCCGTTGCTGATGGCCTTGAGCAACAAATTCTTCTGGTAGAAGCCCGGCATCTTCGGCAGTTCTTTGGGCAAGGGGCCGGTGCCGATCATCACGATGGTGGCGCTCGGCGCGCAGGCGTTCATGGATTCGTCGAGCGTGGGGCGCCCGACGTTCTCGAGCACGATGTCGACGCCGCCGGTGAGCTCGCGCACCCGTTCGCCCCAGGCCGCAGTGCTGCGGTAGTTGACGCCGAGATCGGCACCGAGTTCGCGCATGCGCGCCAGTTTGTCGTCGCGCGAGGAGGTGACGACCACGCGCGCGCCGGCGGCTTTGGCAAGTTGCAAACCGATGGTCGACACGCCGCCGGTGCCGAGCGTGAGCACGGTTTGGCCGGGGCGTACGCGCGCGATCTCGAAGAGCGCATGCCAGGCGGTGACGCCGGAAGAAGCGAGCGTCGCGGCCGCTTCAAAAGAAATTTGCGGCGGCAACACGACGATGCCGGAGGCGGGCAGGATGACTTTTTCGCCGAGCCAGCCGTCGACGGTATTGCCGATGTCGCGTTCGTAGACATCTGGGCTCCAGCGGCCCGTGACCCAATTCGGGAAGTGGCAACTGGTCACGCGATCACCGACTTTGACGCGCGTGACGTCCGGGCCGACCGCGATGATTTCACCCGCGCCTTCGCTGAGCGGGATGGACGCCTTGTTGGTGCCGATGGGGAAGAAGCCCGCGACGATGCCGCGATCGCGCGCGTTGATCGAGGAGGCCACGACGCGCACCAATACTTCGCCGGCGGCCGGTGTCGGCGTATCACCCGTGACGAGCTGCAGATTCGCGATCGACGGCGGCGAGCCGATGCGCCAGACGCGCGAGCGATCGACGCGCGCTTTTTGACGCGGCGCGGCGGCGCTGGCAACGGCGGTCGCGCCTACGGCGGTGGCGGCGGCGATGAATTCACGTCGATCGAACATCGGCAAATCTCCAGGCAATCAAAGATTTCAGAGGCGCGTGCGCAGATCGACGATCGAGGCGGCGACGGCCGCGACTTCGCGTTCGTGCGCGGCTTCGCGCCAGGGTTCCTGCAGCGCCGCCGCATCCCAGGCCTGCATGGCAGGCAGCGCCAGCAGACGCGCCGCATACTCGTCGCAGCGCGCATCGAGCGACAGGCCGTAGCCGCGCAGGCGGAACGCGACCGGCGCGAAGAAGGCATCGACGGCGGAGAATCGCGGCCCGGCGAGGAAGGGGCCGCCGAAGCTTTGCAGTCCCTGCTGCCACAACGCGGCGAGTCGGGCGAGATCGGCGTCAAGCGCGGCCGGACGCTCGCGCAGCACGATGCGCTGTCCGCAGGTCATGCTGCAATGATTGCGCAGCGCGAAGAAGCTCGAATGCATCTCCGCGCTCGCCGAACGCGCATACGCGCGCGCACGCGCATCGGTTGGCCAGACGCCGTCGTGTCGTTCGGCGAGATACTCGACGATGGCCAGCGAGTCCCAGACGACGATATCGCCGTCGTGCAGACAGGGGACGCGGCCCGAGGGCGAAAAACTGCGGAACAGTTCCGCGGCATCATCCTCGGGCAGCGGCACCAGACGCTCTTCGAAGGCGATGCCGAGCGTGCGCATCAGCACCCACGGTCGCAAGGACCACGACGAGTAGTTCTTGTTCGTGATGTAGAGCGTGTACATGTCGTCGATGTTCGCGGTTTACTTCGCGGGCTTGCGGAACTTCAGCGTGAAGCGGTCGCTGTAGCCTTTGAGGGAGTCGCGCTGACTGTCGAAGCGCAGATCGTCGTCGGGGCGGTAGTGCAGATCGCTGTAGGCCTCGAACACGAAGCCCGCGTCGAGCACTTCTTTGATGACGAGCACGGGGTCGACGCGACGCCAGGTTTCATTGGTGGCCGGTTCGTTGTGACGACGGGTGTGATCGACGATGCCGTAGACGCCGCCCGGCTTCAGCGCTTTGAACACGGCTTGATTGAGCAGCGCGCGCGTCGGTGCGTTCATGTTGTGGTAGTTGCGGAACGTGAGCACCATGTCGGCATCGGTCGTCTGCAGATCGAAGCCGTCGCTCTGGAAGACGCCGAATTGACCCGAAGGCTTCAGCGGCGCTTTGTCTTCGATGACGCGTACCTTGTCGAGTTTCCATTCGGCGAGGCGCGGTGCGAGACGGGCTGCACTGATCGCGACCGAATACTGGCCCTTCTCGGCCAGCACGGGGCCGAGCACTTTCGTGTACCAGCCGGCGCCGGGCAGCAGCTCGATCACCTTCATCTCGGGCTTCAAGCCGAAGAATTCCAGCGTCGGCACGGGTTTGCGCTCTTTGGCGTCACGTGCGCGTTCTTCGTCGGTGCGGATGTTGCTTGCCAGGGCTTTTTCGATGCGCTGCGCAATATCGCTCTTCGGCGGCGGCGGGCCCATTTGCGCAAGTGCCGCGCCCGAGATCGCGCACAGGGCGATGGCGAGCAATCGCGACGTGATGGTGGATGACATGATGACTCTCCGGTTGGATGAAGGGTTTCGAGGGTTCCGAGGGCGTTCAGTGCACGATCGCGAGCAACTCGATGTCGAACACGAGCGTAGCGCCGGGTTTGATGATGGGTGGTGCGCCGCGCTCGCCATAGGCGAGTTCGGGCGGACACACGATACGACTGCGGCCACCGACCTTCATGGCCTGCAACGCTTCGGTCCAGCAGGCGATCACGCCACGCAAGGGCAAGGTCGAGGCGGTGCCGCGTTCACGCGAGCTGTCGAACACCGTGCCGTCGATCAGCGCACCTTCGTAATGCACGCTCACTTCATCTTCGACGCGCGGCGTACCACCGGCGCCGGCCGTCAACGCTTGCATCAGCAAGCCGCTCGAATGGCGCACGATGTCCGGCTTGGCCGCGAATCGATCGCGAAACGCTTCGCCGCGCTGCCGTTCGCGACCGATGGATTGCGCTTGGCGTTCGGTCTGCATGGTCGAGAGGCGATCGGCATGGGTCGCCAGATCGACGCGCGGAGTTTTCGAGCGCACGCCGTCTTCGAGACCGTTCACGACGAGGGCGAGTTCGCGTTCATCGAGGGCAAAACCCGACAGGGTTCGGCTGATGAGCTGCCCGAGCGTATAGAGCGCGGCACCGTCGGTGATTTCGAGCGAGGGCGGCGATGCCGCCCCCTGCCGGGTCGATTCCGTGTCATCGGGTGCGGCGATCGCGCCGCCGACGCACAGCCATCCGAGAGCGATCAGTATCGGTTTGCGTGTCACGGCCAGTACCCCCGTAATGCCGTTCGCGCACTTCGCGGCGTCACATCCCGCGAGCGTGCAGTCTTTGTTATCTTGAGGCCCCGGCGCAGGCTGTCAACCGGAAAACTTTGAATGTCACGTACGCGTTACGGAATCGAGAGGCTCGCCGCGACACTGCTGGTCGCGATGCTGTCGCTGACGGCTACGGCCCGGCCCCCGACGACCGAATGGAACCCCGTGGCGCGCCAACCATTGCGCGTCGAACCGTCGTCGGGGCGGATCATCGTCGGCTTCAAACCCGGCGTGCTCGCCGGTGCGGGCGAGGCGGCGGCGACTTCGGCCGTCGGCGCGTTGTCGCGCCGCGCACGCGTGCCGTTGTCGCGCGCGGCGGGTTTGACCGAACGCGTGCAAGTGACCCGGCTCGAGGCGCCGGCGACCGCCAGCAATCTGGCCGCGGCACTCGAGGATCTGCGCGCCGACCCGAACGTCGCGTTCGCCGAGCTCGACCAGCGGCGCTATGCGCACGCCGTACCGAACGACCCGTTGTTCACGGGGCAGTGGTACATGCAGACCGCGCAACCGGCTGCCGTGGCCGCTACCACGGCCTGGGATGGCGAGACCGGCAGTGCGGGCGTGGTGGTCGCCGTGCTCGATACGGGCGCGCGCTTCGATCATCCGGATTTGCAACGCGCCGCGGCGGGCGGCCGCTTGCTGCCCGGGTACGATTTCGTTTCGGGTGATCGCGACGGTTCGTTCACCACCGCGAACGACGGCGATGGACGCGACCCCGATGCGAGTGATCCGGGCGATTGGGTCACCGACACCGAAGCGAAGTTGCCGTTTTACAGCGATTGCACGGCGAGCTCGAGTTCGTGGCACGGCACGCGAGTGGCCGGCATCATCGGCGCACGCTCCAACAATTCGACGGGTATCGCGGGATTGACGTGGGCGTCATGGATTTTGCCGGTGCGCGTGCTCGGCAAATGCGGCGGCTACGACTCGGATATTTTGGCGGCGATACGTTGGGCGGGAGGCTTGAGCGTGGGTGGCGTGCCCGCGAATCCGTATCCGGCGCGCATCATCAATCTGAGTTTGGGCTCGACCGGTGCGTGCCCCGCGTCCTATCAAACCGTGATCGACGAGCTCGCCGCGCGCGGCGTTTTGGTGGTCGCTTCGGCGGGCAACGAGTCGGGGCCGGTCGGCGCGCCGGCCGACTGCAAAGGCGTGGTGTCGGTCGTCGCGCTGCGCCACGTCGGCACCAAAGTCGGTTTCAGCAATCTCGGTGCGGAGGCGACCATCGGCGCGCCCGGCGGCAACTGCGTGAACACGGGCGCCGGTCAGCCGTGTTTGTTTTCCATCGACACCACCACCAACAGCGGTACGAACACGCCGACGACCGACAGTTACACGGACCAACAAAATTACAACGTCGGGACCAGTTTCTCGGCGCCCATCGTGTCGGGTGTCGCCGCGCTGATGCTGTCGGTGAATCAGAATCTGTCGACATCGCAACTCATCGCGCGTCTGCGACGGGGCGCGACGCCGTATCCGCCGGCGCCGTCCGGCCTCGCGCTGTGTCGTGTGCCGACGAGTGCGACCGATCTGCAATCGAGCGAGTGTGCGTGCACCACGGCGGCCTGCGGCGCAGGCATGACGAATGCCGTCGGCGCGCTGCGCGAGGCGCGTCGACCGATCGCGGCCATCGCGGTGCAAGGCGCCGTGTCGGCCGGGCAAAACCTCGTGCTGCAGGGCGCGGGCTCGGCTGCATCCTGTGGTCGCCGCATCGTGTCCTATGCCTGGGCCGTCACGTCGGGTTCGGCGGCGAGTCTCGTCTCGGGTGCCAATGCGGCGAGTGCCACCGTGCTCGCGCCCGCGACCGGCAGCGTGCGTCTGCAACTCACCGTCACCGACGACGTCGGTGCCATCGACAGTGCCGAAGTCACGGTGGGCAGTTCGAGTGCGAGCAGCACGGCGCCGGCGAGCATCACCGCGGCCGCCTGTCCGACCGCGATCGTGTTCGCACCGAAGATTTCTTTGAGTGCGACCACGCTGGACTTCGCGAGTCTCATGATCGGCGCATCGAGCAGCGCGCAAGTCGTGACCATCGCCAACACCGGCAACGCCGGCATGCAGGTCAGCAACGTCGGCATCACCGGCGCCGATGCGGCCCAGTTCACGCAGTCCAGCAATTGCAGCAGCGTGGCCGTCGGCGGTTCGTGCACCATCAACGTCACGTTCGCACCGACGAGCGCCGGTGCGAAGAGTGCGACGCTCGCGATCGCGCATAATGCGAGCGGTAGTCCGTCGAGCGTCGCTCTGTCGGGCACGGCGAATGCACCGGTTTCATCGGGCGGTGGTGGTGGCGGCGGCGGAGCGTTCGATCCGGCGACCCTGTTGCTGCTCGCGGCGGCGGCTTTGTTGCGCGGGCGGCGCGCTCGCAAGGAGAACACGTGGTGACTGCACCGACCGTTTTGATCACCGGCGCTTCGAGCGGCATCGGTGCCGAACTTGCGCGTGCGTATGCCGCGCGCGGTGCGCGCTTGCTGTTGCTGGCCCGGCGCCGCGAATTGCTGGATCTTTTGGCGGCCGATCTGCGCGCGCGTGGCACGCAGGTGAGCGTGTACGAGGCCGACGTCACGCGCGAGGGCGACGTGGCTCGCGTCGTCGCCGACGTTCAGGGGCACGGCGGGCAGATCGATCTGGTGTTCGCGAATGCGGGTTTTGGCGTCGCCGGTGCGGTGCAAAATCTCACTTTGGACGACTATCGACGACAGTTCGAAACCAACGTGTTTGGCTTGTTGCGCACCGTGTACGAAACGCTCGACACGTTGCGCGCGGCGCGCGGCCAACTGGTACTGATCGGCAGCGTCGCCGGTCACGTTGCCGCACCGAACGCTTCGGCGTATGCCGGCAGCAAATTCGCAGTGCGCGGTCTTGCCGAAGCGATGCGCGGCGATTTCGCACCCCTCGGCATTCGCGTTACCTTGGTATCGCCAGGCTTCGTCGATTCAGACATCCGTCGCACCGACAATCGCGGCGTCTTGCATGAAGGCGTCCCCGACCCCGTGCCCGCCTGGTTGCGCGTGCCGACCGACGTTGCCGTGCGCGAAATCGTGCGTGGTGTCGAGCGCGGCCGCGCCGAAATCGTCGTGACGGGTCACGGCAAAGTGATCGTGTTTCTGGCGCGGCACTTTCCGCGCACGGTGCGCTGGTTGCTGCTCAAGGCCTACCGTGGTCGTCCCGAGCCGCGCTCCGCATGACGCTACGCACGCTGTTCCCGACGCAGTTGTACGTGGCACCGCTCATGACGCGCGGAGCCGCCGCGTTCAATGCGCGCTTGCTGCGCGAGTGCCTGCAACTGCGCGCCGACGATCCGGCGGGTCGTCGCTGGTCGCAGCGCAATTATCCGGGCGGCTATACGTCCTATGGTTCGCAATGCCGCATGCAACGCGTGTCGCCGACTTTTGCCACACTCGAGAAAAAATTGGCGCGACACGTGCGCGCATTCGTGCAGGCGCTGGAAATCGACTTGGCGGGCCGCGAACTCGCGATGACCGATTGCTGGGTGAACGTCATGCCGCAACATGTCACGCACGGACTGCATCTGCATCCGGCCTCGACGCTCAGCGGCACGTATTACGTGCGCGTGCCCCGCGGTGCGCCGGGCCTCAAGTTCGAGGACCCGCGGCTCGATCGCTTCATGGCGGCACCTCCGCGGCGCGCCGATGCGACGCCGGCGGCGCGCACCTGGCACACCGAGCCGGCGCGCGCCGGCAACGTGGTGTTGTTCGAAAGCTGGTTGCGTCACGAAGTGCCGGCGAATCCCGTCGTCACCGAGCGCGTGAGCATTTCGTTCAACTACAGCTGGTTTTGATCAGCCTGACGCTTCGTGCGCAACGCATCGAGCGTGTCGTGCGCCAAACCGGATTGCGCGAGGCGCGCTTCGAGCGGGTAGTCGAGCAAGGCCCGCGTCGCTTCGCGCCATGCATCCCCGGCTTTCAGCAAATCGAGCACTTTTGCATCCAGCGCGACCGGGTCCAGCGCGTCGTCGAGCGCGAGCGCCGCACTGCCGCGACGGTCGTACCAAGGTTCGAATAGCTGCATGTCGCGCGCGATCGCCCAGGCGGTCACCAGATGTGAGCCGTCCCAGCGCGGCGCGATCGACACGTCGCCGTGGCGGCGCCAAAGATCACGTCGCGCCTCGTCCACCTGCGGCAGGTCGCAAGACCAAAGATGACGCACGAGCTCGGGGCGTTGCAGCGCCAGTTCCGCGCCTACCGCTGCGCCGAGTTCTTCGCCGATGATCTCGACCGACCGGATGCCGAGGACGTCGAGCGTTTCGGCGACCGCGGCGGCATACGACTCGATCGTGTGCGGCGCATCCGGTCGTGCAGCCGAATCGCCGAAGTTCGGCAAATCGACTAGCAGCAAGGGGCGCGTGCCGACGAGCGACGACACGCGTGCGCCGAGCGCGCGCGCGGATCCGGCCGCTGCATGCAACCCGAGCAGCGGCAGCCCGCGGCCGCCGCGATGTTCGAGCGCATGCACCATGCCCGCGGGCGTTTCGATGCAAACGTGCTGCAACCGGTTCGCAGCGGCGCTCGTTTGCGGTGGCGGCGGTGGCGTGCCGAGACCGGTCGGCAACCAGTGCGCGAGCAGATGCGCTTCGTTGGCTGCTTGTCGCGCCTCGAGCGTGGGCCCGGCGTGCAAGATCGTGAAGTTCGCGGGCAAGCCGCGGGCGATCAAGGCGTCGACTTCCGACAGATCGGGCTTGCCCTCCCAACGCATCAGCGTCGCCGGGACACGCACGCGACTGATGAGTGCGTGTTTGGCGGTATAAAACGCCGGGCGATAGGCCGCTGCGTAACGCGTGCCTGCCCGCAGATAATCGAGCACCGTGCGATGCAACGACGCAGGCGGCGGAAGGTCGGCGCGCAGGCGCTGCGCGGCGCGATCGTGATGCCAAGGCGAAAACGTCGCCAGCGATCGCACCATGTCCCAGTGCGTGAGCAGATGTGCGCCGTCGCGGCGCGGCATCACGTCGGGGAAATAGCCGTCGAGCATCGCATCGAGATCGGAATCTTCTTTGTGTCCTGCGGTGTCCAGCATGCAGAGCCCGACGCGCTCCGGGTGCGCGTACGCGAACAACTGCGCGATCTCGGCACCGGTGGCGTTGCCGTAGAGCGCAACGCGTTCGAGGCCGAGTGCATCGAGGAATGCACGCAAGGGCGCAACGTAACGCTCGAGTTCCGGCCGTTCGGGATCGCCAGCGAGACGATCGGAGAGGCCGTAGCCGGGCGTATCGAGCGTGATCGCGGTGAAATTTTTCGCGAGGCGTCGTGCCATCGGCTCGGAGAATGCGCCGGACTGTGGCGATGGATGCAACAACACCACCGGCGGACCCTCTCCTGCGCGGCGATAGTGCACTTGCGTGCCGTCGGCAAGCGCGACGAAACGACGTTGCATAGCGTTGACTCCTGCGTTGAAACACGGATGTTGCATTAAAACTACGCTGGTTGCGTGAACATCATAAATGTAAGACGATCGGTGCCCGTCGATGCGGTCTGCGTCGACGGTTCAATCGGTCATCTTTCAGGAGTGCAGATGAAGCAACGCAATGTCCAGTGGCTCGTCGTCGCCGCCGCCGTGTCGGCCGCCTCGATCGCCAGTGCCCAGAACGAGACCGGCGGTCTCGAAGAAGTGACGGTTACCGCGCAGCGCCGCGAACAGAGCCTGCAGGACGTGCCGATCGCGATCACCGCGTTCACTTCCGAGCAGCTTGCACGTCGCAATATCGTCGACACCTACGATCTCGTGCGCAACATCCCGAACCTCACCGGCAACAACAACGTCGGCGTCGGTACCTCGAGCTCCTACTACATCCGCGGTATCGGCAACGGCGAGTCGATCGCGACCTTCGACGTGCCGGTCGGCACGTACGTGGACGACGTCTACATCGCCCGTCAGAATCAGAACAACTTCAGCATGTTCGACGTGGAGCGCATCGAAGTGCTGCGCGGCCCGCAGGGCACGCTGTTCGGTCGCAACACCACCGGCGGTGCGATCAACATCGTCATGAAGAAGCCCGGCACCGAGCGTGCCGGCTACGTCGAAGCCGGTATCGGTCGTTTCGGCCTGTATACCGCGCGCGCTTCGGCCGACTTGCCGATCAGCGACAAGATCCTGACCAAATTGTCGGTCTACAAGGTCAAGGACGACGGCTACGCGTATCAGATCTCGACCGGCAACAAGCTCAATGATCGCGACGCCACGGGTCTGCGCGGGCAAGTGCGCTTGCTGCCGACCGACGACGTCACCGTCGATTTGATCGCCGAGTGGATCGCCGATCGCAACACCAACTTCCTCAACGTGCTCGACGCCAACGGCAATCGCGTCGTCAACAACAAGTTGCAGAAGGGTGCGCTCGTCGGCACGTTCGTCGGTGCGAAAGCCAATTTCGACCTCGGCAACGAAGCGAGCACGCGCGCCTACACGGCGAACGTGAAGTGGGACATCAGCGAACACCTGTCGCTGACGTCGATCAGCGGCTACCGCTACACCTATCACGACTTCCTCGTCGATTCGGGCGGTGACTTGCCGCGCGTCAGCACGACGCGTGGTTTCACGCCGCTCGACAACGCCGGACGTCACGAGCAGAAGTCGCAGGAATTCAAGCTCAATGGCGAAAGCATGGGTGGCGCGCTCAACTGGGTGAGCGGCGTCTACTACATGAAGGAAGCCAACGTCACCGACTTCGCGAACGCCAGCACCAGCACGGTGAACGGCGCATTCACGATCAGCGGTGATCGCACCATGAAGAATGGCCTCGATGCGTTCGCGGTGTACGGCCAAGGCGACTACAAGCTCTCCGACAGCTTCACGCTCACGGCGGGCCTGCGTTACACCAACGAGAAGAAGGACTTCTCGATCGAGCGCAACCCGGGCGCCGGCGGCGTCGCGTTCTCGACTGCAGCGGTCGCTGCGGCGGGAATTCCGCTCGAGCTCGATCAGAAGCTCTGGACTCCGCGTCTCGCGCTCGAATATCGCATCGATTCCGACGTGATGTTCTTCGCCTCGATGACGCGCGGTTTCAAGTCGGGCGGCTGGCCGGCTCGTGCGGCGGCGAACACCGCGTTCATCCCGTTCAAGCCCGAGAAAGTGTGGTCGTACGAGGTCGGTACGCGTGCCGACTTGTTCGACAACACGCTGCGTTTGAACGCCACCGCGTTCTACGCTATCACCTCGGACGTGCAGATCCCGGCGCGTATCGACATCAACGGCACGCAGATCTCGACCACCACGAACCCGGCCGATCTCAAGAATCACGGTCTTGAAATCGACGCCACTTGGGCGCCGATCCAGGGCTTGAATGTCACGGCCGGTCTCGGCTTGCAGCGTGCGCGGTACGCCAACATCGCCGCGACCGTGCTCGCGCAGGCGGCCGTCTGCCGCGCCAACGCGACGGCGAACTACAACGGTGCGCCGGCGTGCAACGCCAACTTCGTGGACATGTTCGGCAACATCGCGGCACCGGTGCGCGCGCCGGATTACACGCTGAGCCTCGATGCGAGCTACGAGTTCCGCATGGGCAACGTGATTCTCGAGCCGAGCGTCGGCATGAACCGCAGCGATGCTTATGCGATCGCGACCACCGGCAGTGCGGCGAGCACCAACGGCACCTGGTCGGGAACGCAGACCTACCTGAACGCCGGTCTGAACGTGAAGTTGGCCGATGCGCCGGGCTTCACGCTCGCGATCGACTGCCGCAACTGCCAGGACAAGGCGTACCCGATGTCCGCCCTCGGCGTGTTCCAGTTCCTGGATCGCCCGGGCAGCTGGGGTGCTCGCGTCCGCTACAAGTTCTAAGTTCGCAGCACTCACGGAAGATCGTTCCGTCAAGGGCCGCCCTCGCAAGAGGGCGGCTTTTTTTTGGGTGGAGCGTTTGACCAAGGAAATTTTCCTTGTTAAAGTAAGGAATGCCCAAGGTCACCCGCAAACTGCAGATCACCTTGCCGAAACGCATGGCCGAAGCGGTCGGCATCGGCCCCGGCGACGAGGTCGAATTCGCGGTGGCGGGCGAGGGGTTGCGTCTCGCGCCGCGTGCCGCGGCGGCGGGTGAGTTGAGCACCGCCGAGCGCTTGCGCTTGTTTCGCGAAGCGACGGCGCGGCAGGCGGCGCGCAATGCGGCAACCGGTGCCGTCGCTGCAGAATCAGACCGCGGCTGGCGTCGCGACGAGTTGTACGAGCGTGGCCCGGCTGGTTGACACCAACGTCCTCGTGTACCGCTTCGATCCGCGCGATCCGGTGAAGCAAGGTCGTGCGACGTCGCTGCTCGAGGCTGGCTTGCTCGACCGCTCCTTGCGGCTCGCTCACCAATCGATCGTGGAGTTCGTGGCGGTCGTCACGCGACCGCTCAAGAGCCTCGGCGGTCGAGCCTTGATGTCGGCGGAT
>Ga0214921_10006638_pt1 | contig 15731 bp, 29 predicted proteins | sample LL1505_MetaG_FD_177992 | JGI IMG/M metagenome (GOLD analysis project Ga0214921, IMG submission 177992) | Freshwater microbial communities from Lake Lanier, Atlanta, Georgia, United States - LL-1505 | ecosystem: Environmental > Aquatic > Freshwater > Lake | place: USA: Georgia | collected...
CGCCCCCGCTATCACCCCCGCCGTTCCCACTCCTACCCCCGGCGCACCCACTGCCGGTGACGCTCTCTGGCAGATTGTCGGCGGCAACGTGGCGGCCTACGTGGCCAACGCTGTAGCCACCGCCGTCGCGGATGCCGTGAAGCACGCTGGCCCCGCCGTGGTTGAGTGGAAGGTCAATGCGGTGCCGTTCGCAAAAAGCGAAGGCCACCGCCATGCCGTACACGGTGACATCCTCCGTGCCATTGGGGCGGGATTCAACAACCTCATGCTCGTAGGCCCTGCCGGGAGTGGCAAAACCTCCCTTGCTGAGAACCTCGCCAAGGACCTTGGCCGTCCGTTCGTGGCTATCAGCGCCAGCGGTGGCACCACGGAGTCAACCTTCATTGGTCGGGCCGTGCCCAACCTGACCACCGGGGAGGTAGCGCACCAAACCACCGAGTACCTGACCGCGTTCGAGGGGGGTGGGGTCATTCTCATCGATGAGTGGGATGCAATGGACCCCACCGTGGCCCTGTTGCAAAACGCCGCACTCGCTAACGGGTGGCTCCCCGTCCCCACCCGCCCGGACAAGCCCCGCGCCGTGCGCCACGCTGACACAATCATCATTGCCGCCGCCAACACGTACGGCATGGGCGCTGACCGCCAGTATACCGGACGGAATCAGCTGGATGCCGCCACGCTTGACCGTTTCGTGGGCGCTACGTTCACGGTCGACTATGACCGGGACCTTGAAGCGCGGCTGACCGGGGACCCCGCCCTGTGCGCTCGCGTCTGGGAGATTCGCAAGGCTGTAGAGACGAACAAGCTCCGGCGCATCGTCGGGACTCGCTTCCTTCTGTCCGCCCGCAGGTGGACGGCGGCGGGCGACACCGCTGACACCGCCATCCGCAAGTGTCTCACGGGATGGACGGAGCAAGAGTTGAGTAAGGTGGGCATGGCCTAAACATGTCCGGGTTTCTGACAGGGGTTCCCGAAAAAAACCCCCGTCCCATGTACCACCCCAAACCCAAACCAACGAAAGGCAAACCCATGCTTACCCGCACCCGAGTCAATGGCCGAGAGATTATCTGCACTAACGTCCGCGAAGTGGTGACCACCTACACGGACGCCCCCGAACCTAAACAGAATGCCAGCCTTCAGGAATACACCGCCTATCGCAATGGTCACGGCGGACGCAGCTGGTATGGTGACGTGAAAGGCCAGGCCGACATCGACGCTGCGGTATCCTCCGGGTGGGCCAAGGGTGCCAGCCGCGTGGAATCCCTTGCGGAGGAACTGCGCGCAAGCGCGCCCCCTGCCGTCGACGTGCGCCGCCGCCGCCGCCGCTCCGACGACGGCGACACCCTGGATGCCGACCGCGCCATGCGCGGTGAGTGGGATAGCGCGTGGGAATCTTTCCGCCGCGCCGAGTCCGTCGGCACCCCGGCTATCGAGCTGGCCTTCAACTGGGCAATGTCCGCGAACGTGACAGACGAACAGCTCTTTTGGAACGGTGCGGTGGCTTGTGCGCTTGCCGATATTCTAGAGGGTAGCGGCTACCGCGTAGGACTGACGGCCATCCAAGGCCTCATGCATGGACGCGAGCATGCCGCAAACATCGTCCGAATCAAAGACGTTGGCGAGGTTGTGAACATGTCAGACCTTGCCGCAATGACGGCACATGCCGGGGTTTACCGCACGTATGGGTTCAAGATGATTACCCAACAGGATGCCAAGGTTACGCCGAACCTTGGAATCCCCGAGTACGAGGACGCATCCCTCCGCGCCGACATTGCGGAGTCCGGCTACATCGCAAGCAATACCGTGTGGCTTGATTCCGTGCGCGACCGCGCAAGCGCTATCCGGGTTGTGGCTCACGTACTTGCGAGCCTGTCCGAGTAACACCCCACCCCGCCGGTTAGGCCGGTCCCCGGGTTCGACTCCCGGGCGGGGCTTGCAACACCGCAGCAAAACCCAAACAGCCAAAGGACAAACAGCCATGAACGCAGAGACTCTTTCCGCCAACCACACCCCTGCCTTTACCGCAATGCTTACCGCCCTGACCGAGCCGGGCGCTTTCATTGTCACGCAGTATGTCGACCCGGAGGGGTGGGAGGTGACGCTCTACCGCAAGCACCCCGGCGACCGCCTCCGCAGCTATGCCCGCCGTCTCGTTTCCACCCTCTAACAGAAAGCCAAGCCATGACAATCAAGATGATTGACGCCCACATCACCAACGAGTCTTTCTCCCGCGCTGCCCGCTCTGGCCACGCACCCACCCCGGAGGTAGCCAAAGCCCTCGCCCGGCTGGAAGTCATCGTGCTGGCCTATGTGCAGGCCGGAGAGGACGGCGACCCGTTGTTGCTGACGGATGCGCTGGTCAATGAGGCGGTGAAGGTGGCCGACATTCGCCGCCGATACCTTGCCGAGATTGACAGCGGAGCAAAGACCCCCAATCCCACGCAGTCTCCCGCCAACGCATAGGAGCAAACAGACATGACCACACATGAACGGATGAAGCTTGCCGAACAGGCCGAGAAGAACCTCGCCGCCGTGTTGGAGTTTGGCCAGACCCGCAACGGCTACCTCATGCTACCCGCGCAAGGGGCACCCGCTTTGGAGGGGGTGCTGTATGCGCTGCGCCAGCTGGCCGAGGACGAGCGGCGACGGCTGGAAGAGTTCGCCAAGGGCAACGACGGACAGGACTCCGAGCCGTTCTAGGTAGCAAGGGCCTTGACGGGTGCGCCCCTAAGCATCCCGTCCCATGCAACACCCAACCCCCAAACAGAAAGGCTGTGACATGCAGACATTCCTGCCGTTCCCTAGCTACGTCCAGAGTGCGGAGTCTCTGGACTATCGCCGTCTTGGTAAGCAGCGTGTTGAGACGTACCAGATTCTTCGCACGCTGCGCGGCGAGTCGAAGGGCTGGGCAAGACACCCCGCCACGCGCATGTGGCAGGGGCATGAGTTCAACCTCGCCTGTTACGGCGCAATCATGTGTCAGGCATGGCGTCTTCGCGGCTACAAGGACAGTCTTCTTGGTTACTTCGAAGACGCAATGCTCGCTCTGCCGGTGACGACTCAACCCGCTTGGTTTGGCCGGGATGACATCCACCTATCTCACCGCAGCAACCTAGTCCGCAAGCTGCCGTCCCACTACGGGCCTCTGTTTCCAGGGGTGCCCGATGACCTGCCGTATGTCTGGCCCGTCTGAAAGGAGCAACCATGTCAAACAGAATCGACCGCAAGACTTCCTACTTTAGGTTCCACCTCAATGCCCGCGCCGCCATGTGCCGCGTGATGAATGCGACCGAGCGTGCTCGCTTGGCCGAGGCGCTGCATCCCTCGCGTCAGGCAAACCACCTCGATGAGTCCGCCCGTCAGTTGGATGAGGCAATGCAGTTGCTTGCCCGTGCCATCCATGACCTGTCCGACATGCGGAAGTTCCGTTCCTACGAAGAGCGCAAGGAGAACAAGTGATGCCTGATAGCGCGTGGCTGTGTCTGTTTGTTGGAGTCCTTTTCTTTCTCGCTGAATACGGAACCCCGAGCTAACCCATGAAGACTGAAACTCTTACCGTTGTTTGGAAGCGCATTGGCTATGCGCCCATGACCATCACCATTCCGCACACCACCGAGGCGTTGCAGACTTTGGTTGGCGGATACATCGAGTGCGTCCAGTTGAATGGCGAGTTCGATCTCTGGTGCAACGAAGAGGGGCGGCTGTTGGAGTTGGACGCAAACATCCGCCTGCCCGGAACCGGCGTCATCTGTGGTGACGTGTTCGTTGCTCGCCATGACGGCGAGGGAGAAACTCTTTCCCTCACCGAACAGGAATGCAAGGACGTGAGCAAGTTCCTGTCTCTCTCCGAGAGGCTGTGATGGGTGGCGATCTTCCGAGGACTTGGCTTGTAACCATCACCGTCCCGTGCTCCAAGTGCCGGGACTTCAAGGTGTCCGAAAGCGCCAGCATCCCCCGCATCAAGAACGCTCTAAGGGAGATTGGTTGGCGCTACGTTGTGGACACTGACAGCTGGATGTGTCCTAGCTGCAAGCCCGAGGCAATGGAGTGAGCAGCTGGGAAGAGAAGCAGCAGGCACCGCCGAGTCAGTTTGGTTCGGCGCGTGCCCGCCGCTGGTTAGCAAGGCACACAACCTGGAGTGACGGCAGCCCCATGTATGTCCCCATCAAGCGGGATGCGTCGGGACTGTGGTCATTCAAGCTGGAGCGCTTGACGACTAGCTACTGGCGGCGCGTGCTGATTGAGAAAGGGGACATGCTGTTTGAGGAATGCACACAAGCCGAGGCCGAAGGCCTCTGAGGAGAATGACCCAATGGACTACGTTCGGTATGACCCGCGCAGACACCGCAAGCCCAAGGCCATCAAGGCCGGGTGGTTTTCCATGCGAATCTACGAGGCGCTGATTGACCTGTCCGCCGTCTATGACCTGCAAGGGTCACTGTCAGTGGACTATCTGGACGCCGACTTCATCTGTCGGGAAGTCAACCTCCAGATTGAGGATGTCGGTTTGGAGTTCGACGAAGAGGACGAGCTTCACAAGCTTGTGCGTGGTGCGCTTGGCCGTCTTGTGGAGATTGGGATGCTGGAAGTTGACGGCGACAACCTCCGCATCAAGGGCTGGGATGAGTTCTACGGCAGCAAGCGTGGCGGTCCACGCACTCCCGGCAAATACAAGGGTTTGTCTGCTGGCACGGAAACTGAAACCCAAGAAAAAATCTTTGCTCCACACCACACCACACCACAAGACACCACTCCACCCACTGTTTTCACCGGCTCGCAGCTGGCCGTTCTGTGGAATGAGTGGGCGGTACAGCATGGCCTGTCTCGCGTGACGAAGCTTGGTGGCAAGCGCAAGACCCTGGCCGAGGCCCGAGCCAAAGAGCAACCCGAGTCCTACTGGCAGGAGGTGTTGGCCCGCATTGCCAAGTCTCCGGGCCTGCTTGGCAAGAACGACCGTGGGTGGATTGCCACGTTCGATTGGCTCGTTGACCCCATGAGCGCAGCCAAGGTCATGGAGGGCAAGTACGACAGATGGGGCAAGCCGTCTGGACCCGGCGCTACTGTGTCTGTTAGCGAGCAGGAAGCCGAAGACCTGTACGGACCCGGAGCCAAGTAGTCATGGCCTACAAGCAGGTGGTTCCGAAGTGCTCCGAACCCGACTGCCCCTCGCAGCGCTACTGCAAGGGACTTTGCAAGGCCCACTACCGAAGGCTTATTGGTGAACTGTCTGCGCCAGTAAAGCACTACATCCGAAACAAGGGAGCTGCGTGTAGGCTTGTGTGTGACAAGCCCGCATACGCAAAGGGTCTGTGCAAAGCCCATTACCACCGGCTGCTATCAGGAAAGGCCGAGTGGTATGGGCAGTTGCGTACCCGCATCCCCGTTGGAGCCTTGCCCGTTGGAAGGGTATGGGTGCGAAGCAAGTATGCGGAGTTCTTTCGGAAGTTGGCTGAAGCTCGCGGCATGACACTGAACCAGCTTGCGTGTGACCTGCTAGAGGAGTATGCCAAGGCTCGTCTAGCGGGTCGTCTTGAAGTCGAACGCTAACATCCCCAGCGGTGGGGAGGAGAGAGAATGGAACTACACGACCATGAGGTTGAGCGTGCGATTGTATCGGCGCTCTCAAACATCGGGGCTTTGGATTCTTCCAAGGCCGTTTCGCTGATTCGCGCATCACAGCTTTCGTCCGAGGACTTCCACAGTCCAAAGCTGAAGGCTCTGTTTCAGGCAAGCAGTTCTATCCTTGCTTCCGGTGACGCCCTTACTCCGCTGTCCGTGAAGGCAGAGCTGGAGCGCTCCGGTAACTTGGCTGCTGCTGGCGGCTGGCAGTTTGTTACTGGCGTGCTGATGGACCCGACCCATGACGTTCATGGGTTTGAGTCACACGCCAAGCTTGTGAAGGAGTTGTCCCTCAGGAGAAGCGTGCTGTCTCAGCTCGCGGACTTGAAGGCAGCAATCATGGACGGCAAGGTGTCTCCGACCGAGGCGGCTGCTCAGTTCACCGGCAAGCTTGCGTCCCTGGCTTTCGTTGACGGCAGCATCAAGACGCTTAGGGATACTGCGTCCGAGCTGGTGGACCACCTCGATGCTGTCAACAACGGCATCGTTGACCCCATCCTGCCGACCGGAATCCGCTCGCTGGATTCCGTGATTGGTGGGCTTCAGCCTACGCTGACGCTTGTGGGTGCGCTTCCGGGTGTCGGCAAGAGCGCCCTGATTGCGACCATCACTCAGTCCCTTGCCCGTCGTGGCAAGCGTGTTGGCGTTGTCTCTTTGGAGGATGACGCACAGTGGCTTGGCTGGCGTCTGCTGTCCGACGAGTCCAAGGTCGACCAGTTCGTGATGCGCTTCAAGAAGCTGACTGACTCTGCGTACCAGCAAACCGTCGACGGTTTTGGCAGGATGCACCTGTACGCCGACAGGATATTCCTTGTCGACGGTAGCGACCACGGCATGAACATCGAGCAGGTCATTCAGTCCTGCAATGCCTTGGTCGCCCTGCACAAGTGCGAGGCCATCATTGTCGACCACCTCGGAGAGATTAGCGGCGCTGGTGACGAAGCCCGGTACGACATGGAAGTGTCTCGTAATCTGTCCAAGCTGCGTGGAGTGTCGAATCGCTTTGGAATACCCATGGTCGTCGCTGCCCACTTCCGGCGGCGAGAAGGTCTTGGACCCGGTGACATGCCCAGGCTGTCAGACTTCGCTAACTCTAGTGGTGCAGAACGGAAAGCACGGGTGGCGCTTGGACTATCCCGAGAACCTGACTCCGACACGATGACCATCCACGTCCTCAAAAACACCAACGGAAAGGCGGGGCGTAGCGTGGAGGTCAAGTTCCACGGAGCAGCCGCCATGCTGCGTGCCACGGAGGGGATGCCATGAGTGGGTGTGAATGCCACAAGACTGAGCCAACGACTTGCCGTCGTTGCCTAACCGAGCGACTTGGGTTTGTCATTAAGCAGCGCGACGAGGCGCGGGCCGAGGTGGAGCGGCTCAAGGTGGAACTTCAAGTTGCGCCTGACAGGTGGGCAGAACTGCTGGCGACTTCGGAGCAGCGCGTGGCCGAGCGCCAGCGGGAGGCGTGCGCGGGCGCGGCACGGCACTACTCGGCGCTGAGGTGGCACGGGGAAGCCTTAGAGGAGAAGGTTCGCAAAACGCCGCTGGTGACGGAGGTGGACAAGTGAGTGCGGCCAAGCGGTACGCCAAGCGCATCTGCAAGTCTCAGATTGCGTGTGACGGCAATGCTGTTGGGCTTGGGTTTGAGGACTGCCATCGGTGCCGAGAGAAGCAGAAGCTCAAGTCCAAGCCACCTAAGCAGCTGCGTGGCGAGCATTGCGCCAACACCTACAGTGGTCGCCTATGAACATCGGCAACCTCGTAGGAGTCGTAAACAGCTGTGGCCGGATACTCGCAAGCCTTCAGAGGGATACGCCAGAGAAGCTGCTGGCCAGGCTTGCAGACATTGCGGACGATGAAGCAGCGCTAAACAGACTGCATCAGGACTTGGTGCAGCTAGGTCAGAAGTTGGCCGTATTCAGGAACACACCAATCTCAATCAACGGAGAAATCAATGGCACTATGGGATGTGAAGGGGTGGAGCAAGTGCAAGCTGTGCGGAACAACAAGGCTGGATGCAGAGTTGAGCGAAGGCGCTTGCGTCCAGCAGGAGTGGTGCAACAAACAGAGGGCGATTCCAGAGGCGCTGGCGAAGGAGTGGGTGAGGATTCAGGACGACCTGATGAAGATGGGATGCGCGGGGTTTGAGGCCAATGGGAAGAAGTATGTCCTCTATGGCATAGGCGAAACCGCCACCTCACTGTCCGACAGACTGGAGGACGACGATGAGTAAGCGCAGCCAAGCCTGGAAGGCGCTGGAGCGGGAAGCTGCACAGCTGTTAGGCGGCAAGCGAGTGGTGCGAGGAGATTGGGGAGAGTCCGACGTGGACGTGAAGACCGAGTTCCCCCGACTCAAAGTGGACTGCAAGTACCGGCAGTCTCACGCCCATCACGCCCTGCTGGCTGGCATCAAGAAGAAGTATTGCAAGGAACCCAGCGAACGAGCGGTGCTTGTTACGAAGCACAAGGGCCAGCCGGGATGTAATGTCACGGTGGATGGCTACACCTTTGCCGCCCTGTTGGATTGCTTTCGAGTGGTCAATCGCCTGTCGCGTGCTGACCCCATGCTGTTTGCCGACATTGCCCGCGAGGTAACGGCAGACAGCGAGACGCTGGAGGAAGAAGTCAGAGAGTTGTCCGCAGCAGGAGTCAAGCCATGAACGAAGAGAAGAAGTGTGCGGTGTGTGGCAAGTCTCTGTCAGGGTTGAAGAGCCTTGCACGTTATTGCAGCAACCGATGCAGGCAGGAGAAGAAGTACGACAAGAAGCGAGTGAGGCCGAAGCCGAAGGTTGTTGACTTCAGCTGAAGCCGAAGTAGTATCCACCTCGTCCGCAGCGGTGCGGGCACGAAGCACAGAGACAGGGACGGCGAAAGCCATCCTCCCCAACTGACGTACAACCAACGCAGACCAAGGAGAAGTCATGTTCAAGAAGGCAACCAAGACCCAGAGCAAGCTGCGCCTCACCCTCGATGGACCTGCTGGTGCAGGCAAGACGTACTCTTCGCTTCAGATGGCAAGCGCGCTGTCCAAGAAGATTGCGCTTATCGACACCGAGCACGGCAGCGCCAGCAAGTACGCTGACCTGTTCAGCTTCGACGTGATGGAGCTGACCGACCACAGCCCGCTCTCTTACGTCGATGCCATCAAGGCGGCAGCGGACGCTGGCTACGAGGTCCTCATCATCGACTCCCTGTCCCACGCCTGGGTCGGTGCGCTGGAGATTGTGGACCGCGAGAAGGACAAGTTCGGCTCTGGCTGGCGCAAGGTGACGCCGATGCACAACAAGCTGGTGGAGGCCATTCTCTCCTTCCCCGGCCATGTCATCTGCACCATGCGTAGCCGCATGGCCTATGAGTCCGAGAAGGACGGCAATGGCCGCGTCACTATCCGCAAGGTTGGCATGGCTCCCGTGCAGCGAGAGGGCATGGAGTACGAGTTCGACGTGGTGATTGACCTGTCTCTTGAGGGCAACGTCAACGTCAGCAAGACTCGATGCCCCGTCCTGTCCGACAAGCTGTTCACCCGCCGTGACGTTCCGAAGATTGGCGCTCTGCTTGTGGGCTGGCTCAACGGTGGCGAAGCTCCAAAGGAGGTCACTCCTGCCTTCGTCATGGCGTCCACCAAGGAGCTGATTGAGAAGCACCTTGGTAGCGAGGACGGTGACGCCAAGGAGCCTACGCCTGAAGAGCTTGCCGTCATTCAGGTGAACGAGTGTCAGACTCAGGACGAGTTGGTTGCGCTCTACAAGCGCCTGCCTGACGCGGTGCGCAAGGCGTCCGATGTGCTGGCTGCGTTCAAGTCTCGCAAGGCAGAGGTGCGCTAATGCCTACCGCCAAGAAGATGTGGGTCAACTACACCCCTACTGCGGAAGAGTTCGACACGCTCCTGGCCTTCGTCGGCGGGTGTCAGGAGTTGGTCGAGGACTTTCATAAGGCATCGAAGTCCCGAACCGCAGAGTCACAGACCGCATTCTCCAAGACGCTGGAGGCCGTTCTGGAGGTGGCAATGGAGGTCAAGCGGGTCAGCGACAAGGTGAAGCTTGACGCAATCGAGCTGGCCAAGAAGAGCAAGGAGCTGCCCCATGTCTAGCCCCATCATGCCGTCAGCCTCCAGCGTTCAACGTGTGATGGAATGCGCTGCCTCAGCGCAGCTCCCTCAGGTGCAGTCAACCTCGGATGCTGCCGCCCGTGGCAGCGCCATTCACGCCTACCTTGAGCAGCTGGTGAAGGGACAGCCGCATGAGGTGGCGCTTGAGGTTGTGCCAGAGCAGTACCGTGACGACTGCCTCAACATCGACTTGGCTCCGTTCTGGGCGCAGCAATACAGCAGGCTGGAAGCGGAAGTCTCTTTGGCCGTCAACGTCAACAATGGGCAGGCTCGCATCCTGGGTTCAAACAGAGCCTACGAGAAGGTGACGCCTGAGGAGTTCTACGGTACTGCCGACTACATCGGCAGGACGCAGGACAACGTGATTGTTGTTGGCGACTTCAAGACCGGGCTGGCCAACGTTGCCCACCCTCGGGATAACTGGCAGCTTAAGGTTCTGGCCTACGCCCTGTCGCAGCTACATGGCGAGGACACGGTGGAGGTTGCCATCGTCAAGACCGAAGGCGAGACGAGGCTCCTTATTCACCGCTTCAATGCGCTGGACTTGGCTGTTGTCGCCAGCGAGCTGAAGTCCCTGCACGCAAAGCTTCAGAAGCCCGTGTCTGTTTACCGGGAGGGGAAGCATTGCGACTACTGCCCCAGCTTCAAGTTCTGCCCGGCCAAGGTGTCGATGCTGCGCGAGCTTGCTGCTGCTCCCAACATCAAGGCCGATGAGCTTGTTGACTGCCTCAAGGCTGGAGAGCCGAAGCTGGCCTACCGGAGGTACAAGGCCATCAAGGCTGCGCTTCAGAAGGTTGAGGCCGAGTTGCGGATGCTGTCGGAGAAGGAACCAATCGACCTGGGAGACGGCTTCTTCTACGGGCCAACCAAACAGACCCGCGAAGACATCGACGGGAAGGTAGCCTACGAGGCTCTGGCTGCCTCGTATGGCGACGAAGTGGCCAAGAAGGCCGTGGAGTTCGCCACCAGTAAGACGGCCATTGATAGGGCCATAGCGCCCGTTTGTGCCAAGGGCACTAGGGCTGGCTCCGTCAGGGCCATTCTCGACACGGTTGCCAGTAAGGGTGGAATCACCTTCTCGGACAAGTTCGTAACCAAGGAGTACCGCAATGAAGAAGAGTGAGGCGCTGGCCCTTGCCATCTACAACTGGGGGCCGAATGCCTATGCCGTCCGGGCAAGAGAGCTTCAGCGCAACCTGAGGTTCCGGGTTGGGTATGCGGCTCTTGACCCGGAAGGCCAGCCGATGCTGTTTGTTCTCGGCATGGGGCACGACTGGAGTGAGGCGTTCAAGTCGGCTGAGAACAATCCAAAGAGCAAGCCGCAGCAGGAAAAGATTGCAGCCCTTCGTAACGAGTTCAGGCAGAAGGCAGCAGAGCAGTCCAACAACCAACAGGAGAGTGCAAAGTGAGCGGAGTGAACAAGGTCATCATCGTTGGAAACCTCGGCAAGGACCCGGAAGTGAATGCGGTGGGACAGACCACCGTTGCCAACTTCTCTCTGGCTACCTCGGAGTCCTACACGGACAAGTCCGGCCAGAAGCAGGAGAAGACTGAGTGGCACAAGATTGTGGCCTGGGGGAAGCTGGCTGAGTTGGCTGGCCAGTACCTCAAGAAGGGTCGGCAGGTTTATGTGGAGGGCAAGCTTCAGACCCGCGAGTACGAGAAGGACGGACAGAAGCGGTACTCGACGGAGATTGTTGCCAGCAGCGTCACCTTCCTTGGTGGCGGCTCCGGTGGTAAGGAAGCTGGCTCCAAGCAAGACAAAGAGTTGTTCTAAGGGCAAGAGTCGGGTGGCTGGGTACTCCCTTTCTCCCCTCACCTGACAAACCGACTGAGTTTCGCCCCCTTCTCAGGCCCAAAAAGGGGGCATTTTTCTACCCGCTGTTTGGAGACTACCCATGAATATCGACAACGTGCTGTGGCTTCTTGATTCGCTGTCTGGAGAGTGCCGCACCCTGAGGCAGCAGATGCAGATGATGCTGAAGAACCATCAGGATGTACGAGACAACGTGGTGCTTGAGGCCACTAAGGCTGGCGCTGACCAGAAGGTGATTGACGCCATCGAGGCGCTGTGGAGCAGCAAGTGAGCGTGCTTGGCAGCTACTATCCACAGAGCGCTGCCGACCCACGGACTCAGGCAGAGGCCCACTTCGACGCGCTCATCGAAGCCCGTCGTCAGATTGGGCGTAAGACTTACGGCAAGGGCCTGGACCACAGGGACAAGTACAACTGGAACATCATGGCCTTGGAAGAGGCGCTAGACATGTGCCAGTACCTTGCTGCCCAGAACCTACGTCTGCACATTGCGCTTGAGCGTCTTGGCCAGCACGACCCGACCTGCGCTCTGGTGCGAGACGAATACAGCATTTGCAACTGCGGTCTGCATCAAGCTCTGCGTGGAGCCTAAGCGCTACCTGTGCCTGTGCGGTGAGGGGTTTGCCACTTGGCAGGCCTTCCTCGCCCACAGGTGCAGGTACGTCAGCGGACCAACTTCCCCTCGATGATGCAGGCTCCCTCAACAATCGGCACCGGAGTCAGCAGCACGTTGCCGTTGGGCTGCTTGTAGCCGATGCCAAACCCATGCGCCCAATGCCGCATGGCCGACACCTTGTGCAGGTAGTCGATTTGAGTCAGGTCCCCTAGCCAGCCAAACATGGCCGCTACGTGGGGATTCCCAGCCGCATTACCCACCACCGCGTATCCCATCCGGTGTGTGTGGCCGATGATGCAGTTCCCTTGGAAGGTTTCCTGCGCCCGGTAGTGAGCGTACTGACCAGCGTTCCCGGTGTCGTGGGTGATGTGCAGCTTCCCCAGCAAGACGTGCTGTTTGTATGGGACATAGCGCCATCCCAGGTCCTTCAAGCCCAGCACCTCGTCCAGCTTCACCGAGTTAAACAGAGCCGGAGCCTTCTGCATCAGGTAGCGCTCTAGCCTGTCCTCATGGTTCCCAGAGACATAGATGTGCTTGGTGGCCCCAAGCGACATCAAATCCTTCAGGCCAACACGAACGTCATCGACCTCGTACTGTAGGTCTGCCGCTCTGTTTGGATTCTTGTCGTGAGACGAGACGCTGTAGAAGTCAGCGAAGTCTCCAAGAGTCACAACCGTATCTGGCCGGAACTCACGACCCGCCCTCAACAGAAGCCTCCACAGCTTCTTGTCGTGGTAGGGCCGGTGAGTGTCCGGCACAAACAGGATGCGCTCTAGGCTCACGACACCTTTCGGATTCCGGGGCTGGCAATCCCGAAAGCAGCCAGAAGACCAATGACGGCCTGAGAGACAGCGCCAACCCAGTGGGGCAGGACACCGGCCTCGGAAGCAGCAAGCGCTCCAGCAGCGACGATGGCGACGATGGTGAGGACCTGCACCACAGGCTGCTTGAGGACAGCGCCCTGGGCAGGCTCGGAGGGGACGGGAACAGGGACAGTCTGGTTAAGGTTCGTCATGGCTGCTTGCCTTTCTTCGGGGCTTGCGTTGAGTGGAACAAGATTCTCGTCCAGCCCAAGGGCGAGAAGCCTACGCTTCCTCTCTTCTGGAGGAAGGTTTGGGATGGGCTTTCTTACTTCTTCGGCCATTCTCCCTCCAGCGGGATAGCGCGGAAACACCGGAAGTCTGGACGGTATGCGTGGGTAGGGCGGTAGCGTACTCGCGCTCCCTTCTTGGCAGCAATCTCGGGAGAGGTGACGACACTGTTGCCGCCGCAAGCGCCAAAGCTTCGGCCATCTGGAAGTACCAGCATGACGTGGTTGATGGCGTTCATCCCAGGGCCATAGAAAGCCAAGCAGGCCTTACCTTTGGCCTGCTTCTCGGTGAGCGGCTGGCTCTTCTTCATGAGCAGCTGGGCGTTGGTATTGCCTCGCCAATCAATCCGCTTCTTGGTTGCTGCGTACAGGCCAGCAGTAATCAGCCCGGAGCAGTCGTAGCAGTCCTTGAACTTGGCGCTCTTCAAGTCCTTGCCCGAGTAACCGTTCTCGGCAGTAGGCCAGCAGTAAGGCAGGTTCTCTTTGGAGAGGACCCATGATACGAAGTCGGCAAGCTCGTTAACGGTGACGGGCTGCTCTGGAGAATCACTCATGGGGAACCTCCTTCACGGATGTCTTGTTGTCTCTGCGCTCGCCTTTATGGCAGAGCGAGGCTGGCAGCAGACTCTTGCTTTCGCAGTCTTTGGCGTTCTCATTGTCGCCAAAGAGACTATGGAGGACTACTCCTCTGCCGCCAAGCAAGCAGCTAAGGCAGCAGACGAGTTGGCATCCAAATCCGAACAGTTGAAGTCCCTCGATACCAAGGTCAATCAGCTGACTGACCGAATGCTGCGCTACGAAACCCGTCGCTAACGCTGCTTCTCCATCCGCTCCAGGCCAGCCTCCAGCTTTCCGAGGCTCTGCATGATGGTGGAGTAGTTATCCTCCAGCCGCCGCAGTCGAATCTCATGCTGCGTAGACAGCGTCCGATTCTCTTCCCGAGACTTCTGGAGGGAGTCAATCTCCTCTCGGTGCCTGTCCACTTGTGACTGAAGGCGTGTGAATGACGAGACTGCGCCGACCGACATGACCGCAAGGGTTAAGGCGAGTCCCAGCTTTACGGGGCTTCCGTCTCCGATGATGTTGTTCATGGCTCTTACTCGCCAAGAGTATCAGGGTTTTGGAGGTCGGGGTTTGTGCGACTCTCGATGAAGTAGACGGAGTTGAAGTTCTTGTCCCCACCTCCCTCTGCCGCGTCCTGCTCGATGGCCTTGATGAGTCGCTGGCCAGAAGCACCAAACAGACCAGGGTTCTTGATGATTGCGTCCTTGACCTTCTGGCTGCGGGTCGCAGCACCAGCAAGGCCCTTCTCTGCTGCGCCAAGAGCGGACATGGTGGCGCTGGCTCCACGGCCAACGAACTGTGAGGACATTGCGCCGTATGGAACCACCGTCTGGGAAGTTCCAGACTTTCCAGCCCTAGCAGCCGAAGCAGCCTCTACAAGCCCCTCCCTGACGGCCTGAAGCGGAGCAAGCTCCTTATTCATCTTCTCAAGCTTCTTGAGGTCCTTTGGAGAAACAACCAACGCCCGCTCACGCATGGCCTGTCTGAGCATCCCCCTCTCCTTCAGAGGAAGCCCAGACTTCTCCATTGCAATCTTGAGCGCATTCTCCGGGGCAAGGTCTGAGAACTCGTTGATGTAGTTCTGGACCTGCCTGAACGAGCTGCCGTACAGGTCTTCACGTGGCGTGGTCAGCGGAGCATTGAGGGTCGTCTGGGTCTGGTACGGGAATGCTCCCGTCGTCACAGTAGCGCCCTTCGGGAGGGTGATACTCCCAAGTCCTTGAGTTCCGGCAGGAGCAGGAGTCTGAAATCCAAACATCTGCTGTGACGCAACATCTCTCAGTCGATTGGCGTCATCACGAAGCTCCGACGCGGCTGGAAGGCCCTTGAGCTTTTCGCCCTGCTCAATGCGTTTCGCAAGGTCGTCAATCCTTTGAGCGGCGCTCCCAAGCATGTCGTTCGGAGTTCCGCCCTGTTGGACGTACTTCATTTCCTCCTGGTCAAGAAGACCAATGAGCTTCCCGAACTTCTTGTGCTTCTGCCTGATTGCCTCAACAGCGTTGTTTGCCGTCTCCTCAAACGAGCGCCCAGGCTTAATGACTCCAGCCTTGCGAAGGTAGTTGGAAACATAGTCGATGTTTTCAAGATCCTTCCCAAATGCCTCCTTGGTCAAATCCTTTATCCGCTCCGCGCTCATGCCTGTCGCGTATGGAACGAGACGGTCAGCAGCTCGACCAGAGGCCTTTCCAAGCGCAGAAAGCGCGGCAGGAGCCTTGGAGACCACACCGGGAGCAACGGCAGCAAGGCCAGTCTGAAGGCCAACGCTGGCCGCAGACTCAAGCGCAGAGTCATCCTCGGCGGGGATGTTGCGCGGGATAGCGCCAAGCGCAGCTTCGCCAGCGCCAACCTTGGCGAGCTGACGAAGGCCCATCCCAGCGCCAGCCTTGGCGGTCTTGGCTGCCAAACCACCGGGAGCAACA
>Ga0214921_10006639_pt1 | contig 15727 bp, 21 predicted proteins | sample LL1505_MetaG_FD_177992 | JGI IMG/M metagenome (GOLD analysis project Ga0214921, IMG submission 177992) | Freshwater microbial communities from Lake Lanier, Atlanta, Georgia, United States - LL-1505 | ecosystem: Environmental > Aquatic > Freshwater > Lake | place: USA: Georgia | collected...
TGGCAGTTGAGAGCTGTATAAAAAATCGTTTATTGCTTTCTCACGGTTTTGTTTTGCGTTGGCCAGTTTTTTGTTTCTGTATGTTGCTCCGCGTGCTGAGTTACAACTTTTGCATGACGCGACGTAGCCATCTTCGAGCGTGCCACCTTTGTCACTTTCAACGAGATGATCTAGTTCTGTTGCGGTGTTTCGTTTGCACCAATGGCAGATGGGTGAGTCGCGTAGTAGTTCTGCTCGTGCTTGTTTGTAGATCTGTGTGTCGTGTTCGGTTAGTTTGCGTGTCATGCTCGCGCGCTTCGCTTGCGCTGACGCGGCGCTTGCGCGCCTTGTCCACGATGGTTGTTTGTTATGTGTGTTGTCGGGTTCATGTTTGTGCTTTCTTTGTTTGTTAACTGTATGTCATCTGCAGGTCAAGAGATGTGTGAATGCTCCACCCACCAGATTGCCCATCCTGGTACCCAATTGCATTCAGCTGATTATGTTTACAGCTCGCCTCGATGCTTTGCCCAAACCATTTCGTCTTGCCTGATTCGGGGCGCACCGATCTACCCACGTTTCCGTGTGTCACCAACTGCCGTGCGAATGGCTTAGGTCGTGCTACTAGCCGATTGTTTAGAGTCTGGGATTGCTCAAGGTGTAGAGAATGTACTCCATATCGCTGGGCTTCCAAACCGCTGCATGACACCCAGCCATCTCACAAGCGTTTAACCAAATCTTTTGTCCAGGCGTCAACTTGCCTTTTTCAGCCTTTAACTCAATCATTAACGGCCGTCCGCCTTGAAACGGATGCACCATAAACAGATCAGGGAAACCCGCATCGCCTTGCACGTTAGTCATCCAGCGTCCTCGACTGTTTTGTGCCGGCAGATCGTGATGCACTAACCATCCGTAACGTTTGGCAACGCTTATTACCATGTCTTTAAAGTCGGCTTCGCTGATCTTCGCGTCTAACTTCACTTCAGCACCTCAATAATTTTGGATGCTTCATGTGATTTGAGCAGCTCTAATACCGCTTCATCGCTGTTTAGTTCGCGCTGGATTAATTCCAACAGTCGAAGATCGTCGTAGCCGCCGTCCTTGGCAAGTTTCTTGATGTAACCAATTTGCTTAGGCGTGGCAAATGCGCCAGAGGGTGTGTGCACTTGCGGTTTCGGTGGAGTAGTTAGGCGCTCAACCTTTTGCATCTCATTACGCGACGGCCTAGGGCCACTAGCAGGCGCCTGTAATGGGCAGTTGGCAATCGCGCGACCAATAGCGCTAGTCTCACAATTCTCTACAAATGAGGTTGCGTTGACACCGCGGTCGCTTTTGACTTCTTCTGCGTAGCCCGTAGCAACTGGCACTTTGTCTTCTTTGTCGGCGTACAGTTCGCAATAGAACACGCAAGCGTCGCCTGTGTAGTTCATCATGGACGTGTAGACGCGCCCGTTCGGATATGCAGCCCAGAACCTAACTAGGCGTTGCTCGACTGTCTCATAGTTGCTTAGGTCAAAGCCCATTAGATGCCAGCCCACACGCTCAGACGCTGTGCATGGTCATGTGCTCCACCGCGCTGGGCGTATGCCAGTTCACCTGTGTTGCGGATGATGCCACGTCGAGCGGCAGCGTTAAGCCGTCCAGCGATGCCCTTTGTGACAGGGAACTGGTCGCCCAGGTGCTTCCAAATGTCGTCAGATGTAAAGAAGCCTTTAGTCCGCGCAACGTGCAAGATTGCAGCGTCAACCTCGTTTTGTTGTGGTCGTGTCCAGCGCGCATCAGCTGATGATTGTGATGCCAACATGCCCTCAATGAATGGGGCGTTCTTTCGTGCCGGCACACGGCCATCACAGACGAAATGTGTTTTGCCTGTTATTTCGGGGTAAGCGATTGCTTCTTTGCAGATCGTGCAGGTTTTCATCAAATTACCTCAAAAACTTTTACTATCTTTTTTGTAATCTGTTTGTGAAAACGATCTGTTTCTGCCATTGAAACTTTGCCAAAGTTAGTTATTTGTGTTTCACGCAAATCTAACCATCTTTCAATGAAGTCGGTATCAGATTGCACCCCTGCTCGTTTTAACGCATTGACAGACCTAGCCGATAAATGCCAATCCAATAGCAAATATTGGAGTTGTTTTTGATTCATTGCAATTCGACTTTCAAACGATTTAATTTCACCTTGCAGGTAGATCTGCTTGTCGGTTATTGAATCAAAGTTGACACGGTGATAAGTGTCTGAATTGCGGCGGTTGTTTAGTTGAAACCAATGTTTCATTGTCGGAATCTCCTTGTCGGTTAGGAATGTGCTTGTAGTGCTTTGATTGCTAAGTCGAGTGTAGTCACATCGTAAAGCGGCATCGGGTCTTCTAGTGACAGCGAGTTCTTCATGCCCTTAAGACGTTGAATGATGCTTGCGTGAGGGTTTTTCTTAACAGCCATGATGTCGTCAATAAGATCAAACATTGCCATTGTGTGATTTGTTTGCATTGCTTGCTCCAATACCATTCGTCGGGTTTCTTCTGATAGTTCGCCTTGATTCCATGCAACACCTTCGCTCATTTTGTACTCCATGGCCCCCAGCCAAAGCCGTAACGCTCTACGCCATAATTGTAAATTTCTAATCCAGCGCGGAGATTAATCTCAGCCTGTAACAAGTTTGCTGGTTTGCTGATGATGCCTTTGGCGATCAGCCATTTGTGCCATGAACCATTGATTTGCAATAAGCCGCGTGACCCACCGTTTGGGTCTTTGCGATTCACCGCGTTTGGGGTGCAATTGCTTTCGCGCTTCATGATGGATTCGAGCACGGTGCGCTGATCTGCAGGCCAGCCAAGGTTGACAGCAAGCGCGCTGAACTGCTCACAAGCCGACGTGTAAGGGTCAATGTAGATCGTGGAGCTGGTCGTCGTGGTCGGCTCCATCATGTAATCCCGTGCTACTGGGTAAGTGCTGGACGGGGCACCAGACGCTTCAGGAGCCCCTGTGAGCGCCGTAACACCAAAAACCGTACAAAGCACTAGCCCTATGATTTTCTCTGCTAAATAGTTCATCTTTTCTCCAAAGGTATGGGCACGCCCCAAGATGAAGCGTGCGATCTGAATGCGATTTGTCCTTGTAAGTATTTGCCCGACTCGGGGTCTGTGAAGATTTGCACGAGGATCTCTTGCCCGTTATCCATTACGCCTATGTAGACGCTGTAGTCAAAGATCTGTGGTTCAGTCATCGCCTGTCCTTTTGTCGGTAATCCGACCTTAGGGGATAGGTCAAGCCTTGGGTGGGATTTCGCCAAACACTTTTAGGAATGCGGCTTTAACCCAGATCACCGAGTCGGCGGCCTGTGGAGTTATCTCGACATGGAACCAATCGCCCCCTGGTGCGCCGTGAATTGTTGGCTTGCTGTATTTCTTCCATGCTTGACGATCGCAACGCCATGCGCGCCCGTACGGTGCAGGAAAATAGTCAAGGATGCACTCAACGCCGAGCGTGTTTGCGTTAGCAACAACAACGTCAATAAACGAGCAGGCATTTAGGCGTCCTGCTTGTTGGTGTTTTTCTGTTTTGCGATACGACAAATCAACAGCTCTGCCCGTGGCGTGGACGGACAATGAGCCAGGGTTTCCGCGCATGTCTCGAATGCCCCACGACCCGTTATTCCAGACGGCGTTGTTTGATGCGGCGATTGCCTGCTTAATCCATTCGTCCATGCCGGCACGCGGGCCAGCTGATGCGCCGTCGTTGTTGCCTGTGTATGGCCGTGCGTCAGGATTGGCTTTGGCTGTCGCCACGTCCGAAACCTGCGTCTTTAGGGTTAACCCAGCGGAGCAATGGTGGAATGATTGCTGCGATTGCGCCTTTGCCATAGTCGCGCGGGTCTGTCGTGCCTGTTGAGTAAACGGCGATCAGCGCGCCAACGACCGAGCGCGCATAACTGGCAAACATTGCTTTGTCTTTAGTTGTGATTTTCAACATGGTTGTCAATCTTTTGTTCTATTCGGCCAAGTGTTTGGTGTACTTGTCCGTGGTCTTTTTTGTTTTCGTAGCCAATCTTGCTAATGAGCGCCACGAGTACAGCGAAGCCACCACCGACAAGAGCCACCACGACCTGAGTATCCACCGCACTATTTTTTCTTAGATGTTGTCGGTGCTGGTGGGTATGGGTTTGCGTCCTTAATTGCTTGGACTGCTGCTTCCCATGCTTCTTGTGTGTTTGTTCCACGTTGCCATTCAAAAAAGATCGGGTCGCTTGTTTTGATGTATTCCTTGTGGCGTGTATTACTCACGATTGTGCATTGGTTGTCGTAGTCAACTTTTGGCCATTGTGCGTCAAGTTCTGGCTGTGTAGGTTTCGGCGATGCGTCATTCCATTGCAAACCGTCATAATCAGTTCCGACCATGACCCACGATTTGCCTGCATAGTTTGCGGTCAAAATTGCTGCATAGTCAATCACGCTGAAATCTCCATAACTGTAATGGTTGACGCGGTGTAAGCGGTTGCGCTGGTTTGTGAACGATTGATGTAAACCGTCGCGCCAACTTTGTCTTTAGCTTGAACCTGATATGTAATTGCTGCAACTGACGCTGGGCTGTCCAAATAGTTCAATGATGCGTTTTGCACATAATCGTTGTTACCAGCAATGGTTGCTGATGCTGCTTGGTCGCCACCTGTTCCTCGATACGAGGCCGTGTTGCCGCCCGTCAACTTAAATTGTGCGTATGTTCCACCGTTAACGCTTACAAAAATCAAGATTTTGCTAGATGTCGCTGACGGGGTAATCGTTGCCGATAGTCCTGTCACATCACCCCACGCGCTACCGCCAACGCTTACTGCTGTGGTCAGGGTCGTGCTTACTACTTGCAGGACACGAAACGCGCCACGTAAGGCGTTTTGTTGTGCTGCAGTTAAAACATCGCCAGCAACGAATGTTGCAGGTAGTGCGGTTGGTGTTGCCATAAGTGCTCCTTATCCTAAAACATTTTCTGCGTCGAGTGTGCCATAGGTGGCGTTGTCTAAAATCAGCTCATAAACAATGGTCGTTGGCGCGGTTGAGTACAAGACTCGATGGCCTGTAGAAAAGTCCAAGTAATGCTCGATGCCCTCAACTGACAGTTCTTGTGCTAGTTGGCTTGTGCCGGCACCGCTTGGGAACGTCTTTTCTACGGTGATGGTGTCGCCAATTTCCACGGTTGCCAGGTTGTCCTTTTGGGCTGTGGTCAGCATAAGGAATGCGGTTTCTACTGACGTGTAGCGCGCTTCTGGTTGCGGGTTGAGCAGGTAGGCAGCTGCAGCGTCAATTGATGGTTGCTCGTGTAGCAGGCTGTTGGTGATGCTGTTCGTTTGAATAAAATAAGTCGCGATTGAGCCTGCGTCGGTTGCGGTAGCGGTAGAACCGTTTAAAGCTGTTACGACAACGCGGTTAACTACAGAGTCCGCTTCAAACGAGATGCCCACGCCACGGTATTTGTATTCGGTGCCGTCATCGTGAAAGTCGGCTACCGATGCCGAGATGGTGTTGCCGATGCGGTTTTGGAATGTAAGCACCCCGGCACGCGACATGAAAAGACGGCCGAACTCGGCGGTGTCGTTAATTTGGGCAATGTATTGCAGCACGTTGGTTCCCGCCGGCACGGTGTAAGCGGCGGTGTGGCCAAGGTTAACGGTGCCTGTGGCAATGTCACGCGATGCAATCGGGAAATCTACTTCTGGTAAGTCTAGGACGGTTTCTATGCGTTCGCCTGATGTTTCGGCGGTGACGTTTAGTTCGTTTAGGTAGGTTTGCGAAAGCAGGTAAAATTGGTCAGCGCAATACACCGTTACGGTGTCAAGACCGCCAAGCGCAAAATTGTAGTCATAGTTTACGACATAACCTGAATACAGCAATTCGGGCACATTGGTAGAGCTGTATCGAATCAGTTTGACTTCGCGCATTGGTGCAAGACCAGGCTTTGATTCAGCGGTGTCGTAATACGGGCTGTTTTCATCAAACGGGTTAAACACGCCGTCCACATCTTGAATGGTAAATGTCATTGTGCCAGCGCTAAACGTGTCACCAATGTCTCGTCTGCCGCGCTTGGCGGTAATTGTTGTTACCGAGTCCATGACGCTTGCAAACTCGGTCGTGCCGTCTAGCACGTACTGAGTGTTATTTAAAATGCCTTTGGTTGCAGAGTCAAGTGTGAACCCGTCCTGGATAAACCCTGTGGCAATCTGCAGGTCGTAGTTACCTGAATCAACTACAGCTGTGCCGGGCATCAGGCAATGTTCAGAGCCAACGGCCCTGCACTCCTTGAGTAGGCGCGCAATGCATTGACAACGGCTTGACCGATCTCGGCGCTAGTCGAAAGTCCACCGTTGACGTTTACGGTTACTCCCCCACCTGTATTCATGCGGTCTAATGGCACTACGGCTTCTGGGCCTGCTTCGCCGATCAGGGCAAGAGTAGGGGAGCTGACAATTCCGCCCTCGGCCATGCGCGGTAGGTTCATGCGTCCAGCAACTTGTTCTGCAGCGCCACCAATGCTCGGCAAGTTCACGTGGCTGATTGTGTTGATATCTGGCAGTAAAGGAATGGCGTTATATGCGCGGATAATTCCGTTGACCATCATAATTGCGCCGTTAATTACTAACTCAAACGCGCCAAGTATGCCATTAATAATTGCGTCAACACCTGTTTTAAACCACTCAAACTTTTTGTAGGCAGTTACAAGACCAACTACAAGTAACGCTACGCCTGCAGCAATAAGCGCAAATGGGTTAAGTGCCATAGCAATATTGGTTGCCACAATTGCTGCAGCAACAATTCCAATGGCGGCGGCAATAGCCAAGAATGCTTGCGGGTTGTTTTGTGCCCAGTCAGCAAACTTCTGTAATACCGGCAAGATTGCTTCAACTACTGGGAGCAATGCCGCGCCAATGGATTCTTTGGTTTCGCTGATCGAGTTTTTAAGTATTGCCATCTTGCCTGCAGCGGTCTCGGCATTCTTTGCTGTAGCGCCACCAAAGGTCCCGCCGAGCACGTTCATGACTTCGTCAAGGGTTGCCCCTTCTTTGATCATGGTGGCCATCTCTGGAGACAAGGTTCGCAATGCTTTGAAGTTGCCCTGGTATGCCTTGGCGAGCGCGTCAGCAACTGTCGTGCTGTCCATTTGTAGCGCTGTGCTTATATCCATGACAAGGTTCATGTCTTTCATGGCAAGGTTCACGTCTTTTGTACCGCGCACTAACGCTTCAAGGCTCTTGCGATATTGGGTATCTGTGATGCCAGACGCTCGACTCATCGCGCTGATCTGCTTTTCAACCTGAGCGGTTTGTGCTGCGCCAGCGCCAGTCACATTCTGCAAAGTAAGGGCTAACGCCGCCTGTTCTTGCTGATCTTCCATTGCAGCGCTAGTGGCGTCACCGAGAGCTACAGCCAAACCGCCGAGCGCCGCAGCTGCAGGGACAGCAGCCTTCTTGATAGCAAACTGAGCTTTTTCACCTGTGGTCTCAAGTTGCTTGAATTGGGCAATTGCTTTCTTTATGCCCTTGCCGTCAAACTCGGAAACGATTGGGAGTACTACAGCCATTACATCAACTCCCTAGAGGTCTTGTCCATAACGCGCTTTACTAGGTCGGTCATTCGTTGATTCACGTCGTCCTTGTTGCGCTCCCATGCTTTCCACATTACTCGGGATGGTTGTCCGAACTTGGCGTTAAGACGTGAGCCCATTATGCCGTTGGTCAAAAAGTCAAACAAACCAGCGTCTGGGTTTAGCCACTTAACCACAAAGGTTGCAAGGTTGACATTTTGCCCTGCGTATTCTTTGACCCGTTTGGTGTTAATCATTGCTTTGACTTGGTTGTTATTGCTCCAAGGAAAAATCTCGTATTGTTTAGGTGCCCATTTGCGCGACCAACCGCTTAAAGGTTCCTTTAACGGAATTGCTTGATATGCATCGTCAACAACATTTTGCACAATGCCTTTGTAGTCCCTAGTAATTTCTCGACGCAAAGATTTGTCAATTTTGTTAAGGGTCTTCAAGGCGTCTTTAATACCAGCAATTTCAATGTTTGCTTCAACTGCCATGATTACCTTCTTTTTTTGTTTGCATCGTTAAGCACTTTAATAACAGTTGCCAAGTCCCGTGAGTCAAACGCTATGTCGCTAGGCCACCAACCGACCGCGACCAAAACCTCTGCTAGTTGGCGGCGGTAGGTGCCGCGTCCGTAGGGTTTGGGTCTGTCTCGTCCAGTACCGGCACAATGTCGATCTCGGGGTTTTGCTTAAGCCACTCATTCCAGCTGTCGGGCAGCTGTTCGCCACGCATTTTGAGGATGTAATACATCCACGCTGCGGTGTCGCCTTGTTTGTAATCGTTGGTGAGATTTGCTACACGACCGCGATCGTTTCGCTCCCATTCAGTAATTACAAACAGGTTTGTGTAGTAATACTCAGGCTCGCTATCGGGCGTGCGCGTCAACTTAAGTTTGATTTTCACTTGCTCTCCTATGTCGGCTTGGAGCCGTTCGTTATGGCGTGACGTCCACGCTGTAAACACCGCCCTGTAGCTCTATCTCCCATTGCGAAAGCTCTCCAAGGGAAGCATTTATCACGGGAATGCTAGATAGGAATGTGTCGGTCAAAATAAAGCCAGGATTAGTTGAGCCGTCTGCAGCGCTTGTTGGGTTTACTTTGACAACGCATTTTGTGCCGAGCAATGGCGCCAAAACTGCATAAGCCTCACTTGCTGCATAGCTGGCATAGACCGTCAAGGTAAGCGAGTTGTTGTAAAGGCCTGCAGTCATCGTGCGCGACGTTGAGCCGAACGCCGTGTCCTCCAAAGGCTCGGCTGTCACCGTCAATGTTGCTGCAGAAACCTGATCGGTTATGTCCACGATCGTGCCGATTGCGGTGCCGATTTTGACTGTTGGATTCGAAAGATACGTGCTAGTTGCCATGATTGCTCCTTAAGTTCTGTTCTGATAGTAGATGATTCGTGTTCGGTAGTTGTGGATTATGCGGTCTGGGCTTGCAAGTCAATAGTTAGATCGTAGGCAGGATAAACGGCACCGCCAATCTCAACGCTGGTTGGCCTGCCAGATAGCAACGCCACGTTCTTGTTTAGGATGCTGGCGCAAGCTGCAAGCAACGGCCTTACCGCGTCAAGGTTGCCAGGGCCCATTGCCACCATTGTGCAATTAAACGACAGTTTGGCGATGTTGTAGTTGAAAGCGTCAAAAGATGGCGGGTTGACCAGCAGGCAATTAGGGCGCATATTGCGCGGGTCGTTAACCACGGTTAACCCTGTGATTTCCGCAAGGGTTTCACATAGGTTGTCAAAAGCCGTGTTAAATAGGTCGGTGTAAATCATCAAGCTACCTGTGGTCGAGGTATGCCTAACAGGATTTTGATTTGCGCGGTAATGCCCACGCTTGGGGTCATGCCCATGCCGTCAAACGATGCGATCTGGTCCATACTTGACCGGGCTCGGTAAAGGTTTCCCCCGTACATGATCGTGCCTAGTTTGACGTCAGCTGATGGCACCGAATCTAACTGGTCTGCGTAGCCTGCTTCTTGACGTTTGCGATAGCAGGTTGCGTTTGCGCTTGCCGCGCAACTAATTAAAAAGTCTTCATCTGCAGGGGTTGCTGGGGTCAGGTAAAGCCATGCAGCAATGTCGTTGGCGGTAATCCATGTGCATGTGCTGATGTCGTCAATGGTGCCCGTGAATTGTTGCGTGCGGTTTTGGTCCGTGCCGGTGCAAGCGTAAAGCACCTGGTTATCAATCGGGTTTTGTTCGTTGTATTCAAGGAAGCCATAACTGTCAACACCAATGAACTCGTATTGGGGCAGCGCAAGAATGGTAAACGTGCCGTTGTATGGCGCTCCGACCGTGGCCACGGTGATGCTTGCTCCGACAGCAAGTTCGTTAGGTTGCAAGGTTTGCAAAACTGCGTAATTGTCAAGCAATTGTTTTGATTGAATGCGATAAATCATGTTGCCCTCAATGCGACTAATGGCAAGTTGCCAGTTGTAGATACTGTGCCAGCAGTTGCGAACGCTCCGCTAATACCTGTTTCCTGCCAACCACTTTGATTTCCAAAACTTGTATTAAATCTTTGCAATTGAGGAGAAATTATATAAGTTGAAGAAGCGGTGTATTGATTGGTTGTCGCTGCACCTTGCGTACAATGAGCCAACCAATACCAACCAGCGGTAAGCGTTTGGTTAATTGTAATTGGATATGTGGTTGATGCAACGGTGCAACTTACTGTGCCAGCATCAAACTTTACTGTTGACGGTTTACCACCTGAATTGTTGTAAACACCTAAACGAACGGTTGCCGTTCCCGAAAAAGTGCCTCCTGTACGACAAGCAATTCTGTCAAACGTCATGCTTTCAGAAACATAAATAGGCGTGTAGTAAGTGACTTGATTAGTAGTTGTCAAGGTTGAAGTCGATGAAACAGGGGTGCCGTAATACTCCCCAGATACCACACCGTTACTGGCAACAATTCCTGCTGCACCGGTAGCGCCAGTCGGTCCTTGAGCACCCGTAGCCCCCGTCGCGCCCTGTGGGCCTGTAGCCCCTTGTGGGCCGATGTCACCTTGAGGTCCAGTAGCACCCGTAGCACCTTGAGCGCCAGTCGCGCCTTGAGCACCTGTCGGACCCGCAACGCCTTGTGGCCCAGTTGCACCTTGAGCGCCAGTCGCGCCTTGAGCACCTGTCGGACCCGCAACGCCTTGTGGCCCAGTTGCACCTTGAGCGCCAGTCGCGCCTGTAGCTCCTGTAGGGCCTGTAGGACCTGGCACAGTCGAAGCTGCACCCGTGGCACCTGTCGGGCCAGTAGGACCAGTTGCACCTGTCGGACCAGTAGCGCCAGTCGCGCCTGTAGGACCAGTAGCGCCAGTCGCGCCAGTCGCGCCAGTCGCGCCTGTAGGACCTTGCACGCCGACAGCGGTGTTAACAGTTAACGATAAAACTTCCTCGGTAATAACAATGTTGTCGTCAGCCATTACTTAGTCGCATTCGGACGGTTAACAAACAAGCCTTGCAACAGTCGAATGACGGTTGCCCCGTTTATTAGTTCCAGATCATAGACATACGTTTTGGCTTCCAATGTTTCCATTGCTGTTGCTGCAACAGTCAACGTTATAGTTCCTGCCGCGCCACCCAGAGCAATGCGACCGTTTTCTGTGGTCAATGTCAACGCGGCTGCAGCCGACGCATAGGATGCGCGTAACTGCATTCGTGCCGTGTAACCAGTCAAGTTTATTGGGGTGCCAGCCGTATTTTTGTACGTTATGACAACCGAATAGGTTGCGCCTTGATCGGCGGTTATGTCGTAGGTTTGCGCTGGTGCTGACATGAGCGGTTGCTCCGCTCTCGACTAAGCCTGGGTGATTTTGCGAATCATTCCTGAAATTGCAGCGAAAGTTGAAACATAACCATAGAAGCTCATGTTGCGACCCAAGGTTGCTGGGTTTTCAAATGACTGCAAGCCACGGATTGATTCGTAGAACTCGTACGCATCGCCTGCACCTTGACCGACTCGGGTAATGATCATGGTTTTCGCAGCAAAGTTGCTGTCAACCACCAATTGCAAGCCAAGTGGGTTGCCGTTCCATGAAGATGCAGTTGCGTTGCCAAGTGCGTTTTGACCGGTCAATCCTGCACCGATAAATGGGAATACTGGACGTCCAGTTGTATCGGCAAGTTGTCCAAGTTGGCCCCATACGTCTGGGCTTACAAACATGTGAGTAGGTGTCCAGTTGCGGTTTGTTGAAATGTCAACAGCTGAATCGTAAACCGACTTCAACAAGTCTGCAACGGTCAAGTCCCAAACACCAGACGATGTTGCTGCGGCAAGCATGTTGTCTGCTGCAACGTTGTCTGATGCGATCATGTATTCGCCCATGAGGTCATTCAAGATCAATTGCATTGCCGATGGGTTTGTAAAATCAATGTCTTGTGCCGACAAAGTAACTTGTCCAGCAAGTGTTGTCTTAGTGACCGAGTTGCTTGCAATCACCATGGTTGTTGCAGATACTGAAGACAATTCACTTGCCTGTGATGCAACGCTTGTGTGCGTGGTAATCGTAGGACGGATGAATGTCTTTGATTGTCCGCTGTCTGGATAAGCGCGAGCGCCTACTGCGTCGACTACTGGACGCAAAAAATTCAGGTCCTGCACGAGCGGTCCCAGCACGGGAACTGGAAGGAGGCCAGGGGTGTCTGTGGTTAACACATCGCCTGCAGCTGCTTGCAACGCGGTGCGTTTTGACGCGGTGTGTTCTGCTACTGCAGCGTTCATGTTTTTAAACGTGTCGCCACCGATGTGGTAAGCGGCCATAAATTCGCCTGCGCTTGGCAATACAAATTCTTTTTTGGCTTGTGCAAAAATTGGCGCGGTTGGGATTGTTGCCTCAACTGCTGGTGCGGTTACTTCTGACATGGGTTCTATCTCCTGTTCTGGGACTACTTCTTCATTTAACACTACTTCTTCGGGCTCTTGGTGGATACTCGCAGCGACGCTGGCAATGTTGGCCATGTCACCAAACGCGCCGATCGGAACAAGCGACAGTTCCGTCCAGTCGGCAGCTTCAATAATCATGGTTCCTGCTTCATCGTAAGAAAACTTGGTTGGGTTTACGCCCACGGATACTTGGTCAATTGTGCCGTCCGAGGCCATGACAAGCGCATCATTTCCGAGGCTTGTCGCGCTTATTTTGGCGCTAAACATCATTCCTTGTTCGGTGTCCACGCGCTCGGTTACCACGCCAACTGGCATTGAAGCATCGTGGTACATGAACAAACGTGGTGCTTTGCCCTCGATAGGTAGTGAGCCAGGACGAAAGATCACTTGCGTTCCATCCGACACCGTTGCTGGCACGTTGTAGGGAACTGCGGTTCCGCTGATGGTGCGTCGTGGCCCGTCACCTTTGGCGGCGTCAAGCGTAAAATCTCCTGCGATTAATTTGATCATGAGTTTGCTATCTCCTCTTGCGTGTTTTCTTGAATGTTCATATCGGTATTGTCCATAGTGTCGGCCATGAAATTATCTTCCAAATATTCATGAGCGTCGAATTCAACGTAAGTTCCCTTTGGAAGCACGTTGTCCATTGATAGCGCGCCAGCAATTGCGTCGGCATACAGTTTTACACCGAACAAGTAAAGATCGGCGCGGGCTTGTTGACTTGACTGATATGAATAAGCGCCAGTTGCCACGCCTACCAAATATGGGGGAACATTTGCTAAGCGTGACATCTCAAGCGCCTGATACTGCGACGCTTCAATTAAAAGCATTTTGTCGGGCGTGCTGTTTGTTTCCGTGTATGTCAAATACTCATTTAACGCTGCAGTTTGATTAGTTGCACGCGCCGCATTGAAAGCCGATGCAAGGTCAGCAAGTTCTTGCGCGCTTAACGGTTCGCCACCAGTCTGCTTAAGTACGCCTGCAGGGATGCTTGACGATGCGTTACGGTTGCGCGCTGCTTCAAGTTTTAACGCGGTTTCAATAGCGCCTGGTGCAGAATAGATCAGACCTTGCGCGGGTGAAAGAAACTGCACGAGATTTGCTGGGTCTAATTCTCCGCCTTGAAAATACACTTGTGTTGACGGTGCAAACCAGACAGGGCCCGCCATGTCGGTAGTTGTAATTGAGCCGGCAGGCAGTCGGGTAAAGGTTGCTGGGTAGCCGTCAGCGGTGCGCGATGTGATGTACCAGAATGCTCTGCCAAACATCATAAGGTCATCAAGCGTCCAACTAAAGAGAAATTGTGCGGACACGTTCGGGTCAGGTCGGCGCATCCATGAACGTGGCGCAAGATATTCGCATGTCATTTCTTTGCTGACGTCATCCCAGACTTCTTTATACATTCGCAACGGCATTGAGCCAATGACGGATGCCATAAGGTCGCGTGCGCGGTTAATTGTTGGCACGCTAATTGCAGCGTTACGCGCTTCGCCTTCGCGGTAGGTGTAGTACTGGCCGATCATGTTTACGCCAACATTTGACGACGAGTAACCAGGCGCAAAGCCACCAGCAGCTGCAGCTTTCGCTGGGGCTGGACTTATTGCAGCCTTTTTGGTTTTGTTAAATAACGCCATGTCCCTACTTTGCCATATAAGTGGCAACCGCACGAGACTTATCCGATTCCGACAAAAGGCAAGAACGTGCGGTCGCCGCGATCATCTTAGTTATTTACTGCGACAAGCATGGGTTTACCTGTATGTGCTGGTCGCGCACACACGCCAATTCCCCAAACCATTGTTCGAGCTAGTTCAATCGGCCCAGGTGATCGCTTGCTCGATAGCACGATCGTGTTGTCTGTGCGAACAGCAACGGCGCGCTGGACATGCTCGGCTAATAGTTTTTCGCCTGTGTGTAGTAGGCGTCCCTCGGCGATCATGGATTTTGCGAGCGGTGTAAAACGTCCTAGTTCTGCATAGCCAACGACTACTCGGCGGCGCTCGATGTTCGGCGGGCAGGTTGCGTCCACGGTCGGCGATAACGCAAACCTGATCGTCGGGTCTTTGGCTAGTTCTTGCACGTTGTCCCAGAGCTCTGTGATTGACTCGGCAATGAATGCAACGGTGACAAGCACCCGTCCGTCTGGCAGGTTGACGCATCTGGTTGCGCTGTATCGGGAGTCGTCCAACGATGATTCAATTGCCACAACCCCACCGCTGGGCACGTCACCTGTGTATTCCAAGGACGGCCAGCGCCCCGGCTCAATCCAACCGCGCACGACACTCACCCAAAGGTTTAGGGATGCGCGCAAGAATGATGCGCGATCAGGGTTTGTGGATTCTTGTCGGATGGTGTCCATATCCAACGTGTGACCAAGCGCAGGATTACCCCATGCCCAAGACGCAGGATGCAAAGGGTCAAGGCTTGGGTCAGGTGACCATTCGGCCATGTACATCGTTGACGGTTCGCCTTTGTCAATGGCTCGAATGCCAGCTTCACGCCAGCGCTGGAATAGGACGGATTCTTCTGTGCCAGCTGTAGAGAAGAAGCAAGCCAAAGGATTTTTGCGAGCGCGCTGTGCCGGCAGAAGTCCACCCTCAACAGAGTCAGGGTTGACGTCAAAAAGTTCGTCCACGATCACCAAGTCAATGCTCATACCGTGACCTTGGTTTGGCTTTAATGCTTTGACCCACCACTTGCTGCCGTCTGGCATGGTGGCCTGATAACGGCCATAAGACTTAACGATTTTGGCGCCGTAATACTCCTCAAGGATTGGGGCCAAATCATCAAACAACAAGCAAGCCAAATCCAGTCGGTGAGCACCCGAAACCACGGTCTGCTTACCGCCACGTATCTTGGGCATTTCCACAAGCCAAAACAAGATCAGCGCCTGGATAATCGTTGTCTTGCCGTTCTGACGCGCAACCGAAACAAGGCTCGAACGATGCACAAACTTCTGATCAGAATCAATCGCCAGCATCCCTTCAAGAGCATGCATTTGCCACGGCATCAAATCAATCTGCAACACCTTCTTAGCCATGTCCCCCACAAGTCCAGCTAGTGAGCCGGCATGGTCTGGGATGATCGTTTCCAGTCTCGGCCGATCATGGCCAGTTGGCGCCAGTTCAGGCTGATCTGGGCTGTTGGCGACAAAATGATGGATGGGGCTCGGGGGCAGTTGAGAGCTGTATAAAAAATCGTTTATTGCTTTCTCACGGTTTTGTTTTGCGTTGGCCAGTTTTTTGTTTCTGTATGTTGCTCCGCGTGCTGAGTTACAACTTTTGCATGACGCGACGTAG
>Ga0214921_10006640_pt1 | contig 15727 bp, 14 predicted proteins | sample LL1505_MetaG_FD_177992 | JGI IMG/M metagenome (GOLD analysis project Ga0214921, IMG submission 177992) | Freshwater microbial communities from Lake Lanier, Atlanta, Georgia, United States - LL-1505 | ecosystem: Environmental > Aquatic > Freshwater > Lake | place: USA: Georgia | collected...
TCGTCCGTTCTTGCGGTGTTTTGATTATATCTAGAAGCGAATTATGGAGATTGAGTGTCGATAAGCACAAATCGGATTCGCGGAAGGTCTTTAAAAAATCGGAAAGAATAAAGTTCGCAGAATTGTAATATCGAAATTCGTATTCATTACGCAGTTCTTCTTCAATATCTTTATGAATCCGCCCAATAGCCCAGGTAATATCAGCAATGACGACAATTCGTTTCATAGTTCTATTGAATTATGAAACGAAAAATGTATTTATATAGGATTTTATGCTTTTTGCTTTTAGGCTTTTTATGCTTTTATGCTTTTTGTCTTTATGAATCCGCGGAGCCATCCCACGCCTTCGTAAGAGACGAAACTACGCCGAAGTAGTCGTAGCCCGTACCGGGCGTGGCGTAGGGCTCTTCGCCACTGATTCCGAAGTAATCGTACGCAGACTCTGTGCGTCGAAGTCCCGGTGACGGGTCGACCTCTTCCTGAACTTCTTGTACTTCCTGTACGGCCCCCAATGTATGCTGTACGGGCAGTAGTGCCTCCGTTGGCATCTCCGCTCCTATTGGATACAGCGTCATCTGGTAGAACCGGTGCTCCGCTCCTACGCGTTGCGCGAGGATATCGGCAGCCGAGCAACAGCCGCAGCTCGACCGTACCTGTACGCCCATCAAACCCAGCGTATCAAGGATGTCACGGTACGTAGGTGTAGCGTGTTCCAATGACCAGATGGAGTACCACCGAATCGCCTGATTACCGTTGTAGTTCTGATTGCCGGTAAAGTTCTCGACGTACTCGACGACAGGAAAGTCGTGCTCTTCGTCGTAGTAGATTTCCAAGAACAGATCTTGACTCTCGTAGAGAATCTGTGCGCGCTGCTGGAGCACGCGCCGATCATGCTCTGGTTCGTAGAACTCGCGGTGGAAGACGTGAGCCATGGAAAGAAAGGAAAGAAAGGAAAGTAAGGAAAGAAAAGAAAGAAAGGAAAGGAGGAAAGAATCTAACAACTGCGAACCCCGCTCATTCTGACCGATACAACCGCGAATCAAATTTTTCCGAGTGTCTGCGAACTCTGCCTATTGTCTTTTCGTAAACTATTTTTCTACGACAAGTTTCGACTCAGCCGAATACAACGTTAGATTCGGTGAATCGGTCACCATAGTCGCCGTTCCGCCCAGAACGGATTGGAGTTTCGCGGCGTCCTCCGCCGACCATGGCGTAGTAAAGGGCGGTGTAATCATAACTTGTACGTATAATGTACCTTTGCTGCCCGATTTACGGGGCATACCGCCTTCGGAAAATTGGAGCACCGCGCCGTGAATGAGCGGACCGCCGCGCCAAACAAAGGTTGGCGACTCTCCGTTCGGATGATTGGACAGCGTCATCGTAAATCCGAGTATCGATTCAACAAATGAGATCGTCTTACGAATCCAAAGATCATCGCCCTTCCACTCAAATTCATCGGTTTCACCTATGCCCATATCCGCACGACGCAACGTCAGAACAACATCTCCTGGCGAATCAAAGTCGAGCGTATCGGAACATTCGCCTGAAAACGTAATCTGCTCTCCGTCCCGCATACCTGGAATAATTTTAATATCCAATTCCTTCTCGCGCTCATTAAATCGCTTTCCTTGGCAACTTTTACAAGTACGCAAAGTACGCCGGCCTTCTCCGTTACATACATCACAGGCGGCCCGAGTTTGCGCCATCATACCAGGACCAATTTGGCGGGTAATCATACGTACGCCTGCTCCGTTACATCCTCCGCAGGACTCGGAGGATTCGGCGCCCGAGCCATTACACGGTACGCAACGACGCGCTTGGTTGAATTTTAGTTTAATATCTTTACCAGTGAAGAAGTCGGCGAGTTTCAAACCGACGTCGTGAAATTTATTCGGACCGGTGCCGCCGCGACGAGTTTTACTCGGACCGCCTCCACCAAACATTTGTCCGAAAATTTGGCTCATATCAAAATTTACACCTGGAATTCCGAATGGACCCATACCAGGCATAAAGTTAAACGGAATACCTCCCGCAGCCATTCCGCCTGGAGGTCCAGGAGCCCCAGGAGCATCAGAACCCGTCATATCGTACATACGACGTCGGTCCGGATCGGTAAGAACTTCGTGTGCCTGTTGGATAACCTGGAATTCCTCGGCACTACCACCCTTATCAGGATGTTTATCGCGGGCGAGCGAACGATAGGCTTTACGAATAGTTTCTGCCGACGCATCGCGTTCTACGCCAAGTGCCTTGTAATAATCGGGCATTCTATGATTTGAAATACTAGATTGTTTTAGACCGATAGGCTCAAATGTGAATCAATTGTTTTCTGTAATTATTATAGTGTTATAACGACATCAGAGATAGATAATACTTTGGCAAAAAGATATAGATTCAGAATTACTTATTTTCTTTGTAGAGAATATATAAATGGCTTCGAACCCCTACGCTCCATACTCTTCTGAAAATGAGCTGTGGAAGGCTGCTGACGATGCTAGCGTTAAATATTTAAAGTTATTAGATTCATATGAGAAGAGTAAAACTCGTACGGATTTAGGTTCCATCCCGACTAAAGCTGAGGTAGAGAAGGCTAAGGAAGAGAAGGAAAGGCTTGCGTTACAATATGAACGACTAATGCTTGACATGAAAAGACCAAAGTATCCCCCAGTATATAAATCTAGTTATGTTTATCATGATGGGAAAGATTATTTCTATGGCGGCAAAAAGCGAAGAAGTAGGACTACAAGACGCATGCGTATGAAAAAAACAAAGAGGACACGACGGACACGACAGACAAGACGGAGATAATACTTTGGCAAAAAATATAGAGTCAGAACTACTTATTTTCTGGAGAGAATATAGAAATGGCCGCCATGGCATCCCGAGCAATTCCAGTAACCCCAGAAATTGCAATAGAAGATCTTATTCAAGGAGATAATTACCGAATCGAACATCGTCGTGGTGATTGGCCAACAAAAACAGGTAAATTTAGTGGTCGTCGTACTTATGAGCCCAAATGTGCGTATTTTATACTGGATGATCCTCATGTCCCTAAGGACGAACCTAAGATTCATGTTTTCTGTACAAAAGACTGGGCTTTTCATGACACATATAGCGAATCAATTAATATGATTTCAAAATCAAAATCTCTACCAAATAATCTAGGAAATTATCTTAAAACATTTGGAGGAAGCATGAAAAAAACAAAGAGGTCACGAAGAAAGACACGACGACAGACAAGACGAAGATAATACTTTGGCAAAAAAGATGTATGGATAGAGTCAGAACTATTTGTATATTTTCTGAAGAAAATATACAAATAACAGCAATTCCACTACAAGATTTCCAAGTAGGACAATGAATCGAACATAAGCGTATTATCACATAGGCCTAAACCGCACCGCTGAAAAAAAGATAAGTATGGACACCCTAATATGCCAGGACCATATTACGCATTTTCTAAAAAATCATATTGATACGCCGCCCCATTTAATGTTTTTCGGTCCGTCCGGATGCGGAAAAACGTCGATGGCTCGCGCATTTATTCACGCGTATCTTTCCAAACACGGCGTTCCTGCCGACGAGCATAAAAATTACATTTTACTGCTGAATAGCGTCGATGACCGCGGTATCGGTACAATTCGCGGACAACTGACCGAATTTGTCCGCCGAACGCGACGGTATCCCGCGGTGAAGGCGTGGGTTTGGATGGACGATGCGGATAGCGTACCGGTCGTCAGCCAACAAGCGCTCCGACGTATTCTTGAAAACTACGAACCATACACCCGATTTCTATTTGTCGCAGCCGGTCCCGAACCGTTTATCGAACCCCTACAAAGCCGATGCGTGATGCTACAGTTTCTACCGGTGAATCTCGTATTCAACAAAGAGTTTTTTCATAGAAACTCAAAGTTGAAAATCTCTCCCGATGCCGAAGCGTGGATGATGAGTATGTCGCTCGGCAATGCGCGACTCTATAAATTATTTCATCAGATGTTGGATGCTACAGGAATGACGGAGGTTACGGCGAGTGATGTACAGGCTATTGTCAATGCGCCACCGGTACGTCAATTAGAAATACTCGGTCGCGCTGTACTTGCGAACGATCGCGTTGGAACATTAAAAGCGCTTTTAAATCTATGGTCAGCGGGATATTGTTTTGAGGATATCATTTATCTGTTGGAAATCGTATGCCGTATATATAACTTCTTTTCTCCCGAAGAAACGCAGAGACTCTATCTGAAATGCGGAGAGGGTCATATAGCAATGATTCTAAATAAGACGAGACTGTTGGATGCGCTGGCGGTATTTACGGCTCCGACTGTATTGGGACCCTTCATCTCGGCGTAAGTTAAAATTTTTAATACATACTAAATAGAATGAATTCAGCAAATAAAGAATATCAGGCTATATTCCAAATTTCAATGATGTACTATCATTTGTATCCCGTGATGCTAATTGCTGGATTTCCAGTGGTGAAACCAGCAGATATGTACGCGGTGGCACATCCGGTTGTATGGGCGGTACTGTTAGATTATGTGCTGTTTATATTTAATAAAACAGCGGAAGGCAAGGATTTGAATATTAAGTACTTTTCACAAGAGTTTCAAAATATCTCCGATGAAGTCTATAGTGGATTTCGGCAAATTGTTGCGGCAGCGGAACCGCACGAAATCATAGATATTTACCGTGACGCGTTCGTTGAAACAGAAGCAATGGTAGGTGGCGCCGAAGGAAATTTATTTAGCGTAATGTTTCCAGGGCAATCAGGGGGCGGTGGAGCTGGTGGTCCGAATAATGGTTCAAGCACTGCCTTAGCGACTGGCGTAGCAGGTCCTATGACGGTGGCTCGACAACGACGAGGTGCTATTATGGAAAAGTTTGCCGAAGAAAAAATGGAACGGTTGGGGTATCTAGCAACGTTAGAATCTATGAATCGCGTTCGTGCTGAATTACAAAAACTCGTGGATGATATTAAAGGAGATATAAACTATGTGAATGAGGTTCCAGGCGCAACGTTATCGACGTTTGGAAAACAATTGAAAGCTGCGATTGACAAGTCGATTGAAGCGACAGCTATGGGTTCTTTGATAAAGGCAGAAGCAGATTCATTATCGCCCTACTGGGGACCGTGCGGTATGGTGTGTGATACATTTACAAATAAATTTGTGACTCCTGCTGCAGTATTAGGAGCGTATATCGTAACTCAAACCGATAAATTAGATTCTGTTAAAAAAATGCTAGGGTTAATGCCTGCCGCAGCAACTGGTTGGAAATTGAGTGATTTGGGATATATAGTATCAGTGCCTACTAGCTGGGTAACCGGTGCTATATCAGGAACTGTAGGTTCTCTGGGTTCTGGTATTGTATCAGGAATAACAGGACTTCAATTATCTTTTCCATGCCTAGCAAGTTCAGTAGCTTGTGTAGCTGCGACAACAACTTGTTGTGCGACAACCAGAGAATATATAAAAATGTCAAAAAGTATAAGTAGAACAAAGGCAGCAGAATTACGCCTATTGAATAAAGTAAAAAACGATGTATTAAGCGCCGCCTTATTAAACATTGAACGCGAACTAAAAGCTTACGTAGCTCACGCACATAGTCTGTCTGTGACAAATCCGACAGAATATATTGAATTAGTCATGGATGAACCAATCAACGATCGCAGTGAAAATTACCAACAGAAGTTGAAGAATATTGAAAATTTAGAATTGAATGAAACAAAAACGAAAGCGGAGAAGATAACTCTCAGGTTCCATGAGCAAGCAAAAAAACATGCTAGGAAAACAATGGACTCTCTATTCGAACAATGGAAAAACTTCCCTATGTTACGTATCCAATCGATAATTGATGATGATAAGAGAAAAGGTTACGATACCTTGCTGAAAGAAATAGAATCGAAGAATGCCCAACTCAAAACGCAAATTGATATATTCGAATATGAACTGACTAGAATTGCGGATGCACCTGGTGCCGCCCTAGCAACTGGAGCACGAGTTGCTGGGCTAGGTGTTAGCGCCGCTGCCATGGGTATTGCTGCGTTTGTTCCTCAAGCTGCGCCTGCTTTGTTAGGTACTACAGCCGGATTTAATAGTCTGACAAATCTTGGCGCAGGAACTGCGGAAAGCGCAGCGGCACACTTAGGACATACTTATGCGAGGGGAATACAACATACAAGTCGTATGCTTGAGTCTGCTCCTGCGATTGCTGCCCCTACGCAGCAGTTTATGTTAGGCGCTCCACAACCAACTCGGTTTGGTATTGGTCCAAACATGAGGAACGAGCTGACTGCGCGTTTACAACTTACAAATAGGGAGGTACCACGACTTCCAAATAGAGCGCCTGTACCACAACTTACAAATGGAAGTATGGGTGGACGACGAACGATGAATCGCAGTAATCGCACTCGCCGCAAGAATCGCAGTCATCGCAGTCATCGCAGTCGCCGCAGTAATCGCCGCTAATACAAGTCGAAAAAATTGACCTCCAATTTACCTGTACAAACGAACATTACAATGTCCTTCGTACAGATTCCCTCAACTATCCCAGAGCCGGTTGCCAATCCCGCTATCAACTACACCTTTCCGCTCGATGTGTGGCAGAAACAGGCCATCGCCGCGATTCATAGAGGCGAGAACGTACTCGTTACGGCCAAAACGGGTAGCGGAAAGACTCTCGTCGGCGAATACCAAATCGCCTTTTCGCTACGACAAAAGAAGCGCGTATTTTACACGACGCCCATTAAGTCTCTTTCCAATCAGAAATACCACGATCTCAAACATCTTTTCCCACACAATACGGTAGGTATTCTGACAGGCGATATCAAATCCAATCCAGAGGCCGATATCGTAGTAATGACGACGGAAATTCTAAGGAATTTACTCTTCAAGCAGAATACGGCTACGGCAAAACTCGGAACGGCGGGACAGGTCAGTCTAGAGAATCTAGATGCCGTAGTCTTTGACGAAGTCCATTACATCAATGATCCGGACCGCGGACACGTTTGGGAAGAGACTCTCATTATGCTTCCGCCGGACATTCGACTGATTCTACTGTCGGCGACGATCGACAGCCCTGAACTCTTCGCTGCGTGGCTCGGCGAAGCGAAACAGCGACCTATCACGCTCCTCCAAACCACGCATCGGATTGTTCCGCTGATTCACGGAATCTACGATCCGGCCGCGAATCCGCTTCCTCTCCGCGCGCTCAAAACGGGCGACGAAGCCCCGTATCAGACGAACGTGTATTCGGATTGGCTACGACAAAAGGAAGCGAAGACGAAATCCGCCGATGATTGGAAAGCGCGCGTCCGTACTGCGCAAGCCACAGGCAATACGATTGCTGGTGCTGAAGGCAAAGTCAAACTTCAGTCCTTTACCCATACGCTGAACGAATGCGTTGAGCAACTTCAGCGTAAGGATTTGCTTCCTGCGCTATTCTTTGTCTTCAGTCGCAAGGAGTGCGAACGATACGCCGACCAACTGACGGGATCACTGATTGATTCCAGTGAAACCGCGTCCGTGAAGCATATTCTGAAATTCCATCTTCACAAGTACGACGATACACTCCTACATCTCCCACAATATCATCAGATTTCCGCACTGTTGGAACGTGGTATCGCCTTTCACCATAGCGGTCTGCTGCCGCTGCTCAAAGAAATCGTAGAATTGCTCTTCGCGCGCGGACTCATCAAAGTCTTGTTCTGTACGGAGACCTTCGCGGTCGGTCTGAATATGCCCGCACGCACGGTCGTATTTCTAGATCTGAAGAAGCCTCACGACGGCGAAGGATTTCGACCGCTGAGACCCGATGAGTATATTCAGATGGCGGGACGGGCCGGCCGACGTGGTAAGGATACGCAGGGTGTCGTAATGTATCTGCCGGCGAAAAAGACGCTGGAGCCCGAGGAACTCCGCGGAATCTTTACGGGAGCGCTTGTTCCGTTGGAAAGCCGGCTCCAATTCCACTACGATTTCATTCTGAAGGCGATTCATGCGACTGCGACCACTGCGACCAGTGCGACCACTGCGACTTCGACGAAGACAGCAGTATGGAACACCGTGATTGACGCGAGTTACTGGACAACGCAGCAGCGGAAGGCCAAACAAGCCGCCGACCAGGAAATCGCGGAGCACGAGAAGCAACTGTTGGAAATTCCGATAACGGAGGAGGTGCGAAAGGAGTTCGAGAAGGAACGCGGACTCGAACTGAGCGTCAAATCCGCGGTGAATGCGGCGAAGAATAAGGCGGCGCAAGAACTCAATCATTGGCGCGATCGGCATCGCGGACCGACGTGGTCGAGCGCGAAGATCCAATTCGTAAAATATACAACGATTTCCCAGAAACTCGCTACGCTCAAAGAACAGCGCGAAGCGATGAATTACAGTGTAGAGGAACGACGCGTACAGCCGGTTGTTCAGGCGCTCCGCGCGTGGGGAGCGTTCGACTCGGCCGATACAGGAGTTCCGAAACTCAGCGCATTCGGCATTCTTGCGACCGAATTCAACGAGGGAAATTCTCTGCTACTCGCGAAACTCTACGAATCGCAGATACTCAAAGACGCAACCCTACCCGAAATTGTTGCCGTGCTAGGCGCATTTATAGTCGATCGCGAATCGCAGGAAAAAACGGTGAATCCGCGCGCACTCGGTATTTCGGAGCGAGTGACGGATACATTGCTCCAAATTGACGCGTGGGGACAAGAAGGCTACGCAATTGATAAAAAGTACGGAGTCAGTTCTCCCGCCGAGTACTGGTCGCTCGCGACGCTCTGGACGCAAATCGGATTTGAATGGGTCCAGGGAACCGAGGCCGCTTCACTTTCGAAAACTTATGAAATCTACGAAGGTAATCTGATGCGCGGTCTGCTCAAACTATTTAGTCTGGTGAATGAATGGATTACGGCGGCAACCTACAAGGCCGATGTCGATATGTTGCTGCGTATGAAGGACGCGCAGCAACTAATACTACGGGATATCGCCCAACCGGAAAGTTTGTATCTGCGTCTCTAGACTGCGGTTATCAATTTGATTTTGGGAAAAAATGCGGTGGAAATTATTCAGTCATTTGTTCTTTTGTTTTTTTATCGTTCGGGAACGAATAGATCTTTTCTTTGATACATTTAGTACATCATTTAGTATAGGATTTGTATCAATATTAATTTTCCACTCACGTTTTATTGTTATTTGTGATTCAATAAAACCTTCTAACCAATCTTTAAAAAATTTACATTTATGTTCTTTCGGAATTAAATTACTTAAGTATCTGAAAAACTCGGGAAATGATTCTGATGTATTATATTTTGTCGTTATATCATCAAGATTAGTATGAATAAAATGTAAAGCAAATGTATTTTTTATAATTTTTTCATAAAATTGCCTAAATGAAAAAGTATTGCGAGGTATTAATGATATATACTTTGCTATTTCTTTATTGTATTTTTCTTGATTCTTTTCAAGATGAGCACCGGCTTTAAGTTCATACCAAGTTTTTCCATATAATGCAATATTATAGGTAATTAAATCTAATGTATCATTCTCTTCCCGATTACAAGGTATATAACTGGTATCATATAAAGATAATTGATTTACATAAGGATGATTTGCCTTAATAATACTTATAATTGAGTATAATAATTCAGTACCGAATCCACCATTACCTGAAAGTGAACATTCCTTTAAAGCATCTATTTTAAAAAATGACGCTTCTGTTATTAAATGCTGAATATCGTTATTATCAGGCATAAATACAGATAATTCTAAGCATGGAGTTTTATCGTTACCAACAATGTATTTCTTGATATGTAATGGTTGAAATAACTCAGTAACAACTAATTTATAAGTAAAATGAGGTGTTTTAACAATGTAATTCATTTCTTTTATATGTACTTATTTTTTAGATCCTTGCGTTGTCGCATTGGAGGCATACCCAGCCACTCATTTAGACCAACGAACATTAGACCGCCGGTCATTTCATTCGGGCAGTCTTTCGCCAACGTGTCATATAGACCAACGAACATTAGACCGCCGCTCATTTCAAATGAGCGGCTGGGCATGCCTCCGTGCGACATTTGAATGGGCTATTTATGGTCATGAACCGTAGGTTCATGACCATAAAAACGCTCATTTAAAATCCGCACGGGTCTAAAAACGGACACTCACAGAGTGCCCGTTTTTAAGGTCTCGTTTGCCACGGCCCATACAATCTTGAACTATCCATAGTTTGGACCCGTGAAGCGGGTCCACTATGCCCATTTTAGACCCGCGGGCATTTGAAACCGGCACTTTGTGCCGGTTTCGAAATGCGTCGCACGGTCTTAGACCAACGGGCATTTAAAATGGGCAGTTTTGCGAGGCAAAGCCGAGTGAAACTGCCGACATTTTATATGACACGTTGGCAAAAGACTGCCGGAATGAAATGACCGGCGGTCTAATATTCAAGGGTCTAAAAAAACGCACTTTCTCAAACATATCGGTTGAACTCACGAGTAATACACACACCTAAGACCGTACTTATCCATAGCCTTTTCACAGTGACGCTGACACTCGTGACAGGGTTTGGAACCCATAAGATTTCCGCCGCGTCCAATTCGGACAACGACGAGGACGGCTCCTCGTAGCAGCGTGAAATCACCGACGGCTTTGAGCGCAGCGCGTTCCGCGTGAATAGTCATAGTACTGAATCCGGCACCGCTCGAACGCGTTCCGATTCGGTTCGTGGACATGGCGAGAAGAATACCTCCGCGTCCATAGACAAAGGCGATATGAAGACTTGTATTGAGACGCGTCACAGCCATCTTTGCGTACTCCACCGCGACATTGTAATAATCGGAACGTTTGTAGGGAGGCATAGGAAAGAAAGAAAGGAAAGTAAGGAAAGAAAGGGAGAAATCTAGTAAAACTTCGTTCCAACCTCTTTAAGTTCCGACGCAATCTTTCAATTTTTTTGCTTGGTCCATTATTCAATAACTACCGTGTCTTCTGGGTAAATTTCCTTGGCTTCAGGCATAGGCGGTTTGCCCCACGTACGTGGCATACAGATTATTTTCTGCGGCGATGAATTCCAATAGGCACCCCACCACGAAAACGTACTATTTGCGCATATTCCGCCGTATTCGCAGGCGGTCATCGCGGCGAGTGTCGTCACGTCATTTGCGTACAGGAACATCCAGCGATGCGGAGCGACAATATCGCAGTATTGACGCGGTAATGTATCTTTACACCAGCGAATATCGTCGGAACACACAAGAATCGATACGGTATTGTCATATAATTGTAAAGCTTTTCGGTAATAATCTTCCAGGGCTACGCAGTGGTGTGTATGGCGCGGATCTAAAAAATCTCCGCGACGTACGTGAAGAAACGCCTGAGATAACCGTAGCGGAGTACTAAGAATTAGCGGTCGTTCGATACGCCGTTGAGGCAGATAACCGCAGGATTGAAAAAATCCCTTCAAGCATACGTTGTTTCGAGGACAGGGCGGAAGCGAGCGATATACGAACGCGTCACTTGCGGTAATTTTCCCCCACTCTGGTGCGCTATCCAACACGGGAATATCAGGAAAAAAATCAAAAATTGAGGAAGGACCAGGATGCGTACGGTTCTCCGCAACCCACTCGTTGACAAAAACTGGGATGTGACCCGTTTTTTCTGCATATCCCAACATCGCGGCAACCTGGAAAAAACGATTTCCTAGACCGTCGGAAAGTTTTACACTGACGTACATTCTTAATCTCTAAAGAATTCTCGTGTTTAAACATTTCGGCCGTACTTTGAAACAATGGACATATGCCGGTTTTGTCTAATGCCTGAAGAAGTGACCACGGATCCATTTATTCGTCCGTGCCGATGTAGTGGAAGTGTAGCCCACGTTCATAAATATTGCTTATATCGGTGGAGAAGAGAAACCTTAAATCACCGGCATCGCGATTACTGTCAGATATGTTTATCACAATACAATATTGTTCGTCGCTGGCCGATTGAAATTATTCCGCCGTTTGTGAATAGCCAGAGCAACGCGTGGTTTATATTGTCCAGACCCTTCATATTTATTGTATTATTGTATTATACACATTGTATCATTTGTACAAAGTATTTCCCACTCGTAGCCGAATTACGCGACGAACACGCGATACGCGAATATGAACTATTGACGAATCTCGTTGGATTGCGATGCTTCTCCGCACTGCTCGGCGCGATTACTTTGATTTATCTTTCGTTCTATTGGAGTTTCTTAAGCGCAGTACAGCAGAAATTCCGTTATGCTCTGTATTTTCTGCGCGGAGATATTCGGTATTATTCGTATTTATCGCCACCGGCCTATATGATTTTACTCGTGATTCTGTACGGATGCGCGTCGCAGTTTATCATACCCTTTGGCGGATTGTATGTACTGATGCTACCGCACTTTATGAATATTCATATCAGTATGATTCGCGCGATGAATGAAGAAGGAGAGGTGTAATATGCGTCACACGCAAACGCGAGAAAACGAAGCCTACATCAAATGATACTTGAGATTCTTTTTGTCGTGTTACTCGTATTCGGCGTATGCGTCGTAGCGTATCGGGGCGCGATACACGAATTTCAGGTGCTCCAGAAAGACTACGCTCTGGATACGAAATGGTCGGAAATGATTTCGGAGCAGTTACCGATTGTCATACGCTCTCTTCCGAATCGTTGGTTAGGCGCCTGGACTCAACAGCGCACGGAGCAGAAAACGTGGGTTGTTGTCGTTGAAGAAGACGGAAAGAAATTCCGAACAACGTGGGCGAACTGGTTACAAAATCCGAAGGGAGTGCCCCAGAATTTACTAGAACTCGCGAGCGTTGCGAAATTAGATACAACGCTTCGGAATTGGACGGACGAGGGATTTACGCATTGGTCGTGGCTTCCGACCTCTACGCCTTTACCGGCCATTCTGACCGATCAGCAATATACGGGCGTAAAGAAGACGACCGCCGAATATACGGCGATTGTCGCGACCGACGGTGCGCCGCTGGAACTCTGGATTGCGCACGAAGGTGCCATTCCGGAAAAGGTCACGGAAGATCTCAGACATCGCAATCCTTGGACGCAAACCACGGAAGACATTCCATGGATCGGCGAAGTCAAATTTATGGAAATTAAGTTACGGCCAGGGAATACGGTGATTTTACCGCGCCACTGGTGGTATGCTGTACGTGTCGCGGAGGAAAAAGGTTCCGCCTGGTACTGGACCGCGCAATTTCATACGCCAATCAGTCAATTGGTCAGTCTAGTACAACGTAGCATCTAAAATACAATTCCTAAACACTAATAGAGATGCTTACAGATACAGAAGAAAGCGATGAGTCGTTTAGCACAATTCAGGAAAGTTTAGAGCAAATATCCGATCTAGTCGTTTTATTTACAAAGCAAATCGATGTCGCGGAGAAGCAGATGTTGGAACTACAGCCGGCCGTGGAAGATACGCATCTATCCCAATTACACGGACCTCCCTTTCTCGAGACGAGTCCGTTTCGGCATCAGACGTTTTTCATAAAGGCGCCCGGTTTCCCAGGCGTAGATATACAAAAACGCTACGCATTCAAGACGATTTGTGAAATGATGCGTAATTATTTGTTTGCAGAGAAGTTGGTGACAGACGACGGACAAGTGACGCTGACGCGACCTCTCAAAGCGCTTTTAGGTCTAAAAAAACCAACAGTCTCGTACGTTGAATTAATGGGAGCCCTTCGTACAATAATTGTATAGATACCTTAGGAATGACGAAACATCGTGTAGGAGGAGCGACTATAGAATACGGAGGCGAAAATATTCAACCGGAGATGGCGGTTGGATATTTTTCCAACTACAAACCATCGATAGTTCATCAGAATTATCGCCGTAACAACGTTCGGACACTCAAGCAGGTACGACCGAATAAACAGTCGTTCAAGCCGACATCCGTTGGCTCATCTTCTGCTGCGCAGAACTTGAAACTCGCGAATCGGAAGACGTTGAATAACTATCATAAGAGTAATATGAAACAATCTCGTCCGCTCCAGCATTTTCTCGCGCGCAATACGGGCACGCGGAAACTCTTTCGCAGATGAATTCGCCCAAAAATTTGAATGTCCATATGTGCCTATTGTATTCGCACAAATGGAACTAAACAGCGATCAATCCCTCGCATTTGATGCGGTCAAAAGTGGTAAAAATATATTTCTGACGGGTCCGGCGGGTTCTGGAAAGTCTTTCCTGATTCGTCATATCGTCGAGTGGGCACCGACCGTCAGTCGTACGATTGCGGTCACGGCGCTTACGGGTTGCGCGGCGCTTCTGCTCGGTAAAGCGAAGACGCTTCATAGTTGGTCTGGTATCGGTCTGGGCAAAGAGTCGGTCGAAACTCTCGTAACTAATATTCTGAAGAAACCGAAGCAGAAGCGCGTATGGAAGAAAACCGATATTCTCATCATCGATGAGGTCAGTATGATGACTCCTGAACTCTTTGAGAAGTTGGATCTCATCGGAAAACGTATTCGTGCGTCCGAAAAGCCGTGGGGCGGAATTCAACTCATTTTGTGCGGCGATTTCTTCCAACTCCCACCGGTCGTGAAGGGCATTAGCGGAGAGATGCTACTTCCTGGTCGCTTTGCCTTTGAATCGCTGGTATGGAAAGCCTCGCATCTGATACCCGTCGTACTCAATAAAATCGAGCGACAAACCGATCCTGCGTTTCAAACGCTTCTGAACGAATGCCGTATCGGCGCACCGAGTGCGGCGACGCTCGCTCTGCTCAAAAGTCGCCAAGGTCTGGATTGGAAGACCCAACTCATTCGTCCGACTCTGCTCTTCAGTCGCAACGCCGATGTTGATATTATCAACGAGAAGAATATTGCGGCTCTCAAGAAACCGCTTCATATGTACGATGCGGAGACGAAGATTGAGAAAAATCCCGAGGACCCAGAAGCCGAAATTCCGCTAGGCGAATACTTGACGCGCGTCGAGACGAAGTTGGATACGGATGCGAACTACTGTGCGCATCTGGAACTCTGCGTCGGAGCGCAAGTCATGTTACTTATCAATAAGGATATTGAGGCAGGACTCGTCAATGGAAGTCGCGGAGTCATTGTCAATTTCCGTACAGACGGTATTCCGGTCGTCCAGTTCCGACACGGCGATCCGGTCGCTATTGAGCGCCATCGTTGGACGAGCAACGATTGTACCGCGGTTCATCGCGAGCAGATTCCTTTACGCGTAGCCTACGCAATTACGATTCACAAGAGTCAGGGCGCGACTCTCGATTGCGCGCTCGTCGATATCGGATCCAGCACCTTTGAATTCGGACAAGCCTATGTCGCACTGAGTCGCGTACGAAGTCTGGAAGCCCTGTACATCCATACACTGAACGCCTCCAAAATTCGCGCGCATCCCGCCGTCACGAAGTACTACGAGGAACTGTTGGAAACGGAGAATAAGGTCGCGGATACACCGGTTGTTCTAGCGAGCGATTTCGGCGCTGATCTTACGGACGAAGGATGGCGGTCGGTCGTTCAAGTCTGGGCTGCGACGGAGAAAGGCGCGTCGTGTCTTGCGCGAATCGAGGAACGACGTGCGACGATTCCGGTCTATCCCGCGTCTCAGGATGTATTGTCGGCTCTGCGAGCGACTCCGCTCAAATCTGTGAAGGTTGTACTATTGGGCCAGGATCCGTATCATGGCGCAGGCCAAGCCCACGGTTTGAGTTTCTCTGTACGTCCTGG
>Ga0214921_10006641_pt1 | contig 15727 bp, 13 predicted proteins | sample LL1505_MetaG_FD_177992 | JGI IMG/M metagenome (GOLD analysis project Ga0214921, IMG submission 177992) | Freshwater microbial communities from Lake Lanier, Atlanta, Georgia, United States - LL-1505 | ecosystem: Environmental > Aquatic > Freshwater > Lake | place: USA: Georgia | collected...
GTGGATCGAAGAAAAAATCCGTTCCACCGCGGAATCCAAGGAACCGGCGCTGGTGATGGATGCGGAGATGGAATGGGGAGGGGAAAAGACCTCTGCCAACGTAAGCGTCCTTCCTTTGATTAGCGTAAAGGACAAAGCCCTCGGATCATTACTCATGATTGAAGACATCAGTGATGAGAAGCGGATGAAGGGCACAATGGCTCGTTACATGGATCCGGCTATAGCGGATCAGTTGATGGCCACGGGCAAGGAAGTCCTCGGCGGAAATATAAGTGAGGCATCCGTCTTGTTTTCCGATGTACGTAGTTTCACGACTCTTACGGAGAGTCTGGGGGCACAGGGAACCGTGGGTCTCCTCAATGAATACTTCACCCTCATGGTGGATTGTCTTCAGAAAGAGGGGGGAATGTTGGATAAGTTTATTGGAGACGCGATCATGGCAGTCTTCGGGTTGCCCTTGCCGCGGGAAGATGACGCCGATCGCTCCGTCCGTGCTGGCATTGGCATGTTGGTGGAATTAGATCGCTTCAACGCGGCCCGCAAGGAGCGGGGGATGATGGCGATCGATATGGGATTGGGGATCAATACGGATGAGATTGTAAGTGGCAATATTGGTTCGCCCAAACGAATGAACTACACGGTCATCGGTGACGGGGTCAATTTGGCAGCCCGCCTGGAGACGGCCTGCAAACAGTACGGGGCCAAGATGCTGGTTAGCGACGCGACCGTGAAGAAACTGAAGGGTACGTACCGGATGCGCGAGGCCGATCGGGTGATTGTGAAGGGCAAGACCGAGCCGGTGGTGATCTTTGAGTGCCTGGACTGGCATACGGACACAACCTTTCCAAATCCGATGGAGGTGATTAACCACTTCAAGGACGGTTTGGCCAAGTACCGGAAACAGGAGTGGGAGAAGGCCAAGACCGCCTTCGGCGAGGCCCTGAAGGTTCATCCAGGGGATAAGCTGAGCAAGATCTATATAGAACGGTGCGAATATTTCCAAAAGACCCCTCCAGGCGAGAAGTGGGACGGGGTTTGGGTGATGAAGGAGAAATAAGCCCCAGACGTCCTCTCGCGAAGGGATGGACGGAATCCTGGAATTCGCTACCTTTTCAAGGCGGGGTCGTTAGCTCAATGGTAGAGCTGCTCCCTTTTAAGGAGTAGGTTGTAGGTTCGAATCCTACACGACCCACTCTCCCCATGAACTTCCAAATTGAGTCCCCGTACGCTCCCGCCGGGGATCAACCTGCCGCAATCGCCGGTCTTTTGGGAAGGTTGAGGGCCGGGGAAAAACATAATGTTCTTCTAGGAGTCACAGGGTCGGGGAAAACCTTCACCATTGCCAATGTCATCCAGCAGATGGGATTGCCCACCTTGGTCATGAGCCATAACAAAACTCTGGCCGCACAGCTCTACAGTGAGCTGAAGTCGTTCTTTCCTCATAACGCCGTGGAATATTTCGTCAGTTATTTCGATTACTATCAACCCGAGGCCTACATTCCGCGAACCGACACCTATATTGAAAAAGATTCCTCGATCAATGAGGAGATCGAAAGGTTACGACTGTCGGCCACGACCAGTCTGCTTACCCGCAAGGATGTGATCGTAGTGGCGAGCGTCTCGTGCATCTACGGTTTGGGATCGCCAGATGATTACGAGCAGATGATCCTCGCGTTAGAGCCAGGAATGAAGATAACCCGGGAAGAGTTATTGAGCCGACTGGTGGAAATTCAGTATGAACGTAACGATATCGCGCCCGAGCGTGGGCAGTTCAGAGTCCGTGGGGACGCGATTGAGATTCTTCTGGCTCACGAGGATGCAGGGGTACGGGTGGAGCTGATGGGGAATGAGATTGAGCGGTTGACGCGCTATGAGCCTATGACCGGTCATGAGATAGGTCGCCCCACAAGGGAGATACTCACCCCAGCACGTCATTATGTGACTCCGGGGGACAAAATGCAGAGGGCTGTGGCGGCTATCCGCACGGAGCTTTCGGAGCGGATTGCCGAGTTTGAGAGGTCCGGAAAACTTTTGGAGGCTCAGCGTCTCAAGATGAGGACGGAGTATGACCTTGATCTGATGGAGGAAATGGGGACATGCAGCGGGATTGAAAACTACAGCCGTCATCTTACGGGTAGGAAACCAGGCGAGAAGCCGAACACCTTGCTGGATTTCTTCCGAGGGGAGTTCCTCATGGTGATGGATGAGAGCCACGCCACCGTTCCACAAGTGGGGGGGATGTATTCTGGGGATCGCAGTCGAAAGACGGTATTGGTGGAGCACGGATTTCGCCTTCCCTCGGCGTTAGATAATCGACCTTTGAAATTCGAGGAGTTTGAAAAGTCCCTGCCAAAGGTCATTTATGTTTCTGCCACCCCCGCTCCCTTTGAGCTCAATAAAGCCCGGGGGCAGGTGGTGGAGCAGGTGGTTCGACCCACTGGACTTCTAGATCCGCCCGTACGAGTTCTTCCCTTGAAAGGACAGGTGGACGAGACGATTGCCCTTTGTCGTCAACGGATCGCGCGGAAGGAGCGGGTTTTGGTGACAACGCTCACCCGCCGCACCGCCGAGGATCTGTCGGAGTACCTGAAGGAAGCAGGTCTAAAGTCCCGTTATCTCCATGCGGAAGTGGATGCGATCGAGCGGGTGGAGATATTGAGGGAGTTGCGTTCAGGAGAAATCGATGTTCTTGTGGGGATCAATCTGTTGCGGGAAGGTTTGGATCTGCCTGAGGTATCGCTGGTGTGTATTCTGGATGCTGACAAGGAGGGTTATCTGCGATCGGAAACCTCCTTGATTCAGACCGCTGGGCGGGCGGCACGGCATCTGAATGGAGAGGTGGTTCTCTTTGCTGACAAGATGACGAAGTCGATGCAAGCGCTCATCCGTGAGACCGAAAGAAGGAGGGTTATACAGCAGGAATACAATCGGGAACACAATCTCATCCCGCGGTCCGTGGTTCGAGGTGTCCAGGAGAGCCTCCAGACCATTGTGCGCTCGGCCCGTGGGATCAACGACAGGGTAGCTGGAGGACAGACCACGGCCGATGCCCGGGAGGTTTTAAATCAGCTGGAGGCGGAAATGTGGGAGGCTGCTGAAAAGTTAGAGTATGAAAGGGCGGCCTTATTGAGGGATCAAATCGACGAATGGAAAAAAGCAAACGGACTTGAGAATGTTGCTGAAGCCAAGAACACAAAAACGGTGAACTACCGTAAGAAATCTGCCTCCCGGAAAAAATAGGAAATTATCGGAGAGTACAGACAGAGTAAGTCGGAATGGGAGCGAGGTTTTTTGAGCCATTCGAGGCTTCGATTTCAAGAAGGGTGACGATTTCTATCAGTTCTCCTTTGCTTTGGCGTAGGACGGTTGCTGCAGAGGCGAGCTGGGAGCCGCGGTCCAGAACATCAGCCACCAAAAGGATCCGGCAACCCGTGGGAATGGATTGTAAATCAAGAACCGGACCCCGTCCGGAAGGTTGAAGGAGACCCAAACCGCAACCTGTAAAGTAGGCCAGAGGTGAGGCAAGGGTGATGGCAGAGGAATCGTAAGCCACAACGAGCTCAATCCTACGACGCTGATAACGTTCATTGAGGTCGGCGCAGGCAAAACGGAAAAACTGTCCGTCACGATAGATCCCGTCTGTGACATATTGTGGTTCACCCGCACGGCGGGCACTTTCAATCGTACGGACGGCCCCGAGGAGACGGTCACGGGCGCTACGAAGGGCGGGGGATTTCATTCCTCATCCTCTTCGGAGGGTCTCTGCCCCCCTTTGGGCAAGGTTTCAAGGGCTTTGCGTAGTTTCTTGAGTGCCACGTTTTGGATCTGACGGATTCTTTCCCGGGTCACATTAAATTTAGTTCCGATCTGTTCGAGGGTCGGCGGGGTTTCGTCTGAAAGAGGGAATCGGAGGGAGAGAATGGCCCGCTCTCGTGCATCGAGCACATGGAGGACACTTCGAAGTTCCTTGATTAGATTTCGGCTCTCAAGATCCTCTCCAGGCATAATCGCGGTTTCATCCGCAATCAGGTCACCCAGTTCGGCATCGGCTTCATCCCCGACCATGGCATTAAGAGAGGTGGGTCGCATCGAGATGCGGCGTAGTTGAGCCACCCGTGCGGGGGTGATCCCGATCTCCTTGCCTAGCTCTTCATCGGTGGGTTCACGTCCAAGCTCGTCGAAGAGCTGCATCGCAATCCGACGCATTTTAGCGAGTTTATCAACCAAGTGGACAGGAAGGCGGATGGTCTTGGATTGGTTGGCCAAAGCACGGCGTACGGATTGTTTAATCCACCAGGCACCGTAAGTACTGAATTTAGTCCCACGGCCGGGATCAAAACGTTCCACTCCCTTCATCAGGCCGATATTGCCCTCGCTGATGAGATCGAGGAGAGGCAGTCCAAGTCCTGAATAGTCATTGGCGATTTTTACGACCAGACGGAGGTTGGCGCGGATCATCTTTTCGCGCGCCGCCCGATCGCCCTTTTTAATACGTTTACCAAGGCGGACTTCATCTGCCCGCGTTAATAGGGGAATTTCCCCGATCTCTTTCAGGTACGCTCCAAGCGCTCCTTCTCGATCATCCCGCATGCGTTAAGAATGAGGGGAAAAGGGTGAAAGGGAAAGGCGAACTGATGTGCCTGCTGGCCTTATTCTTCTAAGGCGGCTTGGGCGGCCGCCAAGCGGGCGACGGGAAGGCGGAAAGGGGAGCAGGATACGTAGGCTAGGCCCAAGCGGTGACAGAATTTTACTGAATCAGGATCGCCACCGTGTTCGCCGCATATGCCAAGCTTGATATCTTTTCGGGTCGTGCGACCGAGTTTCACGGCCATTTCCATCAGTTTGCCCACACCGGTCTGATCAAGAACGGCAAATGGATTTTGGCGAACGATCTCCTCTTCCTGATAACGAGGGAGGAATGATCCGGCGTCGTCGCGACTCATTCCCAGAGATGTCTGGGTGAGGTCATTGGTGCCGAAGCTGAAGAACTGGGCGGATTTAGCGATTTCATCGGCGACAACGCAGGCCCGGGGAACTTCAATCATGGTTCCAACCAAATAAGAGAGCTTCACATTTCTCTCTTTTTGCACCTGAGTGGCAACCTTATGGACCAAGGTGAGTTGGAGCTCTAACTCCTTAGGGAAACCGACCAAGGGAATCATGATCTCGGGGCGAACCTTGATACCGGAGGATTGGACTTCGGCGGCGGCCTCGAAAATAGCGCGCGCCTGCATCTCGGAAATCTCGGGATAGACAATCCCTAGGCGGCAACCCCGATGTCCAAGCATAGGGTTGAACTCGTGGAGTTCCTTGACCCGGCGAGACACGCGGTCAACGGAGATACCCAGCTTGTCAGCCAAATCCCTCTGTGCCGCTTCGTCATGTGGGAGGAATTCATGGAGAGGGGGATCTAGTAGGCGGATCGTGGCCGGGCGACCTCCTAAGGCGCGGAAGATTCCGGCGAAATCGGAACGCTGTTCGGGCAGAAGTTTGGCCAAAGCTTGCCCGCGCTCTTCGGCGTTTTCCGCCAGAATCATCTGTCGGACATAATCGATACGAGCACCTTCGAAGAACATGTGTTCGGTGCGGCAAAGTCCAACACCCTGGGCTCCGAAGGCCACAGCATGCTCGACCTGGTCGGGTTGGTCGGCGTTGGCACGGACTTCCATTTTACGGCGCTGGTCCGCCCACTGCATCAACTGGGCAAACAGGCGGTAGGTCTGGCTCTCGGAAGCTTGGAGATCTTTGTCGATTAGAACGCGGGCGATATCGGAAGGGGAGGTTTTGACTTCACCGGCAAAAATTTCGCCGGTGGTTCCGTCGATCGAAAGGAAGTCACCCTTACGGTAGTTTTTACCGCGGACATGGAGAGTGCCGGTTGAGTAATCGATCTGAAGATCAGAGGCACCACAAACACAGACCTTACCCATTTGGCGCGCGACCAAGGCGGCGTGAGAAGAAACCCCGCCACGTGCGGTGAGAATTCCCTCGGCCGCCAGCATGCCGCGGATGTCTTCCGGACTTGTTTCCACGCGGACCAGAAGGACCTTGGCTCCCTTGTGGGCAGCGGCCTCGGCCTCGTTGGCTTGAAAATAGATCTGTCCTGAGGCGGCCCCGGGACCTGCAGGGAGTCCACGGGCGATCATTTCGGCAGTTTTCCTTGCACGTGAATCAAAAACAGGAGCCAACAATTGGCTGAGGGAGTCGGCGGGAATCCGGCGAATGGCATCGTCGGGTTTGATCAGCTTTTCCTTCACCATATCGACGGCGATCCGCACGGCTGCAACACCGGTGCGTTTGCCGTTCCGGGTCTGGAGCATGAAGAGTCGGCCTTGTTCGACGGTAAATTCGAAATCCTGCATGTCATGGAAGTGGCTTTCGAGCGTTTGACGTACATCCTGCAATTGGCGGTATACCTCGGGCATTTCAACCTGCAGTTTGATCACAGGCTCGGGTGTGCGAACGCCTGCGACAACGTCCTCGCCTTGTGCATTGAGCAGGAATTCGCCATAGAGAACCTTCTCGCCGGTGGCGGGATCCCGGGTAAAGGAGACTCCGGAACCGCTTTCGTTGCCCGTGTTGCCAAAGACCATGGCCTGGACGTTAACCGCGGTTCCCCATTCATGCGGGATGTTGTATTTTCGACGATAGATAATTGCTCGTTCGTTGTTCCAGGATCCGAAGACTGCACCGACGGCGCCTCGCAACTGTTCGCGGGGGTCTTCCGGGAAATCCTTGCCGGTCCGTTCACGGATGAGCATGCGGAATCGATCCGTCAGGGTCCGGAGGGCTGAGGCGTCGAGCTTGGTATCGGAGACATGGGGATCTTTCGGGAAGAGTTCTTTTTTGAGTTCCTCAATTACGACTTCGAAGGGCTCATGATCTTCACCCGGACGCTTCTGAACGCCCATCACCACGTCTCCGTACATCTGGAGGAAGCGGCGATAACAGTCGTAGGCAAAGCGCTCGTTCTTGCTGCGCTCCGCAAGCCCACGAACGGTGCGGTCATTCAGACCGAGGTTGAGGATGGTGTCCATCATGCCGGGCATGGAATCACGTGCTCCGGAGCGTACCGCGACCAACAGGGGGTTCGAGACATCGCCAAATTTCTTGCCCATGGCGAGTTCCAGTTTGGCGATGGCTTCATCGATCTGCCGATCCATGGCTGCCGGATAGGTTCGGTTATGGTCGTAAAAGTAAGTGCAGACTTCGGTTGTGATCGTGAAGCCCGCAGGAACAGGGAGCCGAATGCGGGTCATTTCCGCCAAATTGGCTCCCTTGCCGCCCAGGAGGGACTTCATCTTGCCGTTGCCGTCGGCCTTGCCGTTACCGAAAGAGTAGACGTATTTGACCGACTTACGGGCGGGAGACTTGCCGGACTTTTTGGACTTTGTCTTGGTTTTGGTAGGCATGGATGAGAAGTGGAGCGTTTGTGAATGCCAGTGAAGGCCGGTATTTGCAAGCCTGATCAGTTGCCTTTGGGAGGAAGTTCCGCAGCTTTGGGACGGCTTTTCCAGGCCGATTCTTGGAATGAGAGGACTTTACGGATGCCCTCCTCGGCAAGGGATAAAAGATCTTGGAACTGTTGGCGGGTGAAGTCGTGCTCTTCTCCTCCAGCCTGCACTTCGACGATTTTCCCGGCACCGGTCATCACCACGTTCATGTCGACCTGCGCATCCCGATCCTCCGGATAGTTCAGGTCGAGGATAGGTTGATCACCCAGTAGGCCCACACTGATAGCGGCTACAGGAGTACGCAGGGGATCCGTCGTTAATCGTCCAGCGTTTTGCAATCGTTCAATGGCACGGCGGAGGGCGAGGCAGGCTCCAGTGATGGCTGTAGTTCGGGTGCCTCCATCCGCAGCGAGGACATCGCAATCAATCCAGAAACTTCGGGGGCCGAGTTCGGTTAGGTTTGTGACGGCGCGCAAGCTCCGCCCCAGCAATCGCTGGATTTCAGTCGAACGACCATCGACCTTGCCACGGCTGGAGTCGCGGGGTTTTCGGTCGGGGGTCGAGGCAGGAAGCATGGAGTATTCGGCCGTCAGCCAACCACCAGGGACGCCCTGTTCTTTCATCCAGCGGGGAACGGCTTCGTCCACGCTGGCGGCGCAGATGACCTCTGTTTTGCCGCAACGTAGGAGAACCGATCCGGCTGCGTGCGGCGCGATATCCCAAACGCAGGAAAGCGGGCGAAGGTCAGAGGCGGAACGGCCGTCGGCACGAATACTCATGAAACGGTACTCTCGGCTGCTCGGAGCGTGTTGGAAAGAAGAAGAGCGATCGTCATAGGCCCGACCCCCCCGGGATTCGGTGTGATCGCCCCGGCAACGGATCGCACAGCTTCGAAATCCACATCTCCTACCAGGCGGTACCCGCGGGAATTCGAGGTATCGGAGATCCGATTGACGCCTACATCAATAACGGTCGCTCCGGGACGAACGTGTTCTGCTTTCAAAAAGTGGGGTTGACCCAGGGCGCCAATCAAAAGGTCGGCCTGCCGAGTGATAGAGGGCAGGTTGTGAGTGCTGGAGTGGGCTAGGGTGACCGTGCAATCGGGGCCGGGTAATTTCCGGGCCAGAAGGACAGCCAACGGGCGACCTACAATCTGTCCGCGACCGACGACGACGGCATGTTTCCCTGCGGTGGGGATTTTTCCCAAACGGAGAATTTCAAGAATACCAGCTGGAGTGCAGGGTAAAAATCCGGACGGATCGCCGAGCAGGAGTTTGCCGAAATTCAGAGGATGGAATCCGTCGACGTCCTTGGCAGGGGAGACATGGGCATAGACGATGTCGTTCGAAAGACCTTTCGGCAGAGGGGATTGGATGAGGATTCCGTGAACCTTGGGATCCGCGTTCAGGGCATCGATTTCCCTAAGGAGGGAGTCGAGTGAAGTATTTTCTGGCAAAACAAGGGTACGACTGGAAATACCAACTTCGCCTGCGCGCTTTTCTTTTCGGGAAACGTAGGCTCTCGAGGCTGGATCTTCCCCTACCCGAATGAAGACCAGACCAGGTGTGATGCCCTGTTTGCAGAGGGTCTCGACCCTTTGGGAGGTCTGCTGATGAATTTGCGAGGCAAAAGCCTCTCCATCGAGGATACGTGCGGACATCAGATCAGAATGCCGTGAAGACCTTCAAAGTGGAAGGGGGAACAAGAGCGGTGTGGGAATTTTAGAACAAGGGAATCGATTGACCGGCGGGGGGCTGAATAATTTCCATGCCCGGCCTTTCTTGGGACAACGTCGATGCAAACCATGCTTGGGCTTGGGGATCGCCGTGTACGAGCAGGACTTTCGACGGCTGTGCGCTTTGGCAGACCCATCGGACAAGTTCCTCGCGGGTGGCGTGGGCGGTGAGGTCGAAGTAGCGAACCTCGCATTTTACCGGAAGGGGGCCGGAAGGATCGCCCCACTCCACGTTGCCTCCCCGGCCCGCTGCCCGGAGGAGACCGGCCGGGGATGAGGGCTCAGTGTATCCAACAAAGAAGATGGAGTCGTGTTCGCGAGGGAAAAAAAGACGGGCGATGGAGTGGCTAGTGGTGTGGGGTGTCATCATTCCGGAGCTGACGAGATAAATATGGCCGCCACGTGGGCGGAGGGTGGGGATCCGGCGTGGGTCGAAAGTTTCGGGCTGAACTTCGGCGATGAGGCGAAGGCCGGGTTGTTGTCGGGGGGCAAGAGAGCGTTGGCGGTCGTAAACCTCAGTCAGGGCGCGTCCGAGTCCTCCGATGTAAATGGGGGCGGGTGGGATTTTTCCAGTCAACCGGGCCTGGTGTAGAAGGGCGAGCAGCTCCTGTGTTTTACCCATGGCAAAGACCGGCATAAGAACCGCGCCACCCCGTTCGAAGGTGGCACGGATGGAGGAGAGAAGCTCTTCCTCGAAGAAAGTTCGGTCCTGTTCTGCAAGGGCGGCTTGGGCCCCACGGGTGGTTTCCATGATGACGGTGTCGATAGGGCCCGGAGGAGGTTGGCTGGGGAGCATGAGAGTTTGTCGCTGGAGGTTGATATCGCCTGTGTAGAGAGCTCGTTTGCCCTGATATCGGATTTCGGTCAGGACAGATCCAAGAACGTGTCCGGCATCATGAAGAATAAATTCGAGATCGGATCCATCCGGGCGTAAGGGCCTTTGCAACGGCATGTGCTCCCAAGTCACGACCGAATCATCCACCCCACGGTGAGTGTAGAGAGGATAGTCCATATTACCTTTTTCACGGCGCTCACGGGTCATGACATTGACGGAGTTATGCAAAAGAGGTTCGGCCAGGGCAGAGGTGGCGGAGGTCATCCAAACCTTGGCTCGCGGGTGGGAGGCGGTGACGAGGGGAAGGGAGCCGATATGGTCGTGGTGGGCGTGGGAGATCAGGATGGTTTCGAGTTTTTTCGGAATGCGATCCAGGAGTGGGGTAGCCTCCCAACCGTCCAAGCGTGGGTGCATGCCGGCATCGAGCAAGGCGGCAGTGCCTTCCGCCTCGAGAAGGTAGCTATTCGCCCCGATTTCGGGAGCGCGCGTAAGATTGGTAAACGTCAGCATGAACGGCGGGCCGGAACTACGGCCGCCGGATCAGAGAGCGCCCCTGAGCTGGTAAACAACTTCCTTCGGAAGTTCGTTTCCCGGCAGGGCGGCGGCTCCCGTCAACCAATCCCGGACGATCTGGCCGCGGCGCTGGTTGAGGATTTGGGTGGAGATTTTTGGTAGGGTGCTGCTGACCAAGTTGGCAGGCACAGGATCGCGTTTAGCAAGGTAGATCAAGAAGCCTCCATTGGACGTACGTGAAAATCCGCCCACCCGGTTTGGTTCCATTTGGGTGACGACCGGGCGGATGCGATCGGCATCCGTGAAGGTGAGGGGTTTTTCGTCCGCTGGAGAGAAGCTGGGAATTTTTTCAGGGGTGACTCCGAAGGCTTTGGTGATCTCTTCCCATTTCTGGCCTGAGGCAAGGGAGGCGTTGGCACGATCAGCAAAGTTTTTGGCCTGCTGGGCAAGGAGCTGGAGGCGAGCCTGTTCCTGCCAACGTGCGCGGACTTCAGGGGTAACTTCCGCCAAGGGGCGATTTCGACCGGGCTTTTCCTCGCGCAAATGCAGAACCAGATAGCCGTTTTTGGATGGAATGAAATCGCTGACCGGATCGGCAGTCGTAAGAGAGAAGGCTGCACTCAACAAGCGTGGGTCACTCTCCCCGGGGAAAGGGTTGTCTTTTGGGGTGAAGGGTCCGAGAGTCCGGACGGAAAGTTTGGCGGCGGCGGCGGTCGTGGCAAAATCTGGGCGGGATTTTCCTTCAGGAATATTGAAAAACTGGGAGGTGAAAGAAAAAGCAACTTCTCCTGCCTTCGTTTTGGCTTCTTCCGTGTTCGCTGCGGCGGGAATTTCCACCACGTCCACTGTGCGCCGGGGTGGGATGGCGAATTCCGCTTCGTTGGCTTTGTGGAAAGATTCGAGTTCAGCCTGTGATGGTTCAGGCGGATTTATTTTCGCGGCATCCCAGCGGATAATCTGGGCCTCTACCGATCCGAAAAGGTGTTGGAGTCGGCTTTCAGCCTCGCTGGGCAGAACGATGGCCGTGGAGGCCAGGGAGTTGAGGAGGCGGCGTATGCGAACCTGGTCTGCAACAGCCTGGTTGAATCGATCGCCGCTATAACCCTGTGGAGAAAGGAAGTTGGAGGAAAAATTTTGAAAGAGACTCGGATCGTATTTTCCGTCTTTGCGGAAAAGCGGGTTTTCCTTAATGGCTTCGACGAGCTGGTCGGGTTGGGTGTCGAGGTCGGCGGAGTTGGCGGCCTGAAGCTGAAGAAGGCGAAGCCAAGTTTGGAAACTGACGAAGGTCCCCTGTTCAGACGAGGGGATACGTCCAGTCTGTAGGGTTGAATCCAAAAGGGTCAGGCGTTGTGCGGCAATAAAGTCGTTGAGGGTGATTTTTTTTCCGCCGATCGTTCCTATTTTGGTCGCGGCAGGGTCCCCTCCGTGAGGTGTCCAGTTCCCAAAAAAGATGAAGGAAATACCGACGACTCCTAGAAGGATCAAAAGAAGGCTTTTTAGTTTGTCGTGGAGGAATGTGATCATGGGGTTTTTTGGCTTGTAAGGGGGGTGGGAGGGAAGAGCAAAATCAAAGGATGTTGAGAGGCATGACTTTGGGTTGGCTTTTTATCACGGTGGCGGGAACCGGGCTGTTTGGGCAAGACCAAATTCGCCTTAAAAGCGGCGAGGTGCTCGACGGAACAGTCGTGAAATATGACGATTCGACCGACACGCTCACTTTCAAGTTCGACAAAGGGACATTGGGCTATGGCCAAACCGACCTCGTGGAAGTCAAAATGAAGGAGCGTCCGGGAGTCGGGGAAGGAAGGAAAGCTTTGGCCGAGGGCAAGATGGAGGAGGCGATTACGGCTTGGAAAGGTCCGGCGAACGAATTTGTCGGCATCAATAATCCTTGGGTGTTGGAGTGCGTAGGAGGTCTTGGACAGGCTTATTTAGCTCAGGGCAGGGTGGCGGATGCAGAGGTTCTTTATGGGAAGATGAAAAAATCCTATCCGAGCGGTCCTGTGGCGCTGCGGGCGGAGGTAGGTTTGGCAGAGGCCACGGCGGGGCGCGATGTGGATGGTCTCCTGCAGAAATTGAAGGGGATGGAGGGCCAATTGAAGGAGGGGCTGCGACCCTTGCGTGAGGATCGGGAGGCCTTGGCGGAGTACTATTTCGCCCGGGGGTCAACATATGAAAAGAAGGGGGACGCCAAAAAAGCTTTGGAGGATTTTTTAAGGGTCAGCGCTCTTTATCCTGAACCCCCATCCCTGGGGAAGCGGGCTGAAAAAAAGGCAGAGGCCCTTAGGCAGGCGAACAAAGACCTCGTCACCGACTGATCCTTGTCCTTAATCTCTGCGTCATGACATTCATCAAGTCTTCGAAATGTTTTAGCCTTTTTCTATCCGCTCTGCTTCTTGCCCCAGCTTTGATGGCTTCGGAGGGTGAGGCGGTTGCGAAGAAGAAAACAGTTTTGGCCATCATTCATGAGGGTGGTCTCGTCATGTACATTCTCATCATTGCTTCGATCATGATCATGGCCTTTACGATTGAGGCGATTATCAAGATTCGGCAGGCTCGGTTGGCTCCCCCCGCCGTTTTGGCACAACTCAGGGATGCTATTATTTCGGGGAACTATCCCACGGCTTATCAGGTATGCGTCTCCAACCCTTGTTATCTCTCTCGCATTGTTCAGGCCGGATTAGAGCGTTTGGGGCGAGGTCGTGAAGCCGCAGAAAAGGTGATGGGCGAGGTCACATCGAAGGAGTTGAACGGGATCAAATCGAACATCCAGTACTTATCCGTTATCGGGGTGGTGAGTCCCATGGTGGGGTTGACTGGAACCGTAATGGGGATGATCAAGGCCTTCGAAACGCTGGGATCCTCCGGCGCGGCCGATCCCAGTAAGCTCGCGGGCAATATTTCAGAGGTCTTGGTGGCTACGGGAACCGGACTCTTTGTCGCCATCCCTGCCTTCGTTTTGTACTACGTCTTTCGCAACCGGATCCAGACGGTCTCTGTTGCTGTCGACACCGACATCAACCTTCTTTTTGAGGACATTCCCTTCGAACAACTGACTGGCTACCGTTTGGCGGACTACCTAGGGAACGCGTCGGCCCCTGCCGCCGCTTAAGTTTTACGAGGCACCATGGCGGGGCATGGGAAAAAATTCAGTGTTCACGCTTCGGGTGGGGAGGAGGAGCCCGAGTTTCAGGTCGCACCCATGGTCGACGTTCTTCTGGTTCTATTGATGTTTTTTACCGCCACGACCACAACGGAGATTAAAAGTCAGATTGCCGATCTCACTCTGCCGGATGCCCAAGAGGCGAAAGATCGTGAGAAAGGGCAGGGTCAGTTCACGATCAACATCAACAAAATGGGAGGCGTGGAGGCGGGTGGCCGGAATAATTTGGACGAGAACGTCCTCGCCCAAATGATCAAAACCGATTACTCCAACGTCAAAAAACTGGATCCGAACGCCAGTTATCGTGTTCTCGTCCGGGCCGATAAGGATCTCGGATGGGATAAGACCAAGGTTGTTTTGAAAGCTGCGGCTACTGCCGGTGTGGCAAACGTGGTATTTGCCACGACCAAGGGAGGGAAGGGGTAAGTTATGGCAGGCGGAGGTGGCGGTGGAGAAGGCGAGTTTGGGCTGCAGATTGCCCCGATGCTGGACGTGATGTTCGTGCTGTTGATGTTTTTTATGGTCATGGCCGGAAAACAGGTCAAGGAGGCTGAGTTGGGGGTGAATGTTCCGGGGGCCTCTCAGGCCTCCAGCACCGCGAAGACTCCCGTGACGATCCGGGTCGGACCTGACGGTGTGGTGACGTTTAACGACAGTCCTGTGGATAATCGCAACGATTCCGAAATGCCCAAACTGCGGTCCCGTCTTCAGGCCTTGATTGATGCTTTTGCCGAGCAGTCCGTAATCATCCGTCCCAACGACAAGGCTCCTTACCAGAGGGTAATCGACGTGCTAAACGCTTGCGGCGCGGCACGTGTCAAAAACCTTACTTTTGGCGGATAATCGGCAGTTGAGACAAGATAGGCGGGTTAAGCCCGGCCCATGTACTTACGTTCGCGGGTATCGACCTTGATCAACTCCCCTTCCTTGATGAAGAGGGGAACCTGCAACTGCAAGCCGGTCTCGAGTTTAGCCGTCTTTTGCACATTGTTCGCTGAGTCACCACGAACTCCTTCGGGCGATTCGACCACCTTAAGGGTGACACTGGCGGGCGGTTCCACCGAAACGGCTTTGCCTTCGATGAAGAGAATTTCGCAGACCATATTGGCGGAAAGGAAATCCTTCACGTCCTCGACCAGTTCGGGGGTGAGGGTCAAGTTTTCATAGTTTTCCGGATTCATGAAGGTGTATCCGGTGTTATCGCTGTAACTGAATTCCCACTTATCACGGGAGACGTTGACCGATTCCAGGCGTTCATCCGAAGCAAGACGGTGATCCGAGGAGAGCCCGGACCGAAGGGATCGGAAGGTGGCCTGAACGAAAGCTCGTTTGTTGCCCGGAGTGCGATGCACGGTTCCTAACACAATGAAAATGTCACCGTCTTTTTTGACGGCCATGCCTCGTTTCAAATCATTTGCGATCACTGCCATGGGATACTCTCTTTCTTGTTTTCCGCTTAAAGCAATCTGAAGCGGGTCAGATCCTGAGAATCCACCAGCCCGACGGGGCGATGGGACGCATCCACGACCACCAAGTCTTCGATGCGATGAGTCTCAAAGATATGCAAAGCTTTGGCTGCCAAACTGTCAACGGAGATCATGACGGGTTTTTTCGTCATCACGGATTGGATGGGGCGCTCCCCAATCGCTGAGTCTTTCTGGAAACCGCGCACAAAATCCCCATGGGTATATATGCCGGCTACTTTGCCTTTGGCATCCAGAACGATGGCCGCGCCGCAACGTTTCGCAGTGATCTCGCTCAGGGCTTTGGCGACGGTGGTTTTGAGTCCCACCATGGGCACTGCCGAGCGGGGGCGCATGATCTCACGAACCTTCATCAAAAGATCGCGTCCGATGGCGCCGGCCGGGTGAAGACGGGCGAAATCCTCGCGCCGGAATCCGCGGCTTTCGAGCAGAACCATGGCCATCGCATCTCCCATCGCCAGCATAGCGGTGGTACTGGAGGTGGGGGCAAGATTCAGCGGGCAGGCTTCTTGATCCACCGAAACATCCAGCGCAACATCCGAC
>Ga0214921_10006643_pt1 | contig 15726 bp, 15 predicted proteins | sample LL1505_MetaG_FD_177992 | JGI IMG/M metagenome (GOLD analysis project Ga0214921, IMG submission 177992) | Freshwater microbial communities from Lake Lanier, Atlanta, Georgia, United States - LL-1505 | ecosystem: Environmental > Aquatic > Freshwater > Lake | place: USA: Georgia | collected...
TTTTTATTTTTAGATAAATCAATCATTTTAAATTTTATTTTTCAGAGTTTTTGGGAGGTCGTGGATCGAAGAATTTTTTGAATTTATCTTTCATGCCATCAAATTCTTTTGCTTCTGGAAGTGGATCTTTACGCTTGGTAATTACTGGCCATTCTTTGGCATATTTGCGATTGATATCAACCCATTCAATAAGTTGTGAACTTTCAGGAAAAATCGCTTCCGCCGGACATTCAGGCACGCAAACGCCACAATCAATGCAAGCTTCGGGATCAATTACCAGCATATTTTCACCTTCGTAAAAGCAATCAACTGGACAAACTGAAACGCAGTCAGTGTATTTACAGCGTACACAATTATCGGTAACGACGTAAGTCATAAATTAAAATTTTTTTGGGGATTTTTTAAGTATAATTTCTGTTTTTACTTTTAACAAAGACAGAAAAACAAAATAAGAAAAATAAGTTCCAAACATCAAAAGCAAGGGTTTTAACATTTCGGCATCAACCGCCACGCCACCGCTTCTCATAATGCTTGCGGGCTGATGCAATGAATTCCAATATTCTACGGAAAATTTAATTATCGGCACATTTACAAAACCGATTATCGAAATTATCGCAGCAATTTTTTCGCCCTTTTCGCGATCATCAAATGAATCGAGTAAAATGATGTAGCCGAGATATAAAAAAAATAAAATCAAAACCGAAGTAAGTCGCGCATCCCAAACCCACCAAGTTCCCCAAATTGGCTTACCCCAAATGCTGCCCGTAACCAATGTTATAAATGTAAATACACAGCCAATTGGAGCGATTGATTTAGCAATTAAATAAAAAAATGGGTTTTTCCAAATGAATCCAGAAATGTTGAAAATCGCCATCAAGCTGTAAATCATCAACGCCATCCAAGCTGCCGGAACATGTACATACATGATTTTCACCGCGTTGCTTTGTTGGTAATCAAGCGGTGAATTTATAATCGCAGGAATTACCAAACCTAAAAATACCAAAAAACAGACAAGCGAAAAAGGCGCGAAAAAGCGAAAATTTTTGGCAAAATTTTTGAATTGAAGAAGTTGCGTGAACACTAATTTATGCCTTTCCTTCAAGGTAATGAATTAATAATTCCTGTTTTACTTTTTGTTCTTTGGAGTTGTCAAAATCTTTTACAGAAACTTCCCCATTTTTCATTTCGCTTTCCCCAATAATTATAACAAAGCGTGAATTATTTTGCGAAGCGCGCTTCATTTGTTTTTTGAAATTTCCATCATAAATAAATTCAGTTACAAAACCAGCGTTACGAAGCTTTTGAGTAATTTCAAAAGCACAATTTTTTTCATTTTCAGAAATGTAATTAATTGCCAACGGACGCACTTTTTCTACTTCAAGTTTTGCCAATAACATCAAGCGCTCAATTCCAGCAGCAAAGCCAATTGCTGGCACTTTTTTGCCACTCATTTTTTCAACTAAATTATCGTAACGACCACCAGCTAAAACCGTGTTTTGCGCACCTTCATGCGACATTACAAATTCAAAAACGGTTGAAGTGTAATAATCCAAACCACGCACCAAACGTTGATTGACGCGATGTTTCACGCCGAATTTTGTTAATAAATTTAAAATTGCATCAAAACGAAATTTTGCTTCATCAGAAAAAAATCGCGAAATTTCTGGCGCATCTTGCAAAATCTCAATGTCTTGTAAGTCTTTAGAATCAAGAATCCGCAGCGGATTTTTTTCTAAACGATGTTGCGAATCGCACGACAAATCATTTTTAAATTTGGTAAAATATTCGCTTAAAGCCACTTCGTAATTGGCTTTAGTTTGAGTGCAACCAAGAGAATTTATTTCGAGAGTTGTTTTATCTAAAACTCCCAAATCCTTTAAAATTGCGCTGGCAAGCATTATCGATTCAACGTCGCAGAAATAATTTTCTTCCCCAAAAACTTCAAAATTAATTTGATGAAACTGACGCTGACGACCTTTTTGCGGGCGGTCATATCTAAAAATTGGGCCAAAAGAAAAAAACTTGCGCGGCAAAACTTGTTGTAATTCACCATTTGAAACTAAAGCGCGAACCACGCCAGCGGTGAATTCAGGACGCAGTGTTAAAAAATTATCGGAGCGATCTAAAAATTTATAAACTTCTTTAGCAACAATGTCGGAAGCCTCGCCCAAATTGCGTTCAAAGACTTCGCTAAATTCAAAAATCGGCGTTTGTAATTCTTCAAAACCAAAAAATTCACTTTTTTTTCTGGCAGTTGCAACGATGTGATTAAAAATTTTGATCTCATCACCAAATAAATCTTTGGTGCCGCGAACGGGCTGGAGTTTATGATCCGACATTTTGTAAATTTAAGAATTTTAAAATTAAGAATTAGAAATTAGGATTTAAATTCTAAATTCTAATTCTTAATTTTAAAATTCCTAAATGTCAGATCTCTTACACATCCGCAACTTTTCAATTGTTGCCCATATCGACCACGGAAAATCAACGCTTTCGGATCGCTTAATTCAAGAATGCGGAGCGATTGCTGATCGCGATATGACGGCGCAAATTCTCGATTCGATGGATATTGAAAAAGAGCGCGGCATCACGATTAAAGCCCAAACCGTGCGCCTTTCTTACAAAGCTGACAACGGCAAAACTTACATGTTAAATTTGATGGACACGCCCGGCCACGTTGATTTTGCTTATGAAGTGAGTCGTTGTTTGGCGGCGTGCGAAGGTTCAATTTTGGTGGTCGATTCGACACAAGGTGTTGAAGCGCAAACGCTGGCGAATGTTTATCAAGCAATTGATAACAACCACGAAATTGTGCCCGTTTTAAATAAAATTGATTTGCCCGCGTCCGACCCTGAAAGCGTTAAAAAACAAATTGAAGAAGTAATTGGAATTGACACCTCGGAAGCAATTTTAGTTTCCGCCAAAACCGGCGTTGGAATTCACGAAACTTTGGAAGCGGTGGTAAAAAAATTGCCCGCTCCGAAAGGAAATCCTGATGGCGATTTCAAAGCACTTTTGATTGATAGTTGGTATGATCCATATCTTGGCGTGATAATATTGGTGCGGGTTATTGATGGCTCAATTAAGAAGGGTCAAAAAATAAAAATGATCGCGGCAAATGCCACTTATCAAGTTGATTCTGTCGGATTTTTCACTCCGAAAAAACATTTCTGCGATGATTTAAAAGCTGGCGAAGTTGGATTTATTAACGCTCAAATCAAACAAGTTTCTGATTGTAAAGTTGGTGATACAATCGTGCTTTCAAGCAATGAAAATGCCACTTTGCTTCCCGGTTTTAAACAAAATCAACCTGTGGTTTTTTGCGGAATTTATCCAATTGACGCTTCTGATTTTGAAAAATTCCGCGATGCTTTAGGAAAATTGCACTTAAATGATGCCAGTTTTGAATATGAAGCCGAAACTTCCAACGCCTTGGGATTTGGCTTTCGCTGCGGCTTTTTGGGACTTTTACATTTAGAAATTATCCAAGAAAGATTGGAGCGCGAATTTGACTTAGACTTAATCACAACCGCGCCTTCAGTAATTTACAATATCCGTCTGCGCGATGGATCGACAATTCACGTTCATTCGCCAGCTGAAATGCCCGATCCAACTAAAATTGAATTTATGGAAGAGCCGTGGATTAAGGCTACAATAATGACTCCCGATCAATATTTGGGATCAGTTTTAGAATTATGCACCCAAAAACGCGGCATTCAAAAAGAGTTAAGTTACGTCGGAGATCGCGCCATGTTGGTTTATCGACTTCCACTAAATGAAATTGTTTATGATTTTTACGACCGCCTGAAATCTTGCTCGCGCGGCTACGCCAGCTTTGATTGGCAAATGGATGGTTACGAGGAAAGCAATTTAGTAAAATTAACAATTATGGTTAATTCCGAACCAGTTGACGCATTGTCATTTATTACTCACAAAACTCGCTCTGAAAGCCGTGGACGCGCGATTTGCGCCAAGTTGAAAGAACTTATTCCAAAACAAATGTTTAATATCGCAATTCAAGCGGCGATTGGCGGAAAAATTATTGCGCGTGAAACTGTGACGGCAATGCGTAAAGACGTGACAGCTAAATGCTACGGCGGCGATATTTCTAGGAAGAGAAAACTTTTAGATAAGCAGAAAAAAGGTAAGAAGAAAATGCGCGAAATTGGAAATGTAGAAATTCCACAAAGCGCATTTTTAGCGGCGTTGAAATTAGACGAGCATTAAGATTTTACAACTCCAACTCCGCTACCAACTTGTGACGTAGTTACTCCGTGACCAGTAGTTTCATTTCCTTCATTCTCTTTCAAATTTGTTCCGCTTAGACCTTCAAGAATTCTGGCAAGAGCTGCCTTAGTAGCTTCATCAACCACAGTTGTGGCAACTCTATTTAAACTTTCTTGATTTACTTTTAGAGTTTCCCCGGTTTTTGTTAAAGAATCACCTTCTTTTTTAACAAATTCTTCGGCCTTATTTCCAGTAGTTGTTATCTCATCATCAACTGTCTTTCTCTGTATTGGCTGGGGTTGATTAGAGTCATTACCATTTGATTCTAAGCCTTCTTTTTGCTTTACCTCTTTTGGATCTGGCAAATAATTTTTGAAGGCATTCAAAAATTCTAAAGCTTTTTCTGATTTTAATGCCGCTTCCTCCGCCTCTTTCTGCTCCCTATCTATTTCATTAGGATTACGACCGAAATTTTTAGTAGCGTAAAGAAATAGCGGTGCTAAAAAAATTCCTCCGGGAGCAAAGAGCAATCCGATAGCGATCGCGCCTTTAGCGCCGTAAATAGCCTTACTTTTAAAATCTTCCCAATTCTTACCATCATAAATAAAAGGGTTTTTTAAATCCTCGGTAGGAGTAGTTTTTTCCACCTCTTCTAATTCTTGTTTGCCTTTATTCTCTACGCCTTTTTGTATCTCGACAATTTTATTAATATCTGGAGTTTCCTTGAAAGCAGTTTCAATAGATTTTTTAGTATCCTCCTCAAGATCTTTATCATTCATTAAACTGGCATAAGCTCCTACCATATCTTCAATACGCTTATCTTTATCGAGATCATTTTTATCATCGATTTTATTACCTAAAAAAGCGAATGCTTTACTTAATTTCTCAATTCCCGGTGTTTCTTTTTCATCTGCATCTTTTTCTTGTGAAGATCCAAGCATCCCCATAGCCATATTGGCAAACACCTGTAAGGCAGTGTCTTTTACATCTTTACTTTGTGCCGATATCCGAGACTTCTTTTCTTCATTGGTTCCCTCACCATTTAAAATATCACTTATAGCCGCAAAAGCACCTGCCGCCTCTTCAGAACTAAACCTCATCGCATTATTAATTTCTCCAACATTTTTAATCGCATTATCAGTTGCGGCAGCAATATTATCTGGCTGAATTTTATGATTAGTATCATGCATTGAATTTTTAACTTCTAATTCCGGCATATAAATTTTATTAAATTATTAAGGATAAAAACCAAAGCTGATAAATCAAAAATCTTTGGCAAGAAAAATTCACAAGTAGATCAAAAAAACCAAAACCCCTGGCCTGCCCGACGTAGCTTCAGCGAAGCTTGGTGGGTGGTAGAAGACTCGAACTTCCGACCTCTACGATGTCAACGTAGCACTCTAACCAACTGAGCTAACCACCCCCAAAAATAATAGCAAAACAAGAATTCTACTTGCTTGCAAAGCGGGAGGGAAAATAAAGTTCATAAATTCGTTAGTCAATTTATTACATAAAATTTTCATGAAAAAAGCCATCGTACTTCTTAGTGGCGGACTTGACTCTACAACCGTTTTAGCAATTGCTAAAAATGCCGGATTTGAAACTTACGCTTTAAGTTTTGCTTACGGCCAAAGACATAAAATTGAATTAGAGTCTGCGAACAAAATCGCCAAAGAATTGGGTGCCAAAGAACATAAAATCGCCAAGATTGATTTGCGGATTTTTGGTCATTCAGCTTTAACTGATGAAATTGAAGTACCAAAAGATCAGAAAATCTCAGCGCATAATGTAATTCCAATAACTTATGTTCCTGCGCGTAATACAATATTTTTATCTTACGCCCTCGCCTACGCAGAAACTGTGGGGGCGTTCGATATTTTTATCGGCGTGAATGCTGTAGATTATAGCGGTTATCCTGATTGCCGACCAGAATTTATCGCAACATTCGAGAAGTTGGCTAATTTAGCAACCGCTGTTGGCGTTGAAAATCAAAGACGCTTTAAGATTCAAGCGCCTTTAATGATGATGAGTAAAAAAGAAATTATTGAGAAAGGGATTAGTTTGGGAGTTGATTACTCTAAAACACATTCTTGCTATGATCCAATAATTAAAAATGGCGATAATTATGCTTGCGGGCATTGCGATTCCTGTAAGCTGCGTCTTGATGGATTTAAGGCAGCTAGAACTTTAGATCCAATTAAATATTTATAAAAAATCTTTAGGTCATCGAGCCAAAATCTTGATGCCGTTCTAATGATCTTTCTAATGATCTTTGTTCGAGACTTATAACAAAAAAGCCTCTGAAGCATTAGCTCCAGAGGCTTTTTTATTCTACTTGTGAAAACAAACATTACATATTTTCAGAAATATATTTAACTGCGCTTCCGACAGTAGTGATTTTTTCAGCAGCTTCGTCAGGAATTTCAATTCCGAATTCTTCTTCGAAAGCCATAACTAATTCAACTTGATCCAAGCTGTCAGCACCCAAATCATCGATGAAGTTTGCGGCTTCGATAACTTTCGCATCTTCAGCACCTAAATGGTTGATAATGATTTTTTTAACTCTGTCAAAAATCTCGTTGTTGTTAGTCATAAAAATTAAGATTGGTTGATATAAAAGTTTTAGGATAAAACCAAGATATAAAGCTTTGAAACAAGCTTAGAGGCGCGGCAAGCTAATTATCGGAATTTAAATAGCAAATAGTAAACTACAAAATGTTTGGTGATTATCCCTTAAGACAAAATATATGTCACCCTGAGCTTGTCGAAGGGTGATTCAAGGCTTCGATCTTAGAATCACCCTTCGACAAACTCAGGGTGACATCGAGTTTTTTTGTGAATCAAGGTATAATTACCAAATGTTTCTAACTAGTAGCGACGTCTTCGTAAGCGATAGTTTTAACGCAGTATTGCCATAATTTGATGGCTTGAACTCTTAGAATTTACGCCGTCAAAAAATGGTAAAAATCCGAAAAACTTGTCAAAGAATTTTTCATCTTTTTCTTCAATTTCAACTTCATGAACTGAAAGTTTTTTAGTATCGATTTTATTGTTTTGCAAATAAGTTAAAGCTTCTTTTGCACCACCGATTTCATCAATTAATCCCGCTTCTAAAGCTTGTCTTCCAGTGAAAATGCGACCATCAAAAACTGTTCTACTATTTTTTTTAATTTTATTGCCTCTTCTTTCTTGGACTAAGCCGCTGAAAAATTCAAAGGAATCAGCAATTGATTCCTTGATAACAAGGTCAACTGCTGGATTTGGTTTTTCAAAAGGCGAAGGGCTGCCTTTAAGCGGTGAAGATTTGTAAGTATTAAATTTTACACCGATTTTATTTGCCAATTCGGTAACTTCCGGAGATTCCATTAAAACACCAATTGAGCCAGTCAAAGTGCCATTATGAGCAATAATATAATCTGCGGCGACTGCGGCCATATATCCGCCAGAAGCAGCAACCGAACCCATCACAACCACAATTGGTTTTTTTACTGCGATTTCTCTTAAATCATCAAATAAAATTTCGCTGCCGACAATTCCACCACCCGGGCTGTCGATATTTACAATTACAGCTTTAATTGAATTTTCTTCGGCGATTTCTTTTAGAATTTTGCTGCGATAATCATCTTCCATTATCACACCATTGATTTTGATGCTGGCAATGTAATCACCTCCTTCAAAGCCATCGCCCGACAACTTGCTGCCAAAAATTGACTTTCCGACAAGGAGAACAGAAAGAACCGCCAATAAGAGCGCGATATTTTTCCATTTATGAACCTTGCCTTTCAAGTAAATTAAGGCCGCAAGATTGTCAGACATGAAGATTATTCTTTAGATTCTTTACTAACTGAAAGCGATTCTAACACATCGCCATGAATACTGCCGATTGTGTTGCCACTGTCATTTGCAGAATAAAGGTGGGCTTCTTGCTCATCAGTTTCCATGTCTTTGATTGAAAGAAGTAATTTGCCGCTAACTTTATTAAACAACATAACTTTAGCTTCGATTCTATCGCCGACTTCGTATCTTTCAGTTCTTTGTTCTTGTTTGTTATTTGAAAGATCTAATCTTTTGATGATTGCTTTCAAACCGCTGTCAAGTTCAACTTCCAAGAAGTCTTTTTTAACATTGATAACTAAGCAAGAAACGATCAAACCAGCTTCAATTTTATTTAACTCATCTTTAAAAGTTGTGCTGCCTAATTGTCTGATACCAAGAGAAATGCGTTCTTTTTCATAGTTTGAACCAAGAACCATAACTTTGATTTTTTCATCTTTTTTGAATTTTTTCAAAATTTCTTCAGTTGTACCTTCAGATGAAATATCAGAAACGTGAACTAATCCGTCAACACCGCTGTCAAAGCCGATGAACAAACCAAATTCAGTGAAATTTTTAACTACACCTTCAACTACATCACCAACTTGATGGCTTTCAGAGAAAGCTTGCCAAGGATTTTTCTCGCATTGTTTCATGCCTAAAGAAATACGGTGATTTTGCGAGTTGATATCCAAAACCATAACTTCAACTTCTTGACCAGAATTGATGAATTTGTTTGGGGTTGAGTTGTTTTTTAACCAACTCATTTCAGAAACGTGAACCAAACCTTCAATGCCAGATTCGATTTCAACGAATGCGCCATAAGTTGTGATATTGGTAACTTTACCTTTAACAACTGCACCAACTGGATATCTTTGAGCGATTGATTCCCAAGGATTTTGTTGAAGTTGTTTCATACCAAGAGAAATTCTTTTGGTGGCTTCGTCAAATTTAATAACTTGAACTTTAATTTCTTGACCAACTTTTAAAACTTCCGATGGGTGGCGAACTCTGCACCAAGAGATGTCAGTTAAGTGTAAAAGACCATCGAATGAACCGAAGTCAATAAACGCACCGTAATCAGTAATGTTTTTAACAATACCATCCAACGCATCGCCAACTTTAATAGTTGAAAGAACTTTTTCTTTCTCAACGTTGCGTTGGGTTTCAAGGATTGCTCTTCTAGAAACTACAACGTTGCCGCGTAGATCGTCGATTTTAAGAACTTGTAATTTTTCAACTTTGCCAATTAAGAATGTGTCATCAGAAAGAAGCATGGTATCAACTTGGCTTCTTGGTAAAAAACAAGTGATGCCGTTAACGTCAACAGCGTAACCGCCTTTAACTTTACCGATAATTTTTCCTTCGATGGTAGTTTTGTCTTCAAGACAATGTTTCAAGAAATACCAGTTATTGTAACGTCTGGCGTTTTCGCGGCTGATAATAAGCTCGCCTCTTTTGTTTTCTAAGCGTTCAAGGAAAACGTCAACCACATCGCCTTCAGCAACTTCGCCGTCTCTTTTGAACTCGGTGATGTCAACGAAACCAACTGATTTTGCGCCGATGTCCACTGCAACACCTTTGTCGGAAATGCCAACAATTACGCCTTTTACAACAGTACCTTCTGTCAGTTTTTGGCTGTCTTTTTCATATTCTTCGAAAAGCTCAGCAAAATTTTCTTGAGCAAATAAATTTTCCTGTTCTTGAGATTTTTGTGTCATATATTTGGGAATTTGAAACCTTTGTTGGCGCTAGAGCAGCGCAGGTTTCGGTTAGAGATTAATAAATGGTAAAAAAGCCATTAGACGTGACTTTCATAAAATCGAGCCGCGCAAAGTAGGAAGTTGGATTTTAAAATCAAGTTCGGCAGTTATAAGTTTTTTAAAAAAATTAATGCGCCTTAAAAATGTCCTACTAAATTAGTCGGAGATACAAATTAATTGCTTAAAATTAAATAGATCCTGAAACAAGTTCAGGATGACAAAATCTGGTAGATCTTCCCGCCGCCATCATCCTGAACTTGTTTCAAGATCTATTTAAATTTTTAACAACCTTTGGTATAAAAAAATCCTAAAAAAACCATGATTTTAACAACCAAGGCCCGCTACGCCGTTATGGCAGTAATTGAAATTGCCGACAATAAATCCAATCAACCGGTTTCATTGCTAACAATTTCTAAACGCCAAAAAATTTCGCTTTCCTATTTGGAGCAGATTTTTGCAAGTCTTAGAAAATCAGGCATCGTTGAATCGGTGAAAGGTCCGGGCGGCGGCTATATTTTAGGGAAAAATCGTAACATAGTTACAGTCGCCGAAATCATCAAAGCCATCGGCGAACCAATAAAAATGACGCGCTGCAACAATGTCCAAAAAAGCTGCTTTAATGATGACATTAAATGCAAAACTCACCATTTATGGTCTGGTTTGGAAAATAAAATTTACGAATATTTAAACTCGATTTCACTTAGCAGCATATGCAAATGATTTATCTCGACTATAATTCAACCACTAAATTAGCTGCGGAAGCATTGGCTAAAATGAATGAAGTTTATCAATTGCCATTGAATAATTCATCAAATCACCAGTTGGGTCGCAAAGCTATAAAATTAGTTGAAGATGCCAGACAAGAATTAAAAAATTTAATCAATGCTCAAAATTACGAAGTGATTTTTACCAGTAGTTCTACTGAAGCCACCAATATGCTGATGTTTGGCGTTGATGTAAAAAAAATAATCTTTTGCGAATTTGAACATTCCGCCGTTTATAATTGTCGCCCAGAAAATAAGGAAATTATTGAAGTTAAAGCTTTAAAAAACGGCTTGATCGATATTGAAGATTTTAAAAATAAGATTGCCAATCTGAACGGAAATTTCATCGCTTCCGTGATGCTCGCCAATAATGAAACTGGAGCCATTCAACCAATTGAAGAACTGGCAAAATTAGTTCACCAAAAAGGCGGATTATTTCATTGCGACATCGTTCAAGCTGTTGGAAAAATTGCTGTTGATTTGGAAAAATTAAATGTTGATTTCGCTTCAATTTCAGCGCATAAAATCAACGGCCCGCAAGGAGTTGGCGCGCTTTTGATGAGAAAAGGTTTTGATATAAAACCATTAATTTTTGGCGGCAAACAAGAAAAATCTAAACGCGCTGGAACCACGAATATCGCGGGAATTTCAGGATTTGGTGAAGCTTGTAAATTAGCGGCAAAAAAAATCGGTCTTTACGAAAACGTCAAAAATTTGCGCGACTTTTTAGAAAGCGAAATCAAAAAAATCACCAATGAAAATGTGATGATTTTTTCTCAAGAAATCGTCCGTCTTCCAAACACCAGTTACATCGCCACCAAAAACGCCGATAGCCAAACTCAACTAATTAATTTCGATTTAAACGGAATTTGTGTTAGCGCTGGTCCCGCCTGCTCTTCTGGCACTTTAACCGCATCAAGAATTTTAAAAGCAATGGGCATTGAACCAGCTTTTTCCACCAGCGCCATTCGCGTAAGTCTAGGAATTGAAAACACCAAAGATGAAATTGAAAAATTCATCAAAGTCTGGAGCGATTTTTATAAAAAAATTAAATATTAAAGTGACTATTAAACTTCCAATCTATCTCGATTACCAATCTACAACCCCAATGGATCCGCGCGTTATTGACGTGATGGTAAAAACCATGAAAGAAGATTATGGCAATCCGCATTCGCGCACTCATGCTCTTGGCTGGAAAGCCGAAGAATTAGTTGAAATCGCTCGCAAACAAGTGGCCGATTTAATTGGTGCTGATCCAAAAGAAATTTTTTTCACGTCGGGAGCGACTGAATCAAATAATATTGCGGTTAAAGGCGTTGCCCATTTTTACGGAGCAACTGGTAAAAACCACATTATCACAACTTACACCGAACATAAATGTATTATCAATTCGGCGCGCGACTTAGAACAAGAAGGATTTAGCGTTACATTCTTACCAGTTCAACAAAATGGTTTGGTTGATTTAAAAGAATTAGAAGCCGCGATTACTGATAAAACCTGCTTGGTTTCAATCATGACCGTGAATAATGAGATCGGCGTTATTCAACCAATTAAAGAAATCGGCGCTTTATGCCGCAAAAAAGGTGCTTATTTCCACACTGACGCGGCGCAAGCCTTTGGTAAAATTCCATTAAATGTTGATGCAATGAACATCGATTTGATGAGCATTTCCGGACATAAAATCTACGGCCCAAAAGGTGTTGGCGCGCTTTACATTCGCCGCAAACCGCGAGTCAGAATTAAATCAATTATCAGCGGTGGCGGACAAGAACGCGGCATTCGCTCTGGAACTCTCGCAACTCCACTGGTTGTTGGCCTTGGAAAAGCTGCCGAAATTGCCAAAAACGAAATGGAGCAAGATTTTAATCATGTAAAAAAACTCGGCACCAAGCTTTATCAAGGCATCATGGAAACAACGCAGGTCTTTTTAAACGGCGATAAAGAACATCGTTATCCCGGAAATTTAAATTTCTCTTTCGCGGGAATTGAAGGCGAATCAATGATTATGGCAATTAAAGATCTCGCCGTTTCATCAGGTTCCGCCTGCACTTCTTCATCGCTTGAACCTTCATATGTTTTGCATTCTTTAGGCGTTGAAGATGAATTGGCGCATACTTCCATAAGATTTGGAATTGGTCGTTTTACCACCGAAGAAGAAATTGATTACGCAATTAATTTGATCAAAACAAAAGTTCAAAAACTGCGCGACTTAAGCCCACTTTGGGAAATGATGCAGGAAGGAATTGATATAAAATCTATTAACTGGAAATCGCACTAAAATATTAAATTCACTTCGTGAATTTAGGAAAAAATTGCGTTGCTGCGCACGAAGTAAATTCGTGCATCCGCAACCGATTAATTAATAACTATTTTTATATGGCATATTCAAAAAAACTTTTAGATCACTACGAAAATCCGCAAAATGTTGGGTCATTTGCCAAAGATGAAGCTGGCGTTGGAACTGGCTTGGTTGGTGCGCCAGCGTGCGGCGATGTCATGAAATTGCAAATCAAAGTTTCTGATGAAGGCGTTATTACCGATGCCAGATTTAAAACTTTTGGCTGCGGTTCGGCAATTGCTTCAAGCTCTTTGGCAACTGAATGGATTAAAGGGCAAAAAATTGACGAAGCGGCAAAAATTACCAACAAAGAAATCGCCCAAGAATTATCTTTGCCGCCGGTAAAAATTCATTGTTCGGTTTTGGCGGAAGAAGCAATTAAAGCCGCAATTCAAGATTACAAAAATAAGAAAAATTAAAATGTTACCAAAATTCTTAGAAAGCGGAAATGCTATAGTTGATTATTTAACCATCACCGATGATGCATTAATCCACATTAAAGAACTTCTCTCCAGCCGCGCTGAAGCTTGCGAAGGCATCAAAGTTAGCATGCGAACTCGCGGCTGTTCGGGCATGTCTTACACCATCGAATATGCTATTCGCGACAAAAACATTTCCAAATTTGATGATGTCGTAATTCGCGATGGAGCCGCAGTTTTCATCGATCCCAAGGTTTCAATGTTTCTAATTGGCAGCGAAATGATTTATAAAACTGACGAATTAACTTCTGGTTTTGATTTTGTAAATCCCAACGAAAAAGGTCGTTGCGGCTGCGGTGAATCATTCAAAATATGAAAAACTTTTTTGAACTTTTTGCGCTTAAACTAAATTTCGAAATTGATCAAATTGAGCTGGAAAAAAAATATCTCGATTTTCAAAAACAGTTTCATCCGGACAGTTCAAGCTTCGCCGACATAGAAAAATCAATTGCAATTAATGAAGCTTACAAAACTTTATCCGATGATTTTCTGCGCGCTTGTTATCTTTTGGCTTTGAAAAATATTGATATTCGCCACGACGAAAACGCCATCAAACCAAGCACCGAAACCTTGATGGAGATTTTGGAATTGCAGGAAAAAATCACAGAAATTTCCGATAAAAATGAAATCGAAAATTTAAGAAAAGCAATAAATCAAGAATTTAAAAGTTTAATTTCAAATTCGATGAAACAGCTTGAAGTCAATGAAATCAAGCTTTCGGCGCAGCTTTTAGTAAAAGCAAAATATTTAAAAAAATCTTTGGAAGATTTAAAAATCAGAAAAAATAAATTAAATTAATGGCATTACTTCAAATCTTGGAACCAGGTCAAAATGAAGAAAATCAACATAATGAAGAAGTTGTGATTGGCATTGATTTAGGGACGACAAACTCTTTGGTGGCTATTGTTGAAGAAGAAAAAGTAAAATTTTTTGCTGATGAAAATGGCTGCGAAATTCATCCTTCAATTGTGAATTATGATGAAAATGGTAATGTAATTAATATTGGACAGATCCTGAAACAAGTTCAGGATGACGGATTATTTTATAATGATGACGAAGCCTTTTGTAAGGATGAAAAAGCCTTTTGGAAAATCTCCCCACAACGTCATCCTGAACTCGTTTCAGGATCTATCTCAACCTCAATTTCATCAATCAAGCGCCTGATGGGCAAAAGTTTTTTCGATGTTCAAAACCAAAAATTAAATTTTGAAATCGATCAAAATTCCAATCAAAAAGAAGTTTTGCGAATTTTGGTTAGCGATAGAAAAATTAGACCCGCCGAAATTTCATCAGAAATTTTAAAATATTTAAAAAACCTCGCCGAAAAAAGCTTAAAAACCGAAATCAAAAAAGCCGTAATCACCGTTCCTGCTTATTTTGATGAAGCCGCCAAAAACGCCACCAAACTTGCGGCAAATTTAGCTGGTTTAGAAGTTTTGCGCCTTGTCAACGAGCCAACGGCGGCGGCGCTTGCTTATGGTTTAGATAATTCTGTTGAAGGAATTTATTGCGTTTATGATTTGGGCGGCGGAACTTTTGATGTTTCAATTTTAAAAATGCAAAAAGGTGTTTTTAAAGTTCTCGGAGTTTCTGGCGACAACGCTTTGGGCGGCGATGATTTTGATCATTTAATCGCAGAAAAATTTCAAATAAATCTCACACAAGCTCGAAAAATTAAAGAAAAACTTTCTAACACAAAAAATGTCACCCTGAGCTTGTCGAAGGATGATTCAAGTGCGCGCCCAGAATCACCCCTCGACAAGCTCGAGGTGACTAAAAAAGTTGTTACGGTAATTGATTTTGAAAATTTAATTCTGCCCAAAATTGCAAAAACTTTCACGCTGACAAAAAATCTAATCGAAGATTTAGAGCTCGAAAGCGAAGAAATAAAAGGCGTAATTTTAGTCGGCGGTTCAACTCGCATTCCTTTGGTTAAAAGAAAATTAGCTGAAATTTTTGGTCAAGAAAAAATTTTAGATAAACTCGATCCCGATCGCATCGTCGCCGCTGGCGCGGCGTGGCAGGCTTATAATTTAAGCGGACAATCGCAAAATCTTCTTCTCGATGTTGTTCCACTTTCTTTGGGCGTTGAAATGATGGGCGGAATTGTTGATAAAATAATTTACCGCAATTCAACAATTCCAACCGCACTTACCAAAGAATTTACAACTTACGCCGATAATCAAAACGGCATGAAATTTCATATTGTTCAAGGCGAGCGCGAATTGGCGGCTGATTGTCGCAGTTTGGCGGAATTTGAAATCAAAAATATTCCCGCCATGAAAGCTGGATTGGCGCGCGTTGTCGTAACTTTCAAAGTTGATGCTGATGGACTTTTAACC
>Ga0214921_10006644_pt1 | contig 15724 bp, 14 predicted proteins | sample LL1505_MetaG_FD_177992 | JGI IMG/M metagenome (GOLD analysis project Ga0214921, IMG submission 177992) | Freshwater microbial communities from Lake Lanier, Atlanta, Georgia, United States - LL-1505 | ecosystem: Environmental > Aquatic > Freshwater > Lake | place: USA: Georgia | collected...
CATGTCTGTTATTTCATCTAAACCAGTGCCACCAATTGTTTTGGTAAAATAATTTTGTGCAAATGAAAGTTGCGAAAAGGGCAGTAGAAGAATAATAAGTAGGTAAATTTTTTTCATACCTTAAGTTGTTAAGTAATTTTTAATTAGGCTAAATTAAATAATAAATTTTAACAATTTTCGTAAAAAATACAATTGAACAGCGAAGAATTATTGTAACGAAATTGTTTTTGGGTTGCTTTTTATATAATTTATGGACTTATTATAAAATTGGCTTTTTACCTAAAGTGAGATTTAGAGCCTTTTTAATATATATTTCAAAAGTTTCTTAAAGTAATTTTTGTTCATCTTTTTGCTACCTTTTTTGATTATAGAGCTATGCTATAATGTTCAAACATACCAAAGCTGAACAAAATATTCTAATAACAATTAATGATAGTGTTTTCTTTGTGTGAATAATTAAAGAGCTGAGCTGGTACTAGAAAATAAAATTTAAAACAGGCTGTAAGGATTTTTATAAAAGCTCAATTTATTTGCTAGAAAATTTAGCTTTTAAAGCTCCAATAATTACAGGTAATAAAGAAATTCCAATAATTCCAAAAACAACTATTTCGAAATTATTTTTTACAATTTCTAAATTACCAAAAAAGTAACCAAGCAAAGTCATAGAGCTTACCCACAAGGCACCGCCGCCAATACTGAAAAGTAAAAATGTTTTGTATTTCATTTCGCCAACACCAGCTACAAAAGGAGCAAATGTTCTAACAATTGGAATAAAGCGTGCCATGATGATTGTTTTACCACCATGAGTTTCAAAATAGGTTTCGGTTTTGGTGATGTATTCTTTTTTGATGAATTTATTCAAGTATTTGTTCTCAACTACTTTGTCGCCAATAAATTTGCCAATAAAGTAATTGGTATTATCGCCAATGATAGCAGCGGCTATGAGCAAGGGAATTAAAATATTTAAACTTACTGCATCAGTTGTACTACTTGCAATTATTGCTCCTGCAGCAAACAGCAATGAATCTCCTGGTAATAAAGGCATTATCACTAAACCTGTTTCAACAAAGATAATAAGGAAAAGTATTCCGTAACTCAAGCCTTGGTATTGAGTAAAAATGTCAAGTAGGTGCTTATCGATATGAAGTATAAATTCGAAAAGTTGTTTTATTAAATCCATTGTTGTTTGGGTTGTTATCAAAAAAAATGTGAAGTCTAACGTATGTTAAACTTCACATTCAATAATATATAAAATGTTTTAAAAATCTTTTTTAGGGGTGCGTGTAAAAGTTTTCTTTTTTTCACCATCATCGTTTTTAAAAGCTAAAAACATTGCAAAGCCTACAAGGCATAAAACTCCAACTATCATGAGTATAGAATTCCTTGTATTTTTATCGTCATTTGAAACTCTTTTTGCTTCGCCAAAAAGATTTTTTTGCGTTTCGTTTATGGCTACTGTATCAGACGCCTTTACTTGTTCTTGCGCAAGAGCTACTGTAGAAACTTTTATTTGATTATTATCAAAAACAATAAACATTGCAATAACAAAAACCAATTTTGTAATTAAATTTTTCGCGGAGAATTTTGTGTTGCTCATAAGACTAATGTTGAAAAAATAATTTTACTTTAATTGCAATTATAATAATATTACTTTAGAATCAAAGCCGAAAAATAGAGTTATTTTTATTAACAGCCAAATTTTACCCATAAAAACTTTAGGTTCTGCGTTGTATGAAATGAAAACGCCCTTACAAAATTGCAAGGGCGTTTTATAAAAATGTTAGTTATTTTACTATTCAAAAGCACTAAAGCCAGTTATATCGTAACCAGTTATTAACAAGTGAATGTCGTGAGTACCTTCGTATGTTATTACGCTTTCCAAATTCATCATGTGGCGCATAATTGGGTATTCTCCGGTAATTCCCATACCGCCATGTATTTGTCGTGCTTCGCGGGCAATAGTTATTGCGGTGTGCACACTGTTGCGTTTTGCCATTGAAATTTGTGCTGGTGTAGCGCGGTTATCGTTTTTCAAAACGCCCAATCGCCAAACCATCAATTGTCCTTTGGTAATTTCAGTAATCATCTCGGCTAATTTTTTCTGCGTAAGCTGAAATGCGCCAATGGGTTTACCAAATTGAATGCGTTGTTTGCTATATTGCAATGCACTATCATAACAATCCATTGCTGCTCCTAATGCACCCCACGCAATTCCAAAGCGAGCGCTGTTTAAACAGCTCAATGGACCTTTTAAACCTTTTACGTTAGGTAACAAATTTTCTTTTGGAACCTTTACATTATCAAAAACCAATTCTCCAGTTGCACTTGCACGTAAACTCCACTTGCCATGTGTTTCGGGTGTTGTAAATCCTTCCATGCCGCGCTCAACAATTAAACCATGTATTACACCTTCTTCGTTTTTTGCCCAAACTACTGCAATGTCAGCAAATGGAGAATTTGAAATCCACATTTTTGCACCATTCAATAGGTAATGGTCGCCCATATCTTTGTAGTTGGTAAGCATTCCGTTAGGATTACTTCCATGGTCAGGTTCTGTTAAACCAAAACAGCCCATCCATTCGCCGGAAGCTAATTTTGGTAAATATTTTTTACGTTGCTCTTCACTACCAAAACTATAAATAGGGTACATTACCAATGAACTTTGAACGCTTGCTGTACTGCGCAAACCGCTGTCGCCACGCTCTAATTCTTGCATGATTAAACCATATGAAATCTGGTCTAATCCTGCCCCGCCGTATTCGGTTGGTATATATGGACCAAAAGCACCAATTTCAGCTAGTCCTTTAATCCATTGTTTTGGAAACTCAGCATTTTGACAAGCCTCTTCAACAATTGGAGATACTTCTTTTTTAACCCAAGCACGTGCAGTATCGCGTATTAGCTTATGTTCGTCAGTTAGTAATTCATCTAACAAATAGTAGTCAGGTTGTGTGTAAACGTCAGTTTTAGCAGCCATATTTTTTTATATTTGGAGCGCGAAATTATAAAATTATACAACACTATAACCCCTCAGTTGTTTAATTTTTTTGAAACAAAAAGTTTATGATAGTTGATTTGTTTATTCCTTGTTATGTTGACCAATTTGCGCCGCAGACTGCCTGGAATATGATTAAGATATTAGAAAGTTTAGGATGCGCTGTAAACTACAACCATGAGCAAACATGTTGCGGGCACCCAGCCTTTGAAAGTGGATATTGGGATGATGCGAAAGAAGTAGGTGAAAAATTTATCAAGGAATTTTCGAATGACAGATATATTGTTTGTCCATCGGCATCATGTGTTGAGTTTATTGAAAAGCGCTATGGCGAAATGTTTGCAAATTCATCGTCGTTAAACGAATACAAAGCATTGCAAAAAAACTTATTTGAGTTTTCTGACTTTGTAGTAAATGTGCTTAAACTAAGCAGCATTGGTGCCGAACTAAATACGAAGGCTGCGCTAATTGATTTTTGTCGATGCCGACCTGAAACTAAAAATGCAGAATCATTATTGCAAAAGGTAAAGGGTTTAGAATTGATGAAGATTGAAAACGAATGTTGTGGTTTTGGTGGGATGTTTTCAACCAAGTACGAACCAATTTCAGTGAGCATGGCAGAGCAGTTGGTACAAAAAGTAATTGATGCTGGAGCAGATACCATTATAAGTTCTGAAGCCAACTGCTTGATGCATTTAGATGCTTACATAAAATCGGCTAAGAAGCCAATAAAAACAATGCATTTGGTTGATGTGCTTGCCGAGGGTTGGATATAGAGAACCTATTACATCTTTCTACACAAACATTTTCTTATCTAAATTCAACCATTGCAATGCCGAACCATGCAGTAGTTGTTCTTTAATTTGATTATCAAATCTGCTATTTTTAATGAGTTGCCCAGGTGTGTTTTCGCCAAGTGGAAAAGGATAATCGCTGCCCAAAGCAACTTTATCTGCACCCATTAAGTCAACAATAAACTCCAACATTTTAGGGTCGTGTACCAAGCTATCTAACCAAAACTTACCGATGTATTTGCGCGGATTTACGTTGTTATCAATGGCTACCAAATCGGGTCTGCAATCAAAGCCATGCTCAATGCGGCCAATGGTACTTGGGAATGAACCACCGCCATGTGCAAACGCCACGCGCAGTTTAGGTAAGCGTTCAAACACACCACCGAAAATCATGCTACATATAGCAAGCGATGTTTCGGCAGGCATACCCACAAGCCAAGGCAACCAATAGCGTTGCATTTTTTCTTGACCCATCATTTCCCATGGATGCACAAACACAGCCATATCCATTTGGGCGCAAGCTTCGAAGATTGGAAACAGGTTAGGGTCGTTTAAGTTCCAATCGTTTACATGAGAACCTATCTGAACGCCTTTTAAACCAATGCTTTTACAGCGTTCTAATTCTTTGATGGCCAACTCAGGTGCTTGCAATGGAATGGTACCTAAGCCAATAAAACGTTTAGGATATTTCTGAACTATTTCAGCAATATGATCGTTTAAAAAAATAGATAATTCTAAACAATCTTGCGGCTTTGCCCAGTAACTAAACATTACCGGAACGGTTGATAACACTTGTACATCCACATGGTGGTGGTTACATTCTGTCATCCGTTTTTCGGCACTCCAACAATTATCTTCTACCTCTCTAAAAAACTTATCGTCAACCATCATGCGTGCGCAACAAGGTTTGTGATGGTCTAATGAAATAAATCCGCCATAGCCAAATTTTTCGCTAAAGTTTGGAATGTGTTCAGGTAAAATATGTGTATGAATATCAATGGTAAGCATTGTGTAATTATATTATTTTTTGCGTTGAAAATTAGTAATAATACTTATGTACAAGTGTTTGATTACACTAAATAGTTATGGGTGCATTGTATTTTGCGAGTTTTAGTATTATCCAATTCATTACAATCATTATCTAAACTGATATTAGTCAGTGAATAATTTTTGGCTTTGCGGCTCTTTTGTAACTGATAAATAATGCAACAATATGTCGTCATTGATTAAGAAATACAATGTAGCAGGTCCGAGATACACAAGCTATCCAACGGTTCCGTATTGGAGCGAAACTCCACCAACGATAGATGAATGGACATTGAGTGTAAAAAAATCATTTGATGAGTCGAATGCAGCAGATGGGATATCATTATACATTCACTTACCTTTTTGCGAAAAGCTTTGTACTTACTGTGGTTGCAACACCCGCATAACTGTAAACCACGCTGTGGAGGAAGTTTATATAAATGCACTATTAAAAGAATGGCACATGTATCAAAAGCTGTTTGTTGACAAGCCAGTTATTCGTGAAATACATTTGGGTGGCGGCACTCCTACATTTTTTTCGCCTGATAATTTGAACTTGCTTTTGAAAGGTATTTTCGAACATTCAATTATTCATCCGAACCACGAATTTAGTTTTGAAGCACATCCAAACAATACAACACAAGAGCATCTGCAAACGTTATATAATTTAGGCTTTCGCCGATTAAGTTTGGGCATACAAGATTTTGATTTGCGTGTGCAACAAATTGTAAATAGGGTACAACCTTTTGAAAATGTAGAGCGTGTTGTAAATGATGCGAGGGCCATAGGTTATGAATCAATTAATTTTGATTTGATATACGGGTTGCCTCTGCAAACGCTTGAAAGTGTAACAAGAACCATTGATAAAGTAAATATATTGAGACCTGACCGCATTGCTTTTTATAGCTATGCACACGTGCCTTGGATTAAACCCGGACAAAGAAAGTTTACCGAAAACGACTTGCCTGCCGACCAAGAAAAACGTGCCTTGTATGAAATTGGCAAGTTAAAGTTTATTGATAAAGGTTATGAAGAAGTGGGTATGGATCATTTTGCATTGCCAACCGACAGCCTAAGTATAGCTTCCAAAACAGGAAATTTGCACCGCAACTTTATGGGCTACACACACTCGCACACGCAGGTATTGGTTGGGTTAGGTGTTTCATCCATTAGCGATGCTTGGTATTCATTTGCACAAAATGTAAAGACAGTAGAAAAGTATTACGAACTATTAAACAACAAGCAACTCCCCATTTTTAAAGGTCATATTTTAGATGATGAAGATTTAATTTTGCGCAAACACATCCTCAATATTATTTGCAAATTTCAAACCAGTTGGAGCAATGAAAGCGAGCAGTGCCTTGCGGTGTACGATGCTGTTGAAAGATTAACTGAAATGCAAAAAGATGGTTTGGTTGAACTAAAACCTTTTGATTTAAAACTTACTACTAAGGCAATTCCTTTTGTAAGAAATGTGTGTATGGCATTTGATGCAAGGCTTTGGCGCAATGTACCCAAAGCACAACTGTTTAGTACAGTGGTTTAATTCTTACTTTTTTAAGATGAGCAACAAAAAACTATCTTGTTATGTAGTTAATTCAAACTATTTATTTTGAAAAAATTTAGATGCATAGTGATACTAATTTTTTAGTAAACCAATAGTATCGGCGAAGCCGATGATAGTATATCTATGTATTCTTTGCTTGATGTTTTTACAAAGCACTTCCAAATAAAAAACTATGTTCCTATGTGGTTAAATTAAACTATTTATTTTGAAAATTTTAAACACATAGATACATAGTGATACTAATTTTTTAGTAAACCAATAGTATCGGCGAAGCCGATGATAGCGCAACTATGTATTACTTCCAACAAAAAAACTATGTTCCTATGTGGTTAAATTAAACTATTTATTTTGAAAATTTTTAAACATAATAGTTACAGAGCTTCCTATTATTTGTTCATTTGATGATTCAAAAATTACAACTAACAATTTACACATGCAACCCAATTTCAAACGAATGATTACCTTAATTGATGAAGTGTTTGAAACACGCAACGACCCTAATCAGTTGCAGGTAAATGAAGCTGAAATGGAAAAGCTGCAGCTCATACATGCGGACACACTTACTGAAATTGCCAACGAAGAAGGACCCACCACTTGGGTATTGCTGATACCAACCACCAAAAATTTGATGCTTGATTTTTTACAAGAAAAAATAAATGAAACACAATTGCTGCACCTCACTGAAATAGGTGCTACTTACACCTGTATTTATTTGTGCTCTGCTACAACTCTGCCCGAGTTTAGAGGCAAAGGACAAACCTTGAAAGCCAGCATACAAGCCATACACAACATACAACAGCAGCACCCCATACAAGAACTTTTTGTGTGGCATTTTACACCCGAAGGAAAAGCACTTGCCAACAAAATTGCAACGCTTACTGGGTTGACTTTGCATTGCAAATAGTTATTAAGACATTACTTAGTGCTAACTTTTAAGATTAATTAAAAGTAAAAGATTGCCATAAAAGCAACAGCACTTTTGTGCATTGCCTTGGCCGGAGAGTTTTAAAAATCACTTGCGATATTTTGTTAGCGTAGAAAAAAGGTTTTAGTTATTGGCACAATTAGTTTTCTAAATACAAAAAACGTGACGTAAAGTCCGTTGTGAGATACGTCACACTCTAATAGATTTATACCCTATGAAAATAGAGGAAAAATTTGGAGCAAGAGTAAAGGAAATTCGTTTAAAGAAAGGGTTTTCACAAGAAGCTTTAGCTAATGAAGCTGGCATTGACAGAACTTATATGACTAGCGTTGAGAATGGCAAAAGAAATATTTCTATTCAAAATATTGAGAAGATAATTACTGCCTTGAACGTTTCATTTTATGAATTTTTTAAAGTACTCAAATAATTACATATTCAATGCTAAACTACTACTATAAATCTTCTATTGAAACATTTCTCATTTCATCACCAAATGAAATAATTGGAGAAATTACAAGCGCTAATCAATTTGATGCTCAGAGAACACAAAACAAATCTTGGGGATTACAGATTCCCATTTTAAAGGAAGCATTAAAGCAATACACAGGAACAATACTTTTTGAATTTTCCATTCCTAGAATGGGTAAGAGAATTGACGCTTTAGTAATTATTGAAAATGTAGTTTTTGTAATTGAATTTAAGGTTGGAGAAACAAAATTTCACCAGCATAATATCGAACAAGTTTGGGATTATGCTTTGGATTTGAAGAATTTTCACAAACCTAGTCATCAAATAATAATGGCTCCAGTTTTAGTTGCAACAGAGGCTATAAGTTCTATTGCTTCCATAGAAACCAACTCTCATAATGATAATCTGTTAAAACCAATAAAGACCAATTCTGAAAATTTAGGAGCTGGTTTAAAAGCGGTTTTGGAATATTTCAATGAGCATTCATCTATTGATAGTGAAGTTTATGTAAAAGGAGCCTATTCTCCTACTCCTACAATTATTGAAGCTGCTGTTTCACTATATAATGACCATTCTGTAGAGAATATTACAAGAAGTGATGCAGATGCAAAGAACCTTAGTCAAACTACAACTGCAATTTCTGATATAATTGATAAAGCAAAACTCAATCAACAAAAAGTAATATGTTTTGTGACAGGTGTTCCTGGAGCTGGTAAAACACTTGTAGGGTTGCAAGTTGCAGCACAACATTTAGATAAAGACAAAGGAAATTCAAGTGTATATTTATCAGGAAATGCCCCGTTAGTTGCAATTTTGCAGGAAGCATTAACTAGGGATAAAGTTAAAAGAGAAGCACTTAATGAAACTAAAATTACAAAGGCGACGGCAAAACAAGCTGTTAAATCATTTATTCAAATAATACATCATTATAGAGATGCATATTTAATAAATTCTGAAGCACCTTTTGACCATGTAGCAATATTTGATGAAGCACAACGTGCATGGAATAAAGAACAGACCATTAAATTCATGCAGCAAAAAAAGAATCAACCAAACTTTCAATATTCTGAACCTGAATTTTTAATATCGTGTTTAAATAGACATAAAGATTGGGCTGTTGTTATTTGTTTAGTTGGTGGTGGACAAGAAATTAATACTGGCGAAGCGGGAATTTCGGAATGGTTAAATGCAATTGAAAATACTTTTAAAGATTGGCAGGTATACATTTCTCCGAACCTCACTGACAATGAATATGATGCAAAAAAGTCGATTGCTACATTGCAAAAAACAAGCAAGGTAGTATTTGACCAAAGCCTTCATCTGTCAGTTTCTATGCGTTCATTCAGAGCAGAAAACCTTTCGCTATTTATTAAAAAGATACTCGACTTAGAACAAGAAGAAGCGAAACAAATTCTTTCAATATTTAATGATAAATATCCGATTGTTTTAACTAGAGACTTACAGAAAGCTAAAACATGGTTAAAAGAAAAAGCAAGAGGTAGTGAAAGGTATGGTATAGTTGTTTCATCGCAAGCACAACGATTAAGGCCTTTAGCAATAGATGTAAGGTCACCAATGAACCCTGTTAATTGGTTTTTGGATGGAAAAGATGATGTACGATCTTCATATTTTTTAGAAGATGTTGCAACTGAATTTCATGTTCAAGGTTTAGAATTAGACTATGCATGCGTCACTTGGGATGGCGATTTAAGATATTCAAATGAAGGCTGGAAAACATATTCGTTTGTTGGTAACAAATGGCAGAATATTCACAAAGAAGAGAGAAGAAAATATTTAATAAATGCATACAGAGTTCTATTGACTAGGGCAAGACAAGGAATGGTAATAGTAGTTCCCGAAGGCAGTGATGAAGACCATACTAGAAAACCAGAATATTATGATTCAACTTTTGAATATTTAAAGAGTTTAGGAATTTCAGTTTTATAATCCCTTTGGTTAAATAAGAATTGAATAATTAGAATTATGAATAATTTTATAACTACTGAAATAAAATACATTAGCCCATCAAGAACAATTGAAACAATTGAGGTTAGAAATTTAAGAATGCAAAAAAGATTATACCTGTACAATTATGAAGGTTATTCATTTAGAGTATTTCTTGAAATAGAATCGCTAATTAATTTTTTCAAAGGCAAGTGCGAATCTGATTTCTATTTTGATTCTGAGAATTCACTTGATAATTTTCTAGAAACAATTTCTATAGCTTGAATTGCTTTTAACAAATTCAATTTTACCCATGCCCACCATCCTCAAAACAAAACTCCTCGAATTTAAGAATAGCACATTCCTAATTGATTTGGTTAAGGATGATTATACAGGTGTGCAGTATATAGAGCTTACGCAAAGCATCAGAAAAGGAAAAGAAGAGGTTTCTAAAACAAACATTAAAATAAACCCCGCTCTACTATCTAAACTTATTGAAACGCTGGAAGAATTTGATGATGAAATACCAAAGCAGCACAAGCAATCAAAAAACAAAACCATTAAAGAACTTGATAATGTAAGGAATACCGACAGCTATGTAAGCCAAAAAGATAGTAGCGAAATAGTAAGGCGCTACTTAAAAGGTATTTCGGCCGAGGATTTGTCGTTGCAGTTCAATCAAAAAACAGAAGTGATTGAACAGCTGCTGCGCAATGGTAATGTGTATGTAGTAAGCAAAGAAGAAAGTAAGTTTAAGGCTAGGTTTTGGGGTAGGAGGAAGAAGTAATAGCATGCAATAACTTTTGTAATTTATCATTCAATTAAGCTTTAACCCTGGTTAAAAACTTATCAAACAATCGTTTCTTCATAATCATAAAATATATAGCTTTATGCTAATTAAAAAAAGAAGCTATGAATAACATTAAATTATTTGAAACAAAAAAAGTGCGCAGCCACTTTGATGCAAAGAAAGAAGTTTGGTACTTTTCGGTTATAGATGTCATTGAAATTTTAACTAGAAGTTCTATACCAAAACGCTATTGGAGTGATTTAAAAAAGAAACTCACAAAAGAAGGTAGTGAAGTGTACGAAAAAATCGTACGGTTGAAAATGGTAGCACCAGATGGTAAGCTTCGTGAGACAGATATGGCTGATACCGAAACCCTACTTCGCCTCATCCAATCCATACCATCCCCAAAAGCAGAACCGTTTAAACAATGGTTGGCAAAGGTAGGTTATGAACGCATGCAAGAAATGACCGACCCTGCACAAAGTTTAGACAGAGCAAGAGAAAACTGGCAAAAATTGGGGCGTAGCGAAAAGTGGATTCAGCAACGAATGACTGGACAAATGACTAGGAATAAACTTACCGATTACTGGAAAGAAAGCGGTGTTGAAAAGGCAGGTGAGTTTGCGTTTCTTACCAATATCATACATCAAGAATGGACAGGATTAACAGTGAAAAAACACAAAGAAATAAAAGGCTTGAAAACACAAAACATGCGTGACCACATGAGTGAAGCTGAACTTATTTTTACTGCGCTTGCCGAGTTATCTACCAGACAAATAGCTGAAACCGATGAAGCAAAAGGATTGAAACAAAATGCAGTGGCAAGTAAAAAAGGCGGCACCATTGCAAAAAATGCCCGCCTTGCATTAGAAGAGAAAACAGGTAAAAGTGTAGTTACAAAAGCTAATTTTTTACCACCTGCAAAAGAACCCAAACGAATAGGGAAAAAGTAATTAAATTGAACCCTTAAATCATTACACCGAACTAATTGTGACAAGTGCTATTATTAAAATCCTACTTTCTCATTTAACCCTTAAAAACAATGCTTATCCCAGTTGTTTTTAACTTGAATAAGTAAAAACAAAACTTCTCGAATTTAAGAATAGCACCTTATTAATTGATTTGGTTGAGGATGATTACACAAGTATGCTGTATGTAGAACTTACTCAAAGCATTAGAAAAGGAAAAGAAGAAGTTTCTAAAACAACAATACCCAACTTTGATAATGCAAGCTAAATTGTATTTTAAAATAACCTTTGGTGAGTTTGCATTGATAATAAACAAAACGAGCCGCACATTAATTTAGTGCGGCTCGTTTGATATGTATGGAGTTATCTATTACCAAATAACTACGCGTTTGTTTTCAGGTCTAAACATTTTATCGCCTTCTTTTATGCCAAAGGCAGTATAAAATTCTTTGATGTTTGCCAATGGTCCATTGATACGCCATTGCGCTGGTGAATGCACATCCGTCATAATTTGGCGGCGCAATGCTTCAGGACGACGTTGCACCATCCATGCGTAAGCGTAACCCAAAAAGTATTCTTGGTCAGGCGTTAATCCATTGGCTTGTTTTGCGGTGCCTTTTCCTTGTTCTGTTTTCTTGAAAGCTTCGTAACCCATTACTACACCACCTAAATCGGCAATATTTTCGCCAAGTGTAGCTGCACCTCGTACATGCAAACTATCACAAACGGTATATTCGTTAAACTGCTCTTCCATTAGTTTTGTTTTGGCATTAAACTTATCACGGTCTTCTTTTGTCCACCAATCAGCAAGGTTTCCTTCGGCGCTGTATTGGCTACCTTGGTCATCAAAACCATGCGTAATTTCATGCCCGAAAGTGCTACCGCCAATAATTCCGTATAACACTGCATCGCTTGGTAAACCAACATAACCCGGTACAATAATATTACATGCAGGAATTACAATTTCGTTTAACGTAGGGTCGTAATAAGCGTTATAGGTTTGTGGTGTCATGTTCCACTCAGTGCGGTCCATGGGTTTACCAAATTTGCGGGTGTTGTCATCACTTGCCCATTGGTGCGCAGCCATAACGTTTTTGCAATATGAAGCACGGCTAATTTCTATGGCTGATAAGTCTTTCCATTTATCAGGATAACCCAACTTCATATTTACTTTTGCCAACTTAGCTAAGGCTTTTTCTTTGGTGGCGTCGCTCATCCAATCTAATTTCTTAAGATGTTCGCCATACACTTGCATGATGTTTTTACCAATTTCAATAAGTTTTTCTTTTGTTCCTGTAGGGATGTAGCTTCTTATATACTCCTGCCCTACTAACTCGCCAAGCATACCATTGGTTTGTTCAACCACTTCTTTCCAACGTGGCTTTTGTTTTTTAGCACCCGATAAGGTAGCTTCAAAAAACTGCCAGTTAGCATTGCGAATATCTTTGGTTAAGAAACTTGCGCATGCGTTTACCAAATTCCATTTTAAGTATTGTTTCCAAACATCAATTTTAGTGTTTGCAACCAAACCGTCAAGTGCTTTATAAAATTCAGGCTGACCAACAATAACGGTATCAACGTTTTTAATGCCCATGTTATCTGTCAATGACTTCCAGCTTATGTGCGGTGTTGATGCATTGAATTTATCAATGCTCATTTTGTTGTAATTTTTGTAAGGGTCGCGCAGGTCTTCAATCTTACGCGATGCTTTGGCTAATGCGCTTTCTAAGGTAAAAATATCTTTAGCGCTTGCTTCAGCTTTTTTATCATCATCGCCAACAGCTTTTAAAAAAATAACAATTAGCTTTTTGTATTCGTTACGAATATTTTCGGTAGCAGCATCCTTGTTAAAATAGTAATCACGGTCTGGTAACCCTAAGCCACCTTGCCAGAGCTGTACGGCATATTTGCTACTGTTTTTTTCGTCGCGGCCAACGCCCATTGCAAACATACAACCTACTTGTAGGCGTTGTAAATCGGCAACCTCTTTTTGTAATTGCTCAGTATTTGTAATGGCATCTATTTTAGCCAATTCTTCTTTTAATGGTTCAATGCCAGCTTTATCGATACTTACAGTATCCATACCGCTAAAGAAAAAATCGCCTATCTTCTGTTCGTTACTGCCTTTTGCAGCGTCTGTTTTTTTAGCTGCATTTTCGCAAATGGTTCTTACAGCATCGTTAACAGTATCTTTTACTTGTAAGAAAATGCCATTGCTGGTTTCGCTTTCAGGTATTGGGTGCGCCTTGAACCATGCGCCGTTTGCATAATTAAAAAAATCGTCGTTGGGCTTTAGAGTGCTATCAATATGGGCTACTAAAGGTTCAATACCATTTGGTTTTACATCAGAATTTTCTGATTTGTTGCCACAGCTAATGGCGGTAATAGTTATTGCCGAAGCAATGCAAGCAGTAAGTAATTTATTTGAAATCATTATTATTTATTTTTACGAAAGTTGTTTTATTTTTTTTGAATCACAAATAGATTTTTTGTTCATCGGCTATTTTTATAAAAAAATTCCACTTTGAATTGTTTTTTATTGAACTATATAATCCATTTTTAAAATAGCTACAGTTGCAGAAAGATTAAGTAGTACGCCACAATTGGGGTAACAATTTGATTTGAAATTAAACCGATTATTACAAGAAAAGTTAAATAAATGATTGTTTTACATCATCAAACAAAAGTGGAGCAACTATTTATCAAACCAAAATTGTTTAAAATCATATTTTTTTCGACAGTAAAATTCAGTTAGGTTTGAAGCGATAATAGTAATGAGGAAGCAAACCGGAATATTTCAAAATATTGACTTGTGGTTGGTGGGTATGTATTTGGTAATGGTTACCATGGGCTGGCTCAATGTATATGCCTCCGTATTTAACGAACAGCATTATTTAATTACCGATATGACACAAAAATACGGTAAACAACTTATCTGGATTTTATCATCGTTGTTCATTGCGCTTCTTATTTTGGTTGTTGAAGGTGATTTTTTTGCAGCCTTTTCTTACCCAGTTTATATTTTCTTTTTGATTTTGCTTGTTGCTGTATTGGGTATTGGTACAACAGTAGCAGGTAGTAAAAGTTGGTTTAGGGTAGGCGAATTTGGAATACAACCAGCAGAGTTTGCAAAGTTTGCTACAGCTATGGCATTGGCAAAGTTCCTGGGCAACATCAACATAAAAATGACGGAGGTTAAAACAAAAGTAATTTGTGCAGCCATTATTTGTGTACCTATTTTATTAATCATACTAGAAAACGAAACGGGTGTTGCGTTGGTGTACTCATGCTTTATTTTGGTGATGTATCGCGAAGGACTCTCCGGAAACATACTACTGCTGGGTGTTGGTATTGTAGTGCTGTTCTTGCTTTCATTACTTATTAATCCGTTTATATTGATGGGTATTTTGGGTTTTCTATGTTTTTTGCTTTTTATGGTAATGCGCAAATCCACACAAAATATTATTGTAGTGGTTTTCATTTTCATTGTATCTTCAAGTGCTGTGTTTAGCGTGCAATATGCCTTTGATAAATTAGAGCCTCACCAAAAAAAACGTATCAATGTATTTTTAGGTAAAGAAAGTGATAAGAAAAAAGCTGGCTACAATGTAAACCAATCGCTCATTGCCATTGGTAGTGGCGGCGTTGCAGGAAAAGGATTTTTGCAAGGCACACAAACCAAATATGATTTTGTGCCCGAACAAAGTACCGATTTTATTTTTTGTACAGTTGGCGAGGAATGGGGCTTTGCTGGCACAACGGTTGTTATGGCTATGTTTTTAGCGCTACTCATACGAATCATACAAGTAGCCGAACGGCAACGTAGTCCGTTTAGCCGTATTTATGGTTATGGTGTGGCAAGCATTATTTTCTTTCACGTTTTTGTAAACGTTGGTATGACCATTGGTTTAATGCCAGTTATCGGAATACCACTTCCATTTTTTAGTTACGGCGGTTCATCACTATGGTCGTTTACCATATTGTTATTTATATTAATAAAATTAGATGCTTATCGTTTAGAAATATTAAGATGATGATACTTATAAAAAATGCTTTTGTTGTTGATGAAAACAGTCCGTTCAATGCCATGAACAAAGACATTTTAATTGAAAACAAAATAATAATTGCGATTGAAAACGAAATAAACAATCCAGAAGCACAAGTTATTAACCATACAAACTTGCACGTGTCGCAAGGATGGTTTGATTTAAAAGCAAACTTTGGGGAGCCAGGCAACGAAGAACGCG
>Ga0214921_10006645_pt1 | contig 15721 bp, 16 predicted proteins | sample LL1505_MetaG_FD_177992 | JGI IMG/M metagenome (GOLD analysis project Ga0214921, IMG submission 177992) | Freshwater microbial communities from Lake Lanier, Atlanta, Georgia, United States - LL-1505 | ecosystem: Environmental > Aquatic > Freshwater > Lake | place: USA: Georgia | collected...
AGGAGGTCTGGCGCGCGGGATTGTAGCCACATTCAAAACGCTAAACCAGAGACTGCTCCAAGCCTTGCATCAAGATATCTTTGGGTAAATCGATGCCTATGAACACCATCTTGCTCATTCTTTCTTCTCCCTTAGCCCATTCGGGCCCTAAATCACTGCCCATGAGCTGGTGTACGCCTTGGAAAATAACTTTGCGCTCAGTGCCGCGCATATTCAAAACGCCTTTGTAGCGCAGCATTTTCGGGCCGTAGATGTTGACGATGGTGCCCAAGAAGTCTTCTAGCTTCGCAGGGTCAAAGGGGCGCTTAGATTTAAAAACAAAGCTTTTGACATCGTCGTCATGGTGGTGGTGGTGACCCGGGCCGTGTCCTGCGTCATGGGCATGTTCACCGTGGACGTGGTCACCATGGTCACCATGGTCACCGTGAGCATGTTTGTCATGCCCATGGTCGTGCCCATGCGCATCATGGCCATGCTTGTGCGAGGGATGGTCACAGTGTTCACCGTCGTGTTGATGGTGGCCATCGTCTGCCAAAAAGTCTGGGTCAATGTCTAGTTTGGCGTTGAGGTTAAAGCCACGCAAATCAAACACTTCTGCCAAAGACACCTCGCCAAAATGCACCACTTTTTGGGGCGCACGGGGGTTCATGTGTTTGAGGCGGTGTTGCAAGGCATCTAGTTCTTCTGCCGAGACCAAGTCAGACTTGCTTATAAAAATTTGGTCTGCAAAACCTACTTGGCGACGCGCTTCTTGGCGGTCATTGAGTTGCTGGGCGGCGTGCTTGGCGTCTACCAAAGTCAATATTGAGTCGAGCAAAAAGCTCTCGGCAATTTCGTCGTCCATGAAAAAGGTTTGCGCTACAGGGCCGGGGTCAGCCAAGCCTGTGGTTTCGATCACCACGCGTTCAAAGTCGAGCAGGCCTTTGCGCTTTTTAGCGGCCAACAGTTGCAAGGTGGTGCGCAAGTCTTCGCGGATGGTGCAACACACGCAACCATTGTTCATTTGGATGATTTGCTCGTTGGTGTCCGAGACCAAGATTTCGTTGTCGATGTTTTCTTCACCGAACTCGTTTTCAATGATGGCAATTTTTTGGCCATGGGCTTCGGTCAAGACGCGCTTGAGCAAGGTGGTTTTACCTGCGCCTAAAAAACCGGTCAGGATGGTGGCTGGAATCAACATACGAGAACTACCTTGTAGAAATAAAAGAGGTCAACCCTCGATTGTCGCGCGTTCTGCCTTGTCGACCAAGGTGGCAGATTTCATGACCACCAAGCCCTTCAGGTATTCACCCTCTGGGAAGGTCAAGGTCATGGGATGGTCTGGCGCGCCTTGCATGCGCTCGCTGATATAGCCATCGACGCCCGCATCGGTGCCCGCAGAGGCGACTATTTTGTGGAACAACTCTGCACCAATGCCACCCGAACAACTGTAGGTGAACAACACGCCACCTGGCTCCAAAATTTTGAAAGCCAAGCGGTTGATGTCTTTGTAAGCACGCGCCGCCCGATCCGCGTGCGCGGCCGATGGTGCAAATTTGGGCGGGTCCAGGACGATGGCGTCAAAGGTTTGTCCGTCTTTGTAGAACTGGCGCAGCGACGCATTGACATCGGCATCCATCATGGTGGTGCGTGCGGCATCAAAACCATTCAAAGCCACATTGCTTTTGGCGCGCTCGATAGCAGGGCCTGAGGAATCGATCGAGGTGACATGTGCGGCACCGCCTGCCAAAGCTGCGACGGTAAATCCGCCCGTGTAGCAATAGCAATTGAGTACGCGCTTAAACTGCAGGCGCTTTGTATAGTCAGCGAATTTTTTACGGCTGTCGCGTTGGTCTAAATAAAAGCCAGTTTTATGGCCTTCTGCGATATCTAGCGATAGCTTCCAATCGTGTTCGCGCAGTTCAATATCTGTGGGACCCTCGCCGCGCAACCATCCTGTGGCGGGTTGCAAACCCTCTAATCCACGCACGCCAGAGTCTGATCGCTCGTAGAGTTTGGATAAACCTGTTTGCGCCAGCAATGCGTTAGCAATCTCTTGCTTCCAACGCTCTGTTCCACTGGATAAAAACTGTGCCACCAAGGTGTCGTCATAGCGGTCGACGATCAAGCCGGGCAGGCCGTCTGACTCGCCATGGATCAAACGCATTCCATTGCTCTGAATATCAAAACGGCTTCTGGCTGCAATGGCGCGCTTGACGGATATTTCAAAAAAAGCTGCGTCAATGCGTTGCGCTTCGTCAAAGCTCCAAATACGCGCGCGTATTTTGGAGCTAGGGCTAAATGCTGCCCAGCCCAAAAAACTGCCGCTGTGACTTTCCACACGTACCGTTTCACCCGAATCTGCGCTGCCTTTGGCAATCGCGCTGTCAAATATCCATGGGTGGCTGCGCAGCGCTGAGCGCTCTTTGCCTTCTCTGAGTCGAATCGTTTTCATAGTTTTGAGTGTTTTATTTTTTTCGCGCACGCGGATGCGCCGCGTCATAGGCCTTGGCCAAATGTTGAAAATCCAAACGCGTGTAAACCTGCGTAGTGCTGATATTGGCGTGCCCAAGCAACTCTTGCACTGCGCGTAAATCGCTGCTCGACTGCAGCAGATGGCTTGCGAATGAATGGCGCAGCATATGGGGATGCACAGGGGTGGAGAGGCCCGCCTTCAAACTGCGTTGCTTGAGGCGTTGCCAAATGCCTTGGGCAGTTAAGCGTGTGCCGTGTTGACCGATGAACAGCGCGTTTTGGACTTCAGACAAAAATCCTTGATCACGAACCACCAACCATGCATGTGCAGCGTCTAACGCCTTCTTACCAATAGGCACGCTGCGCCGCTTGCTTCCCTTGCCCAATACATGGGCCTCAGCACCTTCTAAATCCAGCCAGCCTTTGGCGGTGTTACTGGCTTGCACGTCTAGTCCCACCAATTCGCCGACACGCAGTCCACAACCGTAGAGCAACTCGACCATGGCCGCATCCCGGCATTCGAGCCATGGGTCGGTGATGTCTGGTGTGGCAGAAAACTCGGCCAACTGCATGGCGTCGTCCACGCTCAAGGCTTTGGGCAGAGGCTTAGGGGCTTTGGGCGCCCGCACGTCTTGGACCGGATTGCTTTGCACCACGCCTTCTCGACCCAACCAGGTGTAAAACCCGCGCCAGCCAGACAAGATGAGTGCAATGCCTCGACCGCTGCGCCCACCACTGTGCATCTGCGAGACCCAGCGACGGATATGGCTAGATTGCACCGCTTCCAGCGCTAAGCCAGTTGCTTTGGCGTAGTCGCTGAGTTTTTCTAGGTCTAGGGTGTAGAGCGCATGGGTGCGCTCTGCGAGGCGTTTTTCATAACGCACATGGTCAAGGTAGCGGGCAACCCAGTCCATGGTTTTTAATTGGAGTTATCGCAAGTGCGAAAGTGCGGCACTGGCTAAATCACCCAAACGCTCAATAAACACCGTACCCATGCCTTCGTGGTAACGCTGTGCATCTGGCGAGGCCATCACCAATAAACCGATGACGGGTTGCTTTGTGGCAGTATGAGGCGTGTCATCTGCCCGAGTGGCGCGCAAAGCCACCATGGCAACCGACTGCGCGGCACTAGGTTCTAACAACCACTTCACGGCTTCAAAGTTTTGGTTCATGCCAACATAAGGCGTGCTCAGGGTTTCGGCGAAGGTTTTGACTTCGTCGCCCACACCCACCGCGAAGGGTTCGATTTGGTAATCATCTGCCACGCCCCATACCTTGATTGCCACTTGCGGCACCATGAAGTCGTGCTGAATATGGTCAGCGATGGTGTAGGGCAAGTCACGTGCATTGGCGGTCATCAGCAAGGTTTTGACCCAACGCTGCATGCGCTCGATCAACACCTCGTTGTCGGTGCCGTGGCGCATCATGTCCATCAAGCGCATCTCTAGGGCGCGGATTTTTTCGCGCAACATATCGGCTTGGCGCTCTTGCAAACTCACTGCACGAGCACCGTGTGGGCTATTCAATCGAACAGCCGCCAACAACTCCGCATGCCGCTCAAAAAAATCGGGCGTATTGACCAAGAAATTGGCAATGTCTTCTTCAGTGATAGGGTTCATAGCAGGGTTCATAAAGTGTCAGGTAAATTGATTTCGCCTTGAAAGACGGTGGTGGCAGGGCCGGTCATCCACACCGGGGTATCGCCGCCTTGCCATGCAATCGTTAGGTCACCGCCTTGGGTGTGTACCAAAACGCTTGGGTCTAGCAAGCCCGACTGTATGCCAGTGACAACTGCAGCGCACGCGCCTGTTCCACAGGAAAGCGTTTCGCCTACGCCGCGCTCGAACACGCGCAAACGAATTTCACTGCGGTTCACGATTTGCATAAAGCCTGCGTTGACGCGTTTTGGAAACGCTGCGTGGTTTTCAATGAGGGGGCCTTGGGTTAGTACCGGGGCCGTCGCAACGTCTTGCACCAACTGCACGGCGTGGGGGTTGCCCATCGATACAACGCCTACAGAAACGCTATGGCCATTTGCGAGTTGAAGCATCCAATGCTTTCTGTTGTCTGTACCCATTGCACCCTCTACGGCAAGGTTTGAGTCGAAGGGTACACGAGGCAAATCAAAAACTGGCGCGCCCATATCCACCTTGACCTGTCCATTAGCAAGCGCGTGTAACTCAATCACACCACCGTGCACTTTGACGCGAATAGAGGATTTGTTCGTTAAACCCTGTTCTTGTACAAAACGCACAAAACAACGCGATCCGTTGCCGCATTGCTCTACCTCACCGCCATCTGCGTTGTGGATGATGTATTCAAAATCGACATCGGCTTGCGGTGCAGGACGCACCGTCAAAATTTGATCGGCACCGACACCAAAGTGGCGGTCTGCCAAATAACGGTAATGCGCAGAGGAGAGATTCAAACGCTCGCGGGTTTCGTCTAACACCACGAAGTCGTTGCCGGCACCTTGCATTTTGGTAAAGCGGATACGCATTCATTGATTATCGACTAGCCATAAGACCTTCATAATTCAACTTTTATATGAAAGAAAGCTTTGTATGCGCATTCCCGCTTGGACACCCAAACTCAAACCCCAACCCCAAGACATGGTCGACGCAATACTTGCTCGCAGAGGTGGTTCGCTGCTTAACCTCGATAAAGCGTTACTTTGGAGCGAACCTGTTGCGCGTGGCTGGAATGTGTATCTGAAAAATGTCCGCACGGGCTTGCCCACCAGTCGCAAATTGTGTGAGCTTGGAATTTGCACCGTTGCTTTGCTCACAGGTGCTTCTTACGAGTACCACCACCACGCCCCTGACTTTTTAACCGCGGGTGGCACGCAGGCTGAGTTAGATGCTTTGAATCGCGCCGTCAAAGGCGACGCTTGTCAAACCATCACGGATACCGCCTTAGGCGAGATAGAGCGCTTGGTAGTTCAATACGCAGCGCAAATCACGGTCAAAGTGAAGGTAGACGATGCTTTGTTCAAGCAAATCAGCCAACACTTTGACACCACGGGGGTGGTGGAATTGACCACTGCGATTGCCACTTACAACATGGTGGCGCGCTTTTTAACTGCGCTTCAAATTACGCCAGATGGCGAACAAGCACGATAAGTCAATCTTGCCGACTCTTTATATTGAGTCGGCAAATCAATTCTGCTGAATCAGTCTGCTTTGATGTCGTTGTCTTTGACGACCTTGGCCCAAATCGTCATTTGCTTTTCAATAAAAGTACGGGCTTGTTCTGGAGAGCCGCCCATGATGTCAATGCCTTGGGCATCGAGTTTCTTGGCAACTTCTGGGTTCTTCAAAACTTTGTTGAGTTCTTCGTTCATGCGCTTGATGATCTCAGGTGGCGTTTTGGCTGAGGCCAAAACAGCCCACCAAGCGGGTGCTTCAAAGCCTGGATAACCGTTTTCTGCAATCGTGGGTACATTGGGTAAGTCTGGTGAGCGCTTGGTGGTGGTGACTGCTAATGGACGCATACGGCCGCTATCTATATGCGGCTTGGTGACAAAAACAGAACCAATAGACAGAGGCACATGGCCTGCGACGGCGTCACTCATTAAAGGGCCGCCACCTTTGTAGGGTATGTGCGTCCATTCGACGTGTGCGTCTTTACCCAGAAGAGCCATGGCTAAGTGACCCAAACTGCCGTTGCCAATCGTGCCAAAGCTCACGTTTTTCTTGGCTTTAGCGGCGGCGACGACATCTGCAAATGTTTTGTACTCAGAACCCACATGTGTTGCTAACACCATGGGAGATGTACCCACCAGAACCATGGGTGTTAAGTCTTTTTTGCTATCAAACGGCATGCTGGGGGTGAGGCTTGGGTTGACACCAAATGTGTCAAACACCACCGCGAAGGTGTAGCCGTCAGCAGGTGCTTGCACCACAGCTGCTGTGCCGATCGTGCCGGAAGCACCACCGCGGTTTTCTACGATCACAGTTTGTCCTAATTGCTGGGACAAAGGCTGCGCAATGATGCGCGCCACTTGGTCGACTGAGCCACCAGGTGGAAACACAGCCACCAAACGAATCGCTTGGCGTGTGGGCCATGCTTGTGCCGATGCCAACATTGGTGCACTGACAGCACACATGACAAGTGCTATGAGCCCTAATTTTTTTGTCCAAGCGCGCATACGAAAACTCCCTAAAAAAATAAACAATAGCTTGTTGCGAATTGTTCTACAGCCTACTAAGGTTTTCGCTACGGCTTTTACGCATGGGGTTATTACCGATCTTTAGGCATTCATAATGCGCCCATGGTTCGATCTACTCAACTTTTACACACCTCCAATTCGGTTTCATCGTCAGCAAAGCCATCCGAAAATCCACTTGCAGCGCGCTCTGGTTGGTTGAATGGGCAATTGGTGCAATACACGTCAAAAGACGCACCTTTTGGGGAGCTGACATTAACTTGTCCCGAAGGACAACACCTCCATTATTTAGATTGGCGCACCAACGAGAGCGTGTTATTACTCAAAAACGTACAACGCCTCACCGCCCCCAACCCGGGCGTGATGACTGGCCCTGGCACCAATAGCTATTTGGTAGGCGACCCAGATACTGGTTATCTAGTGATTGACCCAGGCCCTGCAGATGCCGAACACATTGACCGCTTGTGGCGTGCTGCAGGTGGCGACATACGCATGATTGTGTGTACCCACTCCCACCCAGACCATTCACCAGGTGCCGCACCATTGCAAACTTTGTGTGTGGCGCATGGCAAACGGCCGCCTATCTTGGGTTTGTCTTCTGCACCCACTGCGCGTGCGAACAGCGAATTCACGCCCGAGCGTGAATTGTCAGATGGTGAACGTCTCATCTTGCAATGCGCCAGCCACCAACATACTTTGCGTGTGGTGCACACACCAGGTCATGCGGCAAACCACTTGTGTTTGGTGTTGGAAGAAGATGGATTGCTGTTTAGTGGCGACCATGTTTTGAATGGCAGCACTACAGTGGTCGACCCACCTGATGGGCATATGACAGACTATTTAGAGTCACTTGATAAATTACGCAATGCTTGCGAGCAACACCATATTCAATTTATCTTGCCAGCGCATGGCTATGTTTTAGGAAATGTATGGGGTGAGGAGCATGATGCGCGCGCTTGTATCGCGCATCTAAAGGCGCATCGACTCAAACGCGAGGCCAAGATTTGGGCTGTGATGCAGCAACATCCTGAGGGCAGCATGGACGATTGGGTCAAATATGCTTACGACGATGTGCCTTCTAAGTTGTGGCCAGTTGCCAAACGCTCTTTGTTGGCGCATGTCGAAAGATTAAGAGCCCTATAAATTCGCCAAAAGTGTGAAGCTCGCCGATACGCCGGATTCTGTGCGTATTGGTTTCCCAATACGTGACCGCCATTACTCTGGGCCGAGAGTCGCCCACTCGGCTCGGTGCTACCTACCCGCCATCTCAGCGAACCGCCTCAACGATGGCCTACTTGGTATTGCTGCGCGCAGAGATTGCCCGTTTCACCCGAACTTAATCGGCTCGTCTCTGTTGCTCTAATCCTCACCTCACGGTGGAGAGGCGTTACCTCCTGCGCTGTCCTATGCAGTCCGGACGTTCCTCCAGTGCCTTGTTTCCAAGATTGCACCAGCGACGGCCTAGCGAGCTTCACAAGTTCATTATCGCTGTCGCTGTAAATTATTTTTTGAGCCAATCTCACACTTAAAAAATACCCACACAAGAAAATCAAACTATCTATATTTTTCGCATGAAAGTAGGTAGAGTTTGACTTTGAATCACCGTGCAAATTGGTGGTCCCCAGTGGTGCATTTTGGTGTACATGTGCTGGCAGGCTCTTTGATCTTTGTATTGATCTCTCTACCAGCATCTGGTTTAGGCCTGTTAGTTCAGTACTTGGCTCAAAACGGCACTGCTCCATATGTCATCCAAGTGCTTACTGTTTTGGAATACGCGATCGTGACCCTCGACGCGTTGGTTTTATTAACCTACTTTGTTTATACAAGTATTTATTCTCTTAAGGACATGATGCAATGAATCGACTTTGGCATGAAATAAAAGTGGCTGCAAGACAAGCCCCACGTCTGTACTTTGCTCCATTCATAGGCGCCTACAAAGAAATGCACAAGGAATACCTCGCCATGCGTCGCGAATCTATGGAAGCTAGGATGCGCGATTCATCGCAAAAATCGCAGAGATAATCACCAATAACAACTAGCTTTTGCCCGATCGCCACGGGCCGCTTGACATGATTCGACTCTCTGAACTCAAACTGCCTCTTACTGCGCTTCCAATGGAAGCGCGTCGCGCATCTGATGCACCTGCTGAAACGGATGAGGATCGTAAGTTAGCGCCGCATCCTATCGATGCGCTTCGAGAATTGGTTGCGCGTACGTTAGGCATTAGCGAAATCGATATTACCGCCTTGACTGTGTTCAAACGCAGCTTTGATGCGCGCAAACAGAATTTATTGGTTGTCTATATCGTTGACATTTCTGTGTGTGATGTAGAGTTTGAAAAACAACTCCTAACCAAGTACACCAAAAACTCGCACATTCAAGCCACACCCAATATGACGTGGCTACCACCCGCCCATGCTCCGGCAGATTGGGGTCAAGAAAAAAACCAAAGGCCAGTGGTCGTCGGCTTTGGCCCATGCGGAATTTTTGCCGCACTGGTTTTGGCGCAAATGGGTTTAAAGCCCATCGTGATCGAACGCGGCACGCCAGTGCGTCAACGCACCAAAGACACTTGGGGGCTGTGGCGTAAACATATCTTGAATCCGCAAAGCAATGTGCAATTTGGTGAAGGTGGTGCAGGCACTTTTTCTGATGGCAAGCTCTACAGCCAGATCAAAGACCCGCGGCATTTAGGACGCAAAGTGAGGCAAGAGTTTGTTCGCTTTGGTGCGCCTGAAGATATTTTGTTTGCAGCGCATCCGCATATTGGCACCTTCAAGCTGGTCAAAGTGGTGGAAGGTTTGCGTGAGGAAATTATTCGCTTGGGTGGTGAGGTGCGCTTTGAGCAGCGGGTGGTTGATATTGAATATGAATCGCACACTTCTTCAACCAATTCACACCCTAGGTTTTCTTCAAACGGGGATAAAACAGACACTAGGCGAATTGCCGGCTTACGCATTCAAGACTTCGCCACCCACGAGACTTATACCCTCCCCGCACGCCATGTGGTGTTGGCACTAGGCCATAGTGCGCGGGACACCTTCACCATGTTGCATCGCCATGCAGTCGCCATGCAAGCCAAGCCTTTTTCTATTGGCGTAAGGATTGAACACCCACAAAGTGTGATCGATCGGGCGCGTTGGGGGCAACATTCTGGGCATCCGCTGTTAGGTGCTGCGGATTACAAATTGGTTCACCACGCTGCAAATGGAAGGGCGGTCTATAGCTTTTGCATGTGTCCTGGAGGAACGGTGGTAGCAGCAACCAGTGAGGTAGGACGCGTGGTGACCAATGGCATGAGCCAATATTCACGCAATGAACGTAATGCCAATGCTGGCTTGGTCGTTGGTATTGATCCAAGCGACTACCCCACCGACCCTGCTGCATTTGAAACCGAGCTTGGCCAAGAGATTGGCAATGCCGTGCGTCACGATACGCCCAATGCAGTCGATACATTCCACCCTCTGTCTGGCTTAGTCTTGCAGCGGCAACTGGAAGCAGTCGCCTACACATTAGGTGGCAATAATTACGAAGCGCCTGCGCAGTTGGTGGGGGACTTTATTGCAAACAGAGCATCTTCTGATTTGGCTAGCGTAGAGCCTTCTTACAAACCTGGCGTAAAGATGATCCATCTCAACGATGCACTTCCTCAGTTTGTGACGGATGCGATGCGTGAAGCATTGCCAATCTTTGGACAAAAAATAAAAGGCTTTGATATGCATGATGCGGTGATGACGGGTGTTGAAACACGCACCTCATCACCACTAAGAATTGAGCGTGATGATGTCAGCATGCAAAGCCCAAGCATTGAGGGGTTGTATCCAGCAGGCGAAGGGGCTGGATATGCGGGAGGGATTTTGTCAGCGGGTGTCGATGGCATTAAGGTTGGAGAAGCTGTTGCGCTAGCAATACTTTCTTCGCATACAGCGACTAATGTTTAAAGAAACTCTTCTCCAATTCCAGCTATTCATTGCTCAATGACTCTTATATGCATATGCCAATAAAGTCTGAGCAGTAGAGACTCTGAAACAGAAAATCAAGCAAAATCAAAGATTGACTAGGAGATCAGCATGAAAGCACATAACGTTTTAGGGACCATCGGCAACACACCACACATTCGCATCAATCGCTTATTTGGCAACACGCACCAAGTGTGGATCAAATCTGAGCGCTCCAACCCAGGCGGCTCGATCAAAGACCGTATTGCATTGGCCATGGTTGAAGCAGCAGAAAAATCTGGCGCACTCCAACCTGGTGGCACCATCATCGAACCCACGTCTGGCAACACAGGCGTTGGCTTAGCCATGGTCGCAGCGGTGAAAGGTTACAAACTAATTTTGGTAATGCCCGACAGCATGTCGATCGAACGCAGACGTTTGATGCTGGCCTACGGCGCAAGCTTCGATCTAACGCCTCGCGAAAAAGGCATGAAAGGTGCGATTGCCCGCGCCGAAGAACTTGCCTCGCAAACTCCTGGCGCATGGATTCCGCAACAGTTTGAGAACCCCGCCAACATCGACGTGCATGTGCGCACCACTGCACAAGAAATATTGGCAGACTTTCCTGAGGGCATAGACGTGATCATCACGGGTGTAGGCACTGGTGGCCACTTAACAGGCGTAGCACAAGTGCTCAAAGCCAAGTGGCCCAAGTTACAAGTATTTGCAGTAGAGCCTACAGCGTCGCCCGTCATTTCTGGTGGTGCGCCATCGCCCCATCCTATTCAAGGCATTGGTGCTGGGTTTATTCCCAAAAACCTGCACACCGATTTGCTTGACGGTGTCATTCAAGTCGACGCAGAAGTCGCGCGAGAATTTGGCAGACGTAGTGCGAAAGAAGAAGGCTTGCTAGTTGGTATTTCTTCTGGTGCGACATTGGCTGCTATTTCACAGAAGCTTGCTGATATTCCACACGGTGCCAAGGTACTTGGATTTAACTACGACACGGGTGAGCGTTATTTGTCAGTTGAAGGCTATTTGCCTGCTTGATGCTTTCTTAATGCATGCTTAATTGCTTCATGCAGACAAAAGCTTTTTGAGACGCTAAGCAGCTCTAAATACTTGCGTGTCTGAATAAAAACTTAAATCTTCGTTTTCTGGCCACCACCCTGGAATTCCCAATACTGGTAATGGCAAATAGGGTTTGGTGGCCAAGTACTCTGGTTGCAAGTTATTGCTTAACCAATCGTCTAATGCTTGTTCATCTTTTGCATCTACATCTGATGGAATGCGAAACACGTGGGCCGTGATGGATTTATAGGGCGCTACTAGCTTTTCTAGCAGAGCATGCCCAAAGATAACAATATGCGCACTTTGCCACTCATAGCGCAGCTCACCAAATAGTTTTTTCCAGTCACGCAATTTCAATGCGTGCCACAAGTCGTCTGAGGCTTGAAGTAATAAGACGTTTTCATCAAACAGAGTCAAAGCATCGCGCAAAGGTCCGCGCGTAGCTCTGACACCTTCAGTGGCTATTTCTTGTGCCTGTAAAAAATTTAAACGCAACTTAGTTTGCGGAAATCGCAACCAACACAAGCCATTAAAGAAATCGTGCAAGTTGTTACGCGTAGGAATACATTTAAAAGAAAAAATAAATGCCTCATAAGCAATATCGTTTGGCAGTTCACTCTGAGGAACAAACTCCACCGCACCCCCAGAGCCAAGAGTGAGGGTGGCACTGGCTCGGGCGATTTGGTGAGCGAAGCGAGTATGAGCCCGAACAGTGTCACCCTCGCTCTTGGCGCTGTGCGCCGAAGAAATGCCCTTTATTAAATCAATAGATCCGCTCGAATCGTTTGCATGCAGAGATCCACGGACAGCATTCAAAGCAGAACAAACATTACTATGCTCTGCGACAAGTTCAGAGGTAAGAGAACCAAGTCCTCGCCACCCAGCAAACCATGGCCAAGCCCAATCAATACGCTCTAAACCAAGCGCCAAGGCAAAGTCTCACCACTGCGAAGCGGCTTTAACAGCGCGTCGCCAAACGCAAAACTCTCTGGTGGCATCCAACTTTCTCTGCGCAAAGTAATCGTGCCCTTATTACGCGACAAACCATAAAAATCTGCGCCATGGAAACTCGCAAAACCTTCGAGCTTGTCCAAAGCGTTTACCTGATCAAACGCCTCTGTATACATAGGCATCGCCGCATGCGCGGTATAGCAACCTGCACAGCCACTGGCATGCTCTTTTAAATGCGCGGCATGAGGCGCGCTGTCTGTGCCTAAAAAGAATTGCGGCAAGCCACTGGTTGCTGCTTTGACCAAGGCTTGTCGATGTGTCTCGCGCTTCAAAACGGGCAAGCAATAGAAGTGCGGGCGAACACCCCCCGTAAAAATAGCATTGCGGTTGTAGAGCAAGTGGTGCGCGGTAATAGTGGCACCCGTATGCGTTGCGCAACCCTCGACATACTGCGCCGCCTCTTTGGTGGTGATATGTTCGAACACAATTTTGAGTTCAGGAAAATCTTTACGCAAAGGAATAAGCTGCGTGTCGATAAATACGGCTTCGCGGTCGAATAAATCAATGTCTTGAGACGTGACTTCACCATGCACCAGCAACAACATGCCAGCCTTTTGCATGGCTTCTAGCGTTTTATAGATGTGGCGCATGTTCGTCACACCAGCATCGCTATTGGTTGTTGCACCTGCGGGGTATAACTTGGCGGCGACTACGCCGGCTTCTTTTGCACGGTAGATTTCATCTGGCGCTAAGTTGTCGGTCAGATAGAGCGTCATCAAAGGCTCGAAATTCATGCCCTTTGGAATAGCGGCCTGAATACGCGCCTGGTAGGCGGCAGCTTGCGCTGCAGTAGTGACTGGCGGCTTGAGATTGGGCATGACGATGGCACGGCCAAATTCTGCTGCAGTATGCGGAACCACAGTTTTTAAAACCTCGCCATCGCGCAAATGCACGTGCCAATCGTCTGGGCGGGTGATGGTTATTTCATTCATTAGGAAATGCTGTCTCAGTGCTGCAAGATCTTGTTCAAAAACTCTTTGGTACGCGGTTGGCGATTTTCTGGATGGCTGAAGAACTCGTCTTTGGTGCAATCTTCCAAAATCTTGCCACCAACATCCATAAAAATCACGCGGCTTCCCACCTTGCGGGCAAATCCCATTTCGTGGGTCACGCACATCATGGTCATGCCTTCGTTGGCGAGGTCGACCATCACGTCTAACACTTCGCCGACCATTTCGGGGTCCAAGGCGGAAGTGGGTTCGTCAAATAACATGACGATAGGGTCCATGCTCAAAGCCCTTGCAATGGCAACGCGTTGCTGTTGGCCACCTGAAAGTTGACCTGGAAATTTATCTTTGTGGGCCATCAATCCCACTCGGTCTAGGTATTTCAAACCACGTACTTTGGCGTCGTCTAGCGTGCGTCCCAACACCTTGATTTGCGCCATGGTGAGATTTTCAGTGACGGATAGGTGTGGAAACAATTCGAAGTTTTGAAACACCATACCCACACGGCAACGCAACTTGGGTAAGTTGGTGCGAGGGTCGTGAACCGCCACGCCATCTACAAAAATCTCGCCTTGCTGGAAAGGCTCTAACGCATTGATGGTTTTGATGAGTGTGGATTTGCCTGAGCCTGAAGGGCCACAGATCACCACCACTTCACCCTTTTGGATAGCAGTGGAGCAGTTGGTCAGCACCTGCACTGGGCCATACCATTTTGAGACGTTTTTTAGTTCAATCACAGAAATCTCCTAAGCCTAACGAACAATCGCGATACGCGATTGCACGCGCTTGACAATGGTTGAAAGGCTGAAACAAATCACAAAATACACAATTGCCGCCAAGATATAAACCTCTTCCACGCGGCCATAAATTTTTCCTGCTGTCACGAAGCCTTTGAGCAAGTCATAGGCACCAATTGCATAAACCAACGATGTATCTTGGAACAAAACAATGGTTTGCGTGAGCAAGACAGGAATCATGTTGCGGAAAGCCTGCGGCAAGACTACCCATCGCATGTTTTGGCTGTAAGTGAGTCCTAATGCTTGACCAGCCATCACTTGTGAGCGCGAGATGGACTGAATTCCAGCGCGCATGATTTCACTAAAAAATGCGGCTTCAAACACAATGAATGTGACCAAGGCTGAAATCTCGGCACCAATTGACCTGCCGATTAGGAATGGCATGAGTAAGAAAACCCACAAGATCACCATCACCAAAGGGATAGAGCGCATGCCATTGACATAAATCTGCGCGGGCCAAACCAAAACGCTTCGACCAGACAAACGCATCAGCGCCAAGATCGTGCCAAACACAATGCCGCCTATAGTGGCAACCACCGTCAACTCAATACTGAATAACAAGCCTTTGAGAACGAACTTGTTAAAAATGTCCCAATCAAGAAAAGCAAAGTCTAGGGCGCTCACGCTCAGTGCCCCCCGCCGCTTTGACGTGCAACCACGACACCGGGGATTTGCATTCGTTTCTCCACAAACGCCATCACGCGGTTCACTGTTAGGGCGGAAAACGCATAAAGCGCAGTTACGACCAAATAGACTTCAATCCCGCGCGATGTTTCTTCTTGCACCTGCATGGCGTACATGGTGAGTTCTGCAATCGACACAGCAAACGCTACCGAAGAGTTTTTCAGCAAATTCATCGACTCACTTGTCAGTGGCGGCCAAATCATGCGAAACGCCATAGGCCAGAGCACGTAGCGGTAACTTTGAAACGTGGTAAGGCCCATCGCCATCGCAGCGTAACGCTGTCCGCGCGGTAAGGCTTGGATACCCGCGCGCACTTGTTCGGCAATGCGTGCAGAGGTGAAAAAGCCTAAACCCAAAACTACCAAGGTAAACCCAGGCACTTGTTGAAAGGCAGGAATAACTTTGGGCACCACGAAGTACCACAAGAAAATTTGAACCAACACGGGGATGTTGCGGAACAACTCGACCCACGCGGTGGCGAATTGGATGAAGAGTCGGTTGAATGGTCTGTCATCTGGCAGGGTGCGTAACGTGCCCATTAAGGCGCCAACAGCCATCGCAACTACCCAAGCACAGGCAGCAACGGAGAGCGTCCAACCCCAAGCCTCGAACATCCACTCAAGGTAGGTTCTTCCGCCGCCGTCGTCTTCT
>Ga0214921_10006646_pt1 | contig 15713 bp, 13 predicted proteins | sample LL1505_MetaG_FD_177992 | JGI IMG/M metagenome (GOLD analysis project Ga0214921, IMG submission 177992) | Freshwater microbial communities from Lake Lanier, Atlanta, Georgia, United States - LL-1505 | ecosystem: Environmental > Aquatic > Freshwater > Lake | place: USA: Georgia | collected...
ATTGTGCGATATGCTAATTAAATTTTTTGAAACAGGCTCTTAAAAATTTGACGGTAGAATGGAATTTGCAGTATCTAAAAAATGCTGCAAAATAACGCTCGCAGCGATGTCATCAATAAATTTTTTTTCTTGCGCGAGGTTACGCCAAAGCTTTGATTTCTCTGGCTTCAAAGCTGCTTAATCTTTCTTCAAAAAGAAAAATTGGCAATTTTTTTTCCAAAAAAATATCAAGATTTTGGGCAAATCTTTCGCAAAATTCGGTCATTGGAATTGGTCTTCCGTCAATATTTAAGAGACTTCCAATAATTACAGCAACAAGTCGATAATAAAAATGTCGGCGGTTTTTTTATGTCGTTTTTTAAAATAAATTTTTACCTAAGTGCTGATTTTATCTGTTAAAAATTTAGCGGCTTCTTTTGAAAAAAATCAGGTTGTAAAAGGCATTTCTTTTGATTTGTTTCCTAAAAAAATCACAGCATTAGTTGGTCAAAGTGGATCAGGAAAATCGGTCACGGCGCTTGCCATAACAAGGCTTTTGACCAAAGCCGAAATTTCAGGTGCAATTATTTTTGATGGAAAAAATCTGCTTGAAATGGATGAAAAAAAACTGTGCAAAATTCGGGGCAAAGAAATTGGTTTAGTTTTTCAAGATCCAAATACGTCGCTCAATCCGCTGCATAAAATTGGTGATCAAATTGCTGAAGCTGTAACAATTCATAATCCAAAAATTTCTAAGAAAAATTTACAAAATCGCGTTTTAGAATTATTGAAAATGGTGGAATTAGAAAATTTTTCTTCAAGATTAAATTCCTATCCGCACCAGCTTTCGGGCGGACAAAAACAGCGCGTGATGATTGCAATTGCATTGGCAAATAATCCTAAAATTCTGATTGCCGATGAACCAACAACCGCGCTTGATTTGCGCGTTCAAAACGAAATTTTAGATTTAATTGTGCGCTTAAAAAACCAGCTTGGTTTGGCGGTTTTATTTATCACGCACGATTTGCGGGTGGTTAAAAAAATTGCTGATAAGGTGATTATTTTGTGTGAAGGAAAAATTACCATTCAAGGCGGAATCGAAGTTTTGCCAATCGATCCGAACCTTGAATTAAAAAGGGCGGTGGCGTTTGAAAATGAAGAAATTTTGGCAGTAAAAAATCTTTCAGTAATTCACGAAGTCAAAAAATCTTGGCTTAAAAAGCAAAATTTTTACGCCAATTATTGCTTAAATTTTTCACTAAAAATGGGAGAAAATTTGGGAATTATTGGCGAAAGCGGTTCAGGAAAATCAACGCTTGCCTTGGCTTTGCTTAATTTAATTTCTTGGCAAGGCGAAACAAAATTTTTCGGCGAAAAAACTTGGGCAAAAAATGGTTTTGAACTGCGAAAAAAAGTTCAAATTGTTTTTCAAGATCCATTTTCAAGCCTTAATCCCAGAATGTTGGTACGAGATATTATTTTAGAAGGTTTGCTGATTCACAAAATGAAAGGCGATTTAGATTCAATAATGACAAGGCTTGATCTTGATTTGGAATTAAAAAATCGCTATCCGCATCAACTTTCGGGCGGGCAACGCCAACGCGTGGCAATTGCGCGCGCCTTAATTTTAAATCCGCAGCTTTTGGTGCTTGACGAACCAACTTCGGCTCTTGATTTTTCTACTCAAAACCAGATTTTGCGGCTGCTGCTAGAAATTCAGCAAACCCAAAAAATTTCTTACATTTTTATTTCGCACGACATTGACGCGGTCGAACAAATTTCGCATAAAATTTTGACGATGAAAAACGGCAAAATTTGTGAAGTTTTATCTTAAAAAACACGATTTGGCGTTTGCGCCGCCATTTTTATTCCAAGGCATTTTGGCGAGTAAAATTGCCAAACCGCACCAGCCGCTAAGTGCGGCAAAACAAAGACCGGCGCCAAAGAACGCTGGTAAAATAAAAAATAGCGGATGACAAAAATAAGCCAGCAAGCTGCCCAAAAAAACGCTACAACCAATTGTTAATTGAACTTGGCGGTCGAGTGGCAAGAAAAATTTGCCCGATTTTTCAACCTTAAAACCAGCGCTAATCCACGCTAAAATTCCGCCTTCAAGATTAAAAATTTCAAGATTTTGGTTTTCTTCTAAAAGTTTGTTGCAAGCATTTAAACTGCGCTTGCCCGACCTACAATGCAAAACCAGTTTTTTATTTTCAAAATTTGGTAAAGCTTCTAAACAAACGTCGCCAAGCGGCAATAAATTGGCTCCAGAAATTCTTTCGGCGGCGTGTTCGCCGGGTTCGCGAACGTCAATTAAAACTGCTTCGTGGCTTTTTAGCCAATTTTTTAAAATTTCTGATTTGATATTTTTAATGCTCATAATTTTTGTTTTTTAAAAGTTAGTAATTGGCAACTGCAAACAAGCTCTTAATAATCAAAGAAAGCCAAGAATTTTTTTCACCCTTAAATTTAAATTTCATGAAAAAACCAGAATTACTTCTTCCTGCCGGAACTCTCGATCGCCTAAAAACTGCCATTTTATATGGTGCCGATGCCGTTTATTGCGGCACGCCCGACATGTCGCTGCGCGTAAAATCGGGCTTCACTTTGGAAGATGTTGTGGAAGGAATTGAATTTGCTCACGCGCGGGGCAAAAAAGTTTATTTAACGCTGAATCTTTTTTCGCATAATAAAGATATCGAAAAACTTCCCGAATTTATTGACACCGTAAAAAAAGTTAAACCCGACGGGCTGATTGTTTCTGACCCGGGCGTTTTTCAATTCGTCAAAGAACGCGCTCCAGAATTAGAATTGCATATTTCAACCCAAGCTAATGTTTGCAGTTGGTTGACGGTTGATTTTTGGCAAAAACAAGGTGCGAGTTTAGTTGTAATGGCGCGCGAAGTGAGTTTTGAAGAGTTGGCGGTGATTCGCCAAAAATGTCCGAACATCAAAATTGAAACTTTCATTCACGGATCTTTGTGCATGACTTATTCGGGGCGATGTTTGCTTTCAAACTTTTTGGCCGAACGCGGAGCCAATCAAGGTTCTTGCGCGCATAGTTGCAGATGGGGCTATAAATTAAAAATAAAACTCAAAGATAACACCGAACACGAAATTGAAATTAACGAAGAAAACAAAGAAATGTTTGATTTCTTTTTGGAAGAAGAAATTCGCCCGGGCCAATTGCTGCCTTTTGAAGAAGATGTTCACGGCTCTTATATTTTAAATTCCAAAGATTTGTGTTTATTGCCCAAGTTAGACGAATATATCAAAATGGGGCTTGATTCATTTAAAGTTGAGGGTCGCAACAAAACCGAGTTTTACGCAGGCTCCGTTGCCCGCGTTTATCGCGCGGCGATTGATGATTATATGGAAAATCCTAAAAACTGGAATGCTGATGATTATATGGATGAAATTAATTCCATCGCCAATCGCGGCTACACTTTGGCTTTTCACGATGGTCGTTTGACTAATTTGGCGCATGATTATGAAAGCACGGGATCAACTTCTTTTTACGAATTTACCGCCAAAATTATTGATTGGGATGGCGATAATATAATAGTTGAAGGCAAGAACCGTATGGATGCGGGCGATGTTTTAGAATTTTTATCGCCTTATCAACGCGAGCCGATTTTGCTTCGGATTTATGAGTTTAAAAAAATCAAACAAAATGCTGCGGGTGAATATTTTGATCATGAAGTGTCGGATAAACTTCACGCCGGACAAAGGCCACTTTTCAAAATTTCGGCGGCTGATTTTCATTTATTTAACAAAGAAAAACTCAAAGAACTTTTAGTGCCAATGACTTTGGTGCGTAAGGAAAAAAACAACATCGAAAGCGAAAAACTAAAAGTAGAATCACGCCAACTTTCGCATCAACTTGAAGCGGGCGACGTGCGCGCGGAAAAATATGAAAATAAACGCAAAAAATATTTCGCCGCGCTCGAAGTTGGCGACGAACAAGTTTCACCAAGAACCCCAAGAATCGGCGTGAATGGCTGCTGCGGCAAAGGCTGCAACGGCTGTTTAATTTTTTGGCACGACGAAAAATACGCCCGCGCGCGCGAGATTTTAAAAACCAAAAAAATGGGGGAGATGCTTGATTAAAATTTTCTGTCGAAAATTTTAGGGAGAAGTTGAATTGCTACGCGCGAAGTAAATTACTCACAAAATTTTTTGATTAATTTGCGTGAGTTGCACTTCGTGTCGCGCATCCGCAATAGATTGTTTTAAAAATAAGTTAAATAGTCATGCTGAGCCTGTCGAAGCATGATTCAAGCCCGTGCCATGAATCATGCTTCGACAGGCTCAGCATGACTATGAGTTTGTTTAGACCTTTATTTGTAAGGTTTCGATCATTACGAGCAATTCCTCGGAATGATCCGAGGCTAATAAATACAAGGATTTACGCAAGTTAAGGTTTTTTAAGAAAAAATAATTTCAAACAAATATGCCAAAAAATCCCACAGATCTTTCGCTCGAAATTCTTGAAAAAGTTGATGGTTTTTACTCGAAATCTTTTGAGAAATTATCCAATTTTTATTCAGAATCTTTAAGAACGCTGGCAAAAAATTTACCAATTTTTTAACTAACTAAAACCAAATTATGAAAAACCAAACACCAAAAAAATTAACAAACTCGGCGCTAAAAATTTTTGAACAAAGCAGAAAAATTGACGAAAATGGTAATGAATTTTGGACGGCGCGTGATTTGGCGAAAATTTTAGAATATTCAGAATATCGCCATTTTTTGCCTGTAATTATTAAAGCACAAGAATCTTGCCAGAACAGTAATCACAAGGTTGCAGACCATTTCGAGGATTTGCTCGAAATGGTCGAGTTGGGAAGTGGCGCAAGAAGAGAAATTGAGAATATAAAGTTATCGCGCTACGCCTGCTATTTGACTGTGCAAAATGCTGATCCCGCCAAAGAAATTGTGGCTTTGGGTCAGACCTATTTTGCCACTCAAACTCGTCTGCAAGAAATTAATCAGATGAATGAATATAAAAATCTGACTAATGAAGATGAAAGAAGATTGTTTTTGCGCAGTGAATTAACGAGGCATAATACTTACCTTGCGTCAGCGGCAAAACAAGCTGGCGTGATTAATGCCATAGATTATGCAATATTTCAAAATCATGGTTATCAAGGGCTTTATGGCGGTTTGGATTCTAAGGGAATTCACAAGAAAAAAGGGTTAAAAAAGAGCCAGAAAATTCTCGATCACATGGGCTCGACTGAACTTGCGGCTAACTTATTTCGCGCTACTCAAGCCGAAGAAAAATTGCGTCGTGAACAAATTAAGGGTAAAGAAAAAGCCAACAAAACTCACTTTGAAGTTGGCGTAAAAGTGAGGCAAACAATTCGCGAACTTGGCGGTAAAATGCCAGAGCATTTGCCGGTGGCGCAATCAATTCAAAAAATTGAAAAAAAATCGAGTGAAAAAAAATTAACTAAGAAAAAATAATGAAAAAAAATTTAGTAATCGCAATTGATGGACCAAGTGCTTCGGGAAAAGGAACTTTGGCGAAAAAAATTGCCGCGCATTTTAATCTGCCTTATCTCAATACTGGCGCGCTTTATCGGCTTGTGGCGTTGCGCGTGATGCAGCGCGAAATTGCGCCGGCGCAATTTGAAGAACATATTGCGGAATTGGTGAAAAATATTTCGGAAAGTGATTTGGAATCAGAAGAATTATTCAGCGAAAAAGTTGGCGCGGTGGCTTCAATCATTGCCAAAAATTCCAAATTACGCGCCGCACTTTTTGATTTTCAAAAAAACTTTGTGCGCCAAGGCAAAGCAAAAAATGGCGGCGCGGTGCTTGATGGGCGCGACACCACAACCATAATTTGTCCCGACGCTGATTATAAATTTTTTGTCACCGCCGATGTCGAAATCCGCGCGCGCCGCCGCTTCAACCAACTTCAAACCAATTTTGATGAAATTTTAGCCCAGTTAAAAAAACGCGACGAAAATGATTTAAACCGCGAAGACGCCCCACTTAAAATCGCCCCAGACGCAATTGTAATCAACAACGGCAACCTCACGATTGACGAGGGTTTTCACAAAATTTTACAAATAATTAATTCTTAAAAAATTTCTAAAAACCAAAAATCAACTCATAAAATCAACTATGAAAACAGACTTAAAAAACGCGGTTAAGAATTACAAAAAATCAAGCATTTACGATTCTATCAACGAAGCGTTGGTTAACTCTATTCAAGCGGGCGCAACAAGAATTGAGGTTAATTTTACTTCCAAAAGTGCAGAAGAGCTTTTTAATAGAGAATTTGTTGATTCAGTAACAATTAAAGACAATGGAGATGGACTCAATGAAGCAAATAGAAAATCATTTCTAACATACTTAAGCAGTCACAAGAAAGATAAGGGGTGTAAAGGAATAGGTCGGCTTTCGTATTTAAAAACATTCCAGAAAATTCACATTTCTAGCAAACAGAATCATGAACTAGTTAAGTTCGATTTCACAACGGAATTGAGCGAAGATAAATTGAAGCCTCAGCAAATAAGTGATGATGCTAAAGAAACTATTATCAAGCTGGATAAACCTCTTAACAATACAAAATACGACTTAGAAAAGGCTTATAGTGAGATATATAACCACTTATACCCGTTTCTCTTTTTGCATGAGAAAGATTGTGAAATTGTTATAAATCAAGACAAGTCTATTACCCGTAACGATGTAACGGATATTGAGAATGTAAAATTTGAGATTTCGAATGAGGTTTGCGGTGAAAATCAGCCCATTAAATTTGATTTGTGGTATAGATTTAGAAAGAGTGAAAAAGAGGCCTTGGATGATTTTTTATGCATTAACAAGAGACCTACCAAAAGATTTTCAAGCAAGCCATTAAAACTCAATTTAAACAAAAAAGACGGTTATCAAATGATGTTTCTGTTGGAGTCTGATTGGATTAATCAGCAAGCAAACCAGTTTCATGATATAGAGATTGAAGACGAAGCAGAAGATAATGAGATTTTCCCTGAAATTTCTTGGAAAGAAGTCAAAAAACATTTATCGGTCGAAGTAGAAAAATTACTAAATAATGAGTTTCCGGAATTAAAAAAAGAGAACAGCGATAAAATAAATAATCTAAAAGAAAAATATCCTCACTACGCCGATTATATTGAAAACAGCAACGTTGGTTTTGTAGATGAAAAACAAGTGCTCGACAATGCCTACAAAAAAGCATTCTCAGAAGAGCAGAAGTTAGAAAGCAAAAACACTTCTATTGAAGAGGTGAAAAAATGCGTAAGTAATGATTTGATAAGATATATTTTGCACAGGCAAAAGATTATTGAAAAACTTCAGGAATTGAAGGGGACAACCATTGAAAAAGAGGTGCATAATTTATTTTTAGAGCAGGGATTGGAGGGGACGGAATCGAGGCAAGTGCCTCTGGATAAAAATAATCTATGGCTTTTGGACGATAAATTTATGAGCTACAGCTACATTGCTAGTGAAAAAGCAATTAGCACATTTCTTGAAAAAGTGGGATTAGAAAAAAATGGCTCTAACGAAGAAATGGATATTGTCTTGTACAGCAATGAAGAAGAGAAAAAAAGAGCGGTAATCCTTGAGTTAAAAAAACTTACATCAAATTACAAAGTAAATGGGACTGGAATTGATCAGTTAGGTAATTATTGTGCACAACTATCCAAAGCAGGAATAAAAGAACTTTATCTCTATCTTATCGCTGAAATTGACGATAAGTTTAGGGATCTATTAATTTCAACAAGATTTTTTAGAAAGGTATTTTCACATGAAGGAGAAGTTTATCAAAGCAGCTATCCTGATTTTAACGCCTACATTCAAATCATCTCACCTGACGCAATAATCGCCGACGCAGCAGCCCGCAACAAAACATTTTTGGACATAATCAAAAAATCCAAAACCTCTTCATAAATATTAATCAAAAAAAATTTTCAAAACCAACTCTTAAAAAAATGCAAAATCTACAAAAAATAAAACGTTGTTTAATTTCAGTTTCGGATAAATCGGGAATTGTTGAGCTGGCGCAGAATTTGGCTGCGCGCGGTGTTGAAATAATTTCTACGGGCGGAACTTCCAAACTTTTAACCCAAAATAATATCGCCAATAAAGATATTTCTGATTTTACGGGTTTTCCAGAAATGATGGATGGGCGGGTGAAAACTTTGCATCCGAAAGTTCATGGCGCGTTGCTGGCGGTGCTTGATAATGTTGAACATGTGAAGGCGGCGGCGGAACACGAAATTGATGCAATTGATTTGCTGATAATCAATCTTTATCCGTTTGTGGAAACGGTTGCTAAAACTTCTGACGAAGAAGAAATCATTGAAAACATTGATATTGGCGGGCCGGCGATGGTGCGTTCGGCTTCAAAAAACTTTGCTTATAAAACTGTAATTACATCGTCGGCACAATATCAAAATTTGCTGGCGGAAATAGAAAAAAATTCGGGCGCGACAAGTTTTGAATTTAGAAAAAAACTGGCGGCGCAAGCCTTTAAAAACATTGCTGATTACGATTTGGCAATTTCAAACTGGTTTAATCAAAGCGACTTTTCACTTCGCGGAAATTTAAAACAAGAATTGCGTTACGGCGAAAATTCGCACCAAAAAGCGGCGGTTTTTTCAACTTCAAATTCGGGAATTGTGAACGCCAAACAGCTACAAGGAAAAGAATTGAGCTATAATAATTTAAACGATTCGGACGCAGCTTATAATTTGGTTTTGGAATTTCTAAAACCAGCTTGCGCGATTATTAAACATGCCAATCCTTGCGGAACTGCGATTGGCGAAACATTGTTTGAAGCTTACGCGCGCGCGCTTTCGTCTGATCCAAAATCAGCTTTTGGCGGAATTGTGGCGCTAAACGGTAAAATTGACGAAGCTTTGGCGCTTGAAATTTCTAAAATGTTTTTTGAAGTGATTATCGCGCGTGAAATTGATGAAAAAGCGCAAGCAATTTTAGCTGCAAAAAAGAATTTACGAGTTTTGATTGCCGACTTTAAAAAATCGGCGGAAATTCAAGTAAAATCAATATCGGGCGGATTTTTGATTCAAGAATTAGATCAAAAAAATATCACCAAAAATGACTTAAGATTAGTCACAAAAAAAGCCGCGAATGAAACTGAAGATGAAACTGAAATCGCGCAATTAATTTTTGCGATGAATGTTTGCAAACATGTAAAATCGAACGCGATAATTGTGGTGCAAGATTTTCAAACTGTCGGAATTGGCGCCGGACAAATGAGTCGCGTTGATTCTTGTGAAATCGCCTGCAAAAAAGCTGCCGAATTTTTTGATGGTGAGAAAAAAATTGATAAAGCGAAAGGCGGATTTATGGCTTCTGACGCATTTTTTCCATTTGCCGATAATATCGAAATCGCCGCATCTTTTGGCATCAAAGCCATTGTAGCAACAGGCGGATCAATGCGTGATGAAGAAGTAATTGCCAAAGCTGATGAAAAAGGAATTGCGCTTTATTTTATCGAAACCCGTCATTTCAAACATTAATTATTGATGATCAAATTATAGATTTTATTAATTATAGATTTTATTAATTTTTCGGTGTTATCCCTTAAGACACAATAGATGTCACCCTGAGCTTGTCGAAGGGTGACATCGAGTTTTTTTGTGAATCAAGGTATAATTACCAATTTTTCACCTCCTAAACTTTAAATATTAACTAAAATATTTTTTAAAATGACTAACAAAACTCAAGATTTAGAACCTGTTAAAGATGTTAATGTTGACGCTTTGGCTGCAGCAGAACCGCTAGCGCTAGAAAATAAGTTAAATGAACTTAATAGCATAAAAAGTAAATACCCAGATGGTTCGCCGGATAGAATAAAAATCGAAGGACAAATTCTTGCTATTAATTCCAAAATTGCAGAAATAGAGGCGGAGCGCAAAAAAAATAGTAATAAAAAAAACGAAGCCGCAAAAGATTCTGCTGGAGAAAGAGGGAATAAAGATTATTCATCAAAAGGGAGCGATTCCAATATCAATACAGCAAATTTCAGTGACTTATCAAAAAATCGCGAGGAAGTATCAAAGATAATTACTGAGGGAGAAAAAAATAATTCAATCACAAATTCAGAAAAGGGTCCAAACGTAATCTCAAGTAATGAACAAACTTTATCTTTTGAAAATAAAAAAACGTTTGATTCCTTACTAAATGCAGTTGGTAAAGTTTATAATAATCTTGAAGCCATGGGATTAGATGTAAGAAAAGCTGAAAAAAATGAAGGAGAAAATTCGGCAAGTTTTTATGCCATCAGGTTTCCCAAAGATTATAAAGGTGAACGCGATGTGATGAAAATCACACAAGAAGAAATTAATGAGATAAAAACCCACTATGAGAAAGAAAATCTTGAACAAAAAAAATCAGTTGATTCTCGTGATTATGAAACATCTGCTCTTGGGCACGTAAGTCTGGCAATGAATAATAAATTAAAACTTGATAGTTTGGGTTTAGAAAAAGTAGAAGAAAAATCTGCGGAAAATAATTATAAGGATGATAAAAAAACCATGGTTGCAAAAATAATTAATCAAAAGCAAAACAACTTAGATAATCATAGTATCACTAGATAAATATTAGTTAAACCATTTTATTTCTGCAAAATTTTCAGAACTTTTTCATGAAGTTCTGAAGTGGCGCAAGCGACTAAATGAATATTTGATTTTAATTTTAAATCATTGCCTTTCCAATCAGTTACAACGCCGCCCGCCATTTTAATAATTGGCACTAACGCGGCGTAATCATAAACTTTTAAACCTGGATCAATTACAATATCAACAAATCCTGAAGCCAGCGAGGCGTAAGAATAACAATCGCCGCCATAAATAATTCCGCCGAGTTTTTGATATTTGGTTAAAGAAGTAATTTTTTTCAAAATTTCAGCATCTTTTTCTTGAAAATAATGTGATGAACTAGAGCACAAAACCGCATCTGAAAGTTCAGTGCAATTTCTGGTTTTAATTTCTTTGCCGTTAAACCACGCGCCCAAACCTGCGACACCAAGCCAGCGCTCTTTGGTAATTGGCTGATTCATAATTCCCAAAACCGCTTTGCCTTTGTGAGTTAATGAAATCAAGGTTCCAAAAATCGGACGACCAATAATGAAAGACGAAGTGCCGTCAATTGGGTCTAAAATCCACACATATTCGGCGTCAACATTTTTATCGCCATATTCTTCGCCGATAATTCCATGTTTGGGAAATTTTTTTTCAATGGCATCGCGGATAATTTTTTCAATTTCTTGATCTGCTTTTGTCACTGGCGAATGGTCGTCTTTACTGATTTCGCCGTTTGCCATGCGGAAATATTTAACCGCAATTGCTTCTGAAATATCGGCAAGATGATTGGCGAAATCGATTAATTTTTTATCTAACATGAATTAAGGGATTTAAGATTTAGAATTTAGGATTTATATTTAATCAAATTCGACTTCAATTAGGTTTGGTATATATCAAAGCTATTTAAAACTTGAACATTGCTACTTTGGATTAAACATAGATTAGATCCTGAAACAAGTTCAGAATGATAAATTCTGGTAGAATTTTCTAAACTGTCATCCTGAACTTGTTTCAGGATCTAATAACAAAGTCCAAAGTGTTTGGTATATAAATATCCTAAATCCTAAATCCTAAATCCCTTAAATTTTATGAAAGAAAGAGTCGCAATAATCGCTGGTTATCGTTCGCCAATGGGAAAAGCTGGTGGAGCTTTGAAAAACGTAACGGCGCATGATCTTGGCGCCAGAATTGTCAAAGAAGTTATTTTGCGCTCTAAAGTTGATCCAGAAGTGATTGATGAAGTAATAATCGGAAACGTGGCGCAACCCGGTGAGGCCGCAAATATCGCTCGCGTAATCGCGCTTAAAGCGGGACTTCCAGAAAAAATCCCTGCTTTTACAGTTCATAGAAATTGCGCTTCAGGAATGGAAGCTTTTTCAAATGCAGCGGCAAAAATTTTAAATGGCGACAGTGAAATAATTCTCGCTGGTGGCGTGGAATCGATGAGCAATATTCCATTGCTTTACAACAAAAAAATGACGGGGCTTTTTGCGCAATTATCAAAAGCCAAAACGGTCGGTCAAAAAATCCAAGCGCTTTTGCAATTTCGCCTCAATTATTTAGCTCCGATCGTTGGTATTGTTCAAGGTTTGACCGATCCGATTTCAGGATTGATTATGGGTTGCACCGCAGAAAATGTTGCCAAAGATTTAAAAATTACGCGCCAAGAGCAAGATGAATTTTCGCTTCAAAGCCATAAAAAAGCTGAAGCGGCAATTGCCAATGGAATTTTTGCCCAAGAAATTATTCCAGTTTTTAATAATGATGAAAAAAATTCATTAATGATTGAAGAAGATGAAGGCGTGCGTAAAGGTCAAAGCATTGAAGCGCTGGCGAAATTAAAACCATATTTTGAAAAAGTTACCGGAACTGTGACAGTTGGAAATTCTTCCCAAATCACTGATGGCGCAGCTTTCGCGGTTTTAATGCGCGAATCAAAAGCCAAAGAATTGGGATTAGAACCAATTGGCTATATTCGTGAATATGCTTACTCTGGATTAGATCCATCGCGCATGGGATTGGGCCCAGTTTTTGCTTCGAAAAAAGTTTTTGATAAATCGGGTTTATCTTTGCAAGATATGGAATTAGTCGAAATCAACGAAGCCTTTGCGGCGCAAGTAATTGGCTGTCAAAAAGCTTTTGCGTCTGATGAATTTTGCCAAAAACATTTCGGCACTTCAGCAATTGGCGTGTTAAAATCTGAAATTCTCAACGTAAATGGCGGTGGAATTGCGCTGGGACATCCAGTTGGAATGTCGGGCGCCAGAATTGTTATCGCCTTACTTCGCGAATTAAAAAGACGCGGCAAAAATCGCGGTCTCGCAACTCTCTGCATTGGCGGCGGTCAAGGCGGCGCGATGATTGTGGAAGTGAATTAATTTTATCAACAAACTAAAAACTAAAACTATGAATATTGAAAAAATCGCAATTGGAAAAAACGCTCCGCATGAAGTTAATGTTATCGTCGAAGTGCCGATGAATGCTGATCCAGTGAAATATGAAATGGACAAAGAAAGCGGTGCGATTTTTGTCGATCGTTTCATCGCAACTCCAATGTATTATCCGTGCAATTACGGTTTTATTCCCAACACTTTGTCTGATGATGGCGATCCGGCTGACGTTTTGGTGGTTTCCGATTTCGCGGTTGTTCCGGGCGCTGTAATTTCGGTTAAACCAGTTGGGGTTTTGATTATGGAAGATGAAAAAGGAATGGATGAAAAAATCATCGCAGTTCCAGCCAAAAAGCTAAATTCGCAATTTGAGTCAATCGAATCTTACAAAGAATTGCCTGAAAATTTGATCAATAAAATCAAACATTTCTTTGAACATTATAAAGATTTGGAAAAAGGAAAATGGGTAAAAGTTACTGGTTTTGAAGATGCCGCCAAAGCTAGAGAGCTAATTGTGGAAGCAATTGAAAGAGCTAAGAAATAGCTAAGAAATAGCTTGGTATAGAATAAATTCTCTAACAATTGGTTCAAAGCTTACAAATCAAAGCTTGCGCTTCAAACTATTAAAAACTACTAAATGATTGCCTTACAAAAACCTACTAAACCTTTCGCCAAAACGTCAAAACCCGCGCGAAAGGCAGTTTTTTCACCACTTCAGGCAAGAAAACTTTTGCTCATCGTAATCACGCTTAAAAAGTTTCCCATATGTCCCATTTACATAAGGGATGGGGATCATGCAAAGCGGGGCGCGACTCGTGTCGCATTTCCGTATCCCAAAGGGATAAAGAACAAAAGTTTTTGTGACAAATGTGGCAAATTTAATTCTAAAAAATTTATCTAAATTCGTTAATCTTAAAAAATGAAAATACATCCAGAAAAATTAGCACACAGTACAAAGATATCTGAACACAGTTTTTTTAATAAAGAATTGATTGAAGCCAATTCAGATCCATTTCTCCTCAGAAAAATTTGTCATTCTTTAGAAGCGAAGTATTTGCATTTTGCTGCATCAATTGATGAAGTAGAATTAATTAATCGGACTTTAGAAGGCAGACCAACTGACATTGATTGTCTAGACAAACATGGTCAAACACCTTTGCATTATGCCGCACTAAGAAGTTGCGAAGGAGCGGTTGAAGCCCTTTTAAGTAGAGGAAGTAGAATCGATTTAAAAAACAATGATGGTGATACAGCTTTTGATCTTGCCATAAGAAATCCTCACGAAAAAATACTCGAAATGATTGTTAAAAGAAAATTACATTTAGATTCGGAATTTTTTGAAGCCGTAGTAGTAAATCTGGACTTTGAAAAAGCTAAGACTTTTTTAGCAAAAGGAGCTGACATTAATAATAGAGACGAAAGCGGCAATACAGTTTTGCATTATGTCGTAGCAAATGGCGAAGTAGAATTTGTTGCAGAACTTTTAAAAGCAGGAGCTGATGCTGATGCTGAAAACAAAGATCGTGATACGCCTTTGCATTATGCCACATTAATAAATTGCGAAAGAAAAGTTGAAACTCTTTTAAGTGGAGGAAGTAGAATTGATGCTAAAAACAAAGATGGTTATACAGCTTTTGATCTTGCCAGAAAAAATAATCACCAAAAAATAATTGAAATGATTAATCAAAGAAAATTACATTTAAATTCGGAATTTTTTAAAGCCGCATTATTAGATCTGAACTTTGAAAAAGCTAAGACTTTTTTAGCAAAAGGAGCTAATGTTAATATTAGAGACGAAAGCGGCAATACAGCTTTGCATAATGCCGCAGCATATGGCGAAGTAGAATTTGTTGTAGAACTTTTAAAAGCAGGAGCTGATGTTAATATTAGAGACAAAAGCGGCAATACAGCTTTGCATCATGCCGCAACAAATGGCGAAGTAGAATCTGTTGTAGAACTTTTAAAAGCAAGAGCTGATGCTGAGGCTAAAAACAAAGCTCATTATACGCCTTTGCATTGTGCCGTAATATATAGTGAAACTTCAGTAGTTGAAGCTCTTTTAGGAAAAACAGAATTTCGGCAGCCTGCTCATCTTATAAAAAGAAGGATTGAAGCTAAAAATATTTATGGACAAACGCCTTTTGACCTTGTTGAAAAAGATAATATTTTGAATATTTTTTCGGAAGTTATAGGACAAGAAGAAGAACAACAACAACCACAATCGCCCTTAAAAAAACCCTCCGCAGAAAAATTAAACGGAAAAACTGAGTCTTGTTGTATAATAACATAGTTGTTTAGTCCCCGTGAATAATGGGTGAATAATGGGCGGGGTTTTGGAAATTTTGATTTGCCGCTTTTAATAATCTCATCCTTTTTGGGTATAAAACTAAATTTCATCAATTTTTTTGCCAGCGATCTTGGCATTTAAAACCGCATTTACTTTGCGTAAAACTAAATTTTCGGCGGCTTTTCCTAATTCTTGTTGGGCTAATATAATCCCGTCGCGCGAGGTTTTTCTGGAGATTAATTTTTCTAAATTTTCTAATTTTTCGCTGATTAATTTTTTTTCTTTTTCATCAATTGTAGAAGAATTTTCTAAATCTTTTTTAACAATCATCATGTCTTTATTTGCCTCGACAATTGTTTGAATTAAAAGACGATTTTCAACATCGGATTTGGAATTTTTTAACGAATCAAGCAGCATTTTTTTGATTTCATTTTCATCCAAAGAATAGCTTGGTTTGACGATAATTTCTTG
>Ga0214921_10006647_pt1 | contig 15710 bp, 10 predicted proteins | sample LL1505_MetaG_FD_177992 | JGI IMG/M metagenome (GOLD analysis project Ga0214921, IMG submission 177992) | Freshwater microbial communities from Lake Lanier, Atlanta, Georgia, United States - LL-1505 | ecosystem: Environmental > Aquatic > Freshwater > Lake | place: USA: Georgia | collected...
ATCTCTCCGGGAATACCAAAGTGAAGGCTACAGCTGGATGTGGTGGCTCCACAAAAATGGACTGAGTGGACTTCTTGCTGATGAAATGGGTCTTGGTAAAACACATCAGGCTATGGCTTTACTGGTCGCGATTAAATCGCTAAAAAAGGACGCTAAGTTCCTGGTGATTAGCCCAACCACCGTCCTTGATCACTGGCTTGATAAGATCGAAGATTTTGCACCTAAACTTGGTCCGATTAAATACCACGGACTGAAGCGCCAAGGACTCTTAAAAGGCCTAGGGTCCAGTTTTCACACCGTGCTATCTAGCTATGGCATTGTCATGCGTGACATCACCCAACTTGGCAATGTCGACTGGGACGTCGTCATCTTGGATGAGGCGCATTTTGTTAAAAATAACGACACGGCTACCTACCGCGCGGTGTGTAACCTCAAAAGCAAAAGTAGATTTTGTTTAAGTGGCACACCAATGGAAAATCACCTAGGAGAACTCAAAGCTGTCTTTGATTTTCTGATCCCTGGCTATCTTGGCTCTGATGACTATTTCAAAAGAAACTGGATCAAACCACTGACCAGTGGCACCGCCAGTAACGAATCAGGCCTTCAAAAACTCATTCATCCATTTAAGATGCGGCGCACGAAGGAGCTCGTCTTGAAAGATCTTCCTGAAAAAATCGAAGATCTTCGCCACTGCACGTTATCCGACGAACAAGCGTCTATGTATAAACAGACGATTGACATGAAGGTTCGACCCCTCATGGAAGTCGTCAAAGACGAGAACAAGGCCGTGCCGTTTTTGCACGTCTTTGCAGTCCTGACATTACTGAAACAAATCTGTGATCATCCATCTTTACTTAAGGGTAAAGACACCTGGAGAACAAATACCAGTGGAAAATTTGAGCTATTCAAAGAGCTGATCACAGAAGCCCTTGAGAGCGGGCACAAGGTGGTCGTGTACAGCCAGTATCTCGACATGCTAGCTATTATCAGCGAGTACCTAAAAGACGAAAAGATTGATCATGAGCTCCTCACCGGTAGCACGACCAACCGCGGTAAGGTCATTGAGCGCTTTCAGACAGACCCTGACTGTAAGGTCTTCTGCGCGTCACTTCTGGCCGGTGGTATTGGTATTGATCTAACGTCTGCCAACGTCGTGATTCACTATGACCGCTGGTGGAACGCGAGTAAAGAAAACCAGGCCACAGACCGCGTGCACCGTATCGGACAAAATAAAAACGTCCAGGTCCTTAAGCTTGTCACGCGCGACTCTCTTGAAGAACGCATCGATCAGCTCATTAAGAGTAAACAAGCACTCTTTCAGAAGTTTCTTGATCACGACGAAGAAATCTTCAAAACACTCTCTCGTGACGAGATTATCGAATTACTCAGCTAAATTTATAGCCAATTTTTTTTGGAGATCACAGAATGGCGCGGTTTCACATTGAAGGTAGTCACCAACTCTCAGGCTCTGTCACCCCGTCCGGAAACAAGAACGAAGCGCTGCCGACGTTGATGGCTTGTCTACTGACAGACGAGCCGGTCACCTATAAACGCATGCCGAAGATCGGAGACGTACTGACCACCTGTGACGTTCTAGCCGATATGGGAGTTAGTGTAAAATGGGATGCTGACGATATCCTGACTCTCTGTGCTAAAGGCGTCAAATACAAAAAACCAGACCCGCAGTTGTGCTCCAAAATTCGCGCTAGTATTTTACTTCTTGGACCCATGCTTGCTCGTTTTGGCAAAGTCGAATTGTCACTGCCCGGTGGTGACGTGATTGGCGCCAGACGCATCGATACTCACTGGGAAGGCATCGAGGCTCTCGGCGGCACTCTAAAACTTACAAGTTCAATTATTGGCGAAATCAAAACCATTCAAGGCACTGATGTCTATCTCGACGAGCCATCCGTAACTGGAACGGAAAATTTGCTGCTGCTGGCCGTGAAATGTAAGGGCACTGCGACTCTGCACAACGCTGCCAGTGAACCGCACGTGGTGGGGCTTTGTAATTTATTAAACGCTATGGGTGCTAAAATCTCGGGTATTGGCTCGAATCGACTGACCATCCAAGGTGTTCAGACGTTAAAAGGTGCGACCCATCAAATTGGACCCGACTTTATGGAAGTGGGAAGCTTTCTTTGTCTAGGGGCCATCGCTGGCGGCAAGGTCACGATCAAAGACACGCGCCCGGATGATCTAGGTTTTGTGCTGAAAACCTTGGCGCGACTTGGAATCAATCCCGAACTGAAAGGAAATGATCTGACGATCGACGGCACGAAGCCTCTGGTCATGAAAAAAGACATCGGTGGCCGCATTGGAACGATTTATTCTGGTCCATGGCCCGCCTACCCGACTGATTTAATGAGTGTTGCCATCGTTGCCGCGACTCAATCAAAAGGCACTACGATTTTCTTTGAGAAGATGTTTGAAGGTCGCATGTTCTTCACAGATAAGCTCATGCAAATGGGAGCTAACATCGTACTGTGCGATCCTCACCGGATCGTCGTGAATGGCCCAGCAAAATTATACGCTGCCCGTCTGAACTCTCCCGACGTGCGTGCAGGGATGAGTTTGATCATGGCTGCTCTCATCGCTGAGGGCACGAGCGTCATTGACAATATTTACCAGGTGGAACGCGGATATTTCAATATCGAAAAAAAGCTTAAAGGACTTGGAGCGCGCATCATCCGAGAGGACTCATGACGGAAGCCCAAAGCTATAGATCCCTTTTTTAGCATAGGCTTATAAGTAAAAGGCGCAGGATAAATCCTGCGCCTTTTACTATTTAAAATAAATTACTGCTTCACGGTCGCCACGTCGGGCGGCGTCGGCAAAAGTCCCTTTCGATTTGCGTCCCCACCAAAATCGATGAGCTCAAATCCTGCTGTTCCCTCACGCGTCATGGAATCATTGTCGATACCGTAGACGCCGGTGGCGGCGTCAGCTTGTTTAAAGCACTGGCGCGCAATAATTGATCCCTGATTATTACTCGCAGACGTCCAAGTCGTTGCTAGTCCTTGGTCCTGCGAGTCCACGGATGGAGCCGTTAATGTATAGGTATTTTGAAACGGATGAAAAAATCCAGATGGTGCCATCGTCGTGCTATTCTGCAGGGCTTTGCGGATGCTGGTGTCGCGAATCGCTCCTGACGATGCACATCCTTTGAGAAGACTCGAGGAGTCGGCTGAGATGTTAAAAACAAAGCCACGCGCGGCCTCGTTCATTCCACTCCCTGGATTATGCCAGTATGACATATTTCCTTCGCCCGTCTCTGGATTCATATCAAAAGCAACGTACTTGTAAGCAGTCATCTTGTCATTTGTTGCAGAAGAAAGATCTAAAACCCCTCGACTGTCGAGCGCTGTGTCCTTGATACTTGAATCAACATTTGCCACCCGAAGCTCGTATTTAACTTTACTGTCAACTTTTGCATATTGGATGGACATCATTTGATATCCTGTGCCAGAAAACGTCTTATCCATGGTGATATTGAGTACGCCTTTATAGGCTGAATTATCGCCATTTGGATTATGCGTCAGCTTCATGGTTCGTGTGGCCATGGCGGACTGGCCAGGCAGAGGAAATTGCGCCGTAATTTCGCTAACGTAATTGCTACCCGACTTGGTCATCGTCGCTTTGGTGAGTGGCATGACTTTTCCGCCGTTGGATGCTGCCGACTCCATCCCTGCCTTAAAGTCTAGGACGTCACCGTCGTTCGATGGAAGCCCCTGACCACCTTTTTGCGCCTGGCAAAGCATCATCTGAATCATGCCAAGGGTCTCATCGACCAAACTTGAAACCTGCTTCGCCTCTTCGCGCGCAAAAGAAACCATACACGCTTCTGATGTGTTTCCAGTTTTCTTGGCTTTGCCATCGGCGGTGCCAAAGGTTTTGCCGTTGTTAGTTCCGACCGCCATGTCTTGATCGAACTGGTAACAAGTTTCGTCGTTAATTGGCTTACGTTGCGTTTTAATGGCCTTTGGCATGCAACTGTCGGCTTCGCCTTTTAGCATTTGCTCGGCCTCTTCCTTTTTTTCTTTTAAAGGTCTTTCGCGTTCTGAATCATCTGCCAGCGCCGTAGAAGTACTTTGCGGCGCAATCGAGAGTGACAATCCAAGTGGATATGCGGCGGTCATTCCAGAGGATTCCGAGTCCGAATCTTTTTTCTTCTTGCCGCAAGCATTCCAGATCAGACTAGATGCGATGACGCAGCTGCTCACCATAGCAATTTTTTGACGACTTGATAGCTTCATGGCGCATTCCTTCGCTTTAAAGATTTAATTCCGAAAATCCATGACAGAGAAACCAATACCGAAGTTTACCAAATGAATCTCACGCGGGCAAAAAGCAAGCTTTGCGCATAAGTCACAAACCTAAGCTTATTGCAAAATTATTGGTTACTTGGGGCGAGTGTTAAAAGATGCGCATGGCGCACGTCTTTAGGGTTCACTGACACTTTTGGGCAATTAAATTTAGAACAATTAAATTTTCAAGAAATAAAAAGTGGTGGCGAAGGGGGGAGTCGAACCCCCGACCTGTGGGTTATGAATCCACCGCTCTAACCATCTGAGCTACCTCGCCGTCGGGAAGCGTAAGTAATTAGAAGAATTCTAAGGGGTTGTCAACGAGGCAATTAAGGCTCTAAAATTAAATGGTTAGCAAACCATCTATTGCGTCTTCACTGGTGCGAAAGCAGGTTCAAAGTGAATCAATCAAACCTAGAGCGTGAGCTCAGGGCTGGTCTTGGCTTTAAGGAGGCCGTCGCCCTCGTGGTCGGCACCATCATCGGCACTGGTATTTTCATTAAAGCAGCCATCATGGCCCAGCTTGCAGGAAGCATCAGCGCTGTGATTTTGGCCTGGATTGCTGCGGCAGTGTTATCTCTGCTCGGAGCGTTGTGCTATGCCGAGCTGGGCTCAAGGCTACCCCATTCCGGGGGCGAATACGTGTTCATTCGCGAGGGATGCAACCCCACAGTAGCATTTTTATATGGTTGGACGAGATTTTGGATTGGCTCACCATCTGCAATCTCTGCGTACGCTGTTGGTGCTGCTACTTTTGCGGCTGGGTTTATGAATGTAGAACTGTTGGGCGGAAAAAGTGTTTTGGCCGTAGCTCTAGTCGTCCTATTCAGCGCGTTAAACTGTTTTAAGGTCGCATTTGGCGGCAAAGTCCAAATCGCTCTCACCATCTTAAAGATTGGTCTGATTATCTTGATAGCCATAGGAGTATTCGTTTTTTCGCCAGCCGGCGACTGGAGTCATTTTACAGGTGGACCTGCCATCTCCTGGGGAAATCTCACCTCACCATCATTTGGGGCAGCGGTACTTGCTGCCCTATGGGCCTTTGACGGCTGGAATAATATGCCGATGGCTGCAGCGGAAATTCGCGACGGGCAAAGAAACGTCCCGCGGGCTCTGATCGTAGGCCTCGGAATTGTCACCGTCATGTATATTTTTGCGAATTTTGCTTGGTTTTACGGCGTCAATTTTGAAGACATCACGACAAGCTACAGCACGCGATTTCCTGATGCCATGCCTGTGGCCACAAAAGCAGTCATGCCGTTTCTTGGAAGGATTGGCGTTGCATGTGTTTCATTTGCATTCGTGATGTCGGCCATCGGCGCCATGAACGGATCTATTCTCACCAGTGCCCGGGTGCCTTGGGCTATGGCCAAAGACGGAGTTTTTCCCAAGTGGCTTGCCACAGTTCATCACACCACACACGTTCCCGTCAGAGCACTCGTGATTCAAGGTTTTACCGCCGTGGCACTTGCAGCTACTGGCACATTTGATCAGTTGACTGATTACGTCGTGTTTTCGTCTTGGATTTGGTACGCCGTAGCTGCCTTCGGAATTTTTAGACTACGGAAAATGGACGGCGAGTTTAAAGGCTATAAGATTAAGCTTTTTCCGCTGGTGCCGATTTTATTCATCGCAAGCTCTCTATGGCTGATGCTTCAGGCGATTATGTCTAATCCCACGGCCTGCCTGATCGGAACCTGCATCATCTTAAGTGGCTTGCCGGTGTATTTTTACCAGCGGGCTAAGTAAGTCATCACGGTTGGCAAGACTATTGATACTGAGGCAAATGCCCCGGGCGATGAGTCTCGGCAAAGTCCGGATAGTAGGTTATGGCCGTCGCGTAGGCGATCATTTTTTCCATGTTAGTCACAACCGAACAACCAAAAGACGTCGCCGCTTGCCTGATCATGCTGCCACGCGTGAGTTCGTCTCGCTGCAAGTTTTTTGGGATATTAACGACAAGATCAACCTCTTTGCGGCGGATGAGCTCCAGAGGATCTAGAGAATCCGCTGTTGACTCCCCGGGCCAAGCCACAGGCGTGACTGCAACACCATGCTCTGCAAGATAAGCTGCCGTACCTTCCGTCGCATAGAGCTTCAGACCAAGGTCTGTGAGTTTTTTTGCCCACGGAAGAAATTTCATTTTTTCATGCTCAGGACCTGCGCTCACCAATATGCCTTTTTTCGGCCTAAAAACTTTCGACGACTCCATGGCAAGCATATAAGCCGACTCAAAGTCTTCCGCAATGCATCCCACCTCACCGGTGGATGCCATCTCGACACCGAGCACTGGATCTACACCACTCAGCCTTGTAAAGCTAAAGAGCGCTGCCTTCACGCCAACATGCGGAAGATCGTCTTCATTGATTCGAGCAAGTCTTGGAGCTTTACCAATCATGACACTGGTCGCTGCATCGGCTAGGTTAAGACCCACAACCTTTGACACAAAAGGAAATGAACGCGCAGCCCGAGCGTTACATTCAATCACTTGAATGTGATTTGACCGCGCTAGGAACTGAATATTGAATGGACCATTAAGGCGCAAACCCTTGGCAATGGCATGCCCCGCCCCTCGAATGCGGCGAATCGTTTCCACGTATAACTTCTGAGCTGGCACCACCATGGTTGCATCCCCTGAGTGCACGCCTGCATTCTCGATATGCTCACTGACAATAGCCGTTAAAATTTCGCCGTTCTGAGCAATACCATCAAGCTCAATCTCGCGAGCCCCCAGGAGAAACTCACTCACAACCACAGGATAATCAGGGCTTGCCGTTTCAGCCATCGACAAATATTGATCAAGTGAGACTCTGTCGTAGGCCACATTCATGGCAGCACCACTTAAAACATAGGAAGGTCGCACCAAAACCGGAAAACCCACAGTTGACACGAAGATGTCGATTTCCGTGCGGCTTCGTGCGGCCACCCAACGGGGCTGATCAATACCAAGCTCATCGAGCAAAGCTGAAAATTTACTACGATCTTCTGCCGTATCGATCGTCCTAGCATCATGACCTAGCAGCTGGACACCGGCCCGGGCCAGGGGTAAAGCCAGACGGTTTGGAAGTTGACCACCCATGGAGGCAATGAGTCCGTCAATTTTTTCAAACTCGCAAATATCTAGTACACGCTCTAAGGTCATCTCATCAAAGTACAAACTGTCTGAGCTATTGTAGTCAGTCGAAACTGTCTCAGGGTTACAGTTTAAAATCACACTGCGCCAGGACTCTTCTTGTAATTTTCGACTACAAGAGACCGCACACCAGTCAAATTCCACGGATGTTCCAATTCGGTAGCTTCCGCTACCGAGAACTAAAGCTGTGCGCTTTTGTTGAATGGTGGGCACGATCCCGGGATCAGAGACTTCGCCCTGGTAGGTCATGTAGAGATAATTACTTTGAGCCGGGTACTCACCAGCTGTGGTGTCAATTTTTTTGACGACAGGTGTGACATTATGAAGCTTGCGAGCTTGGCGAATTTTGGCTGATTCTCTGTATATAGCTGACTGTTCGACTTTTTGACCTCTAGCCTCCAACATGCACCGCGCCAACTGATCGTCAGAAAACCCAAGACGCTTCCATCGTCTCCAGTCTTGGCCATCGACTGCGGCTGGATCTTTTGTGAGCAAGGTTTTTTTGATTTCAAACTCTTCGCGGATGATCTCTTGGAGTTTTGCCAAGAACCATTTATCAATATGCGTCAAATTATAGATGCGTTCATAGTCCCAGCCAGAGCGCAACGCTGCGATAACCGCATAAAAGCGCATATCGGTAGGCTCATTTAACGTTTGCTCGAGCTCGATGTCTGACACATCACCTCGGGTAAACGCTGCGAGTCCAGTGTCGTTTTCTGTCACCATACGCACTGCTTTTTGGATAGCCTCGGGGAAACTACGGCCAATCGACATAATTTCGCCAACTGACTTCATGGTTGAGCCAAGACGCCTTGAAGCACCTTTAAATTTTCCAAGGTCCCAGCGAGGAACCTTGATTGTGATGTAGTCAAGAGCCGGTTCAAAGTAGGCGCAGGTTTTTCCCGTCACTGGATTCTTAATTTCCAGGAGATCAAATCCTTGCACCACTTGCGCAGCGATGTAGGCAATAGGATATCCTGAAGCCTTACTAGCAAGAGCCGAAGACCGCGAGAGCCTCGCATTCACCTCAATCACCATAAATTCAAGATTATTTGGATTTAGAGCATACTGCACATTGCACTCACCGACGACGCCACAGCTGTCTATGATCTTAATCGCAGCGTTTCGAAGCATTTGGTACTCGTCGTCAGACAACGACTGACTAGGACAAACTACAATGCTATCGCCCGTGTGAATACCAAGCGGATCAAAGTTCTCCATGTTACAGATGGTGATGGTATTTCCCTGTGAGTCGCGCATGACCTCATACTCGACTTCCTTCCATCCCCGCAGAGACTTTTCGACAAGAACTTGCGGCGACGTAGCCAATGCTGGGCGCACGAGTGCAGTTAGTTCTTTGTCGTTAGCCGCAAAACCACTGCCAAGACCACCACACGCAAAGGCCGCGCGCACAATCACAGGATAGCCAATTTCAGCTGCAGCTTTGATCGCCTCGTCGTCTGTTTCACAGGCAAAGCTTTTCGGGATCGGCATTCCGATGGACTTCATTTTTTGGGCAAAAAGATCTCGGTCTTCAGTCATTTTAAGGGTGGTCACAGGGGTGCCAAGATTTAGCACATTGTGACGTTTTAAGGCGCCGTTATCTTCCAGTGCAATCAAACAATTTAACGCCGTCTGCCCACCAAAACCGGCGACGATGGCATCAGGTTTTTCGATTTCAAAAACTTTTTCCACCCAAGCTGGCTCGACCGGGTAGAGGTATACTTTCACGCCGGCTTGCGGATTCGTCTGCACGGTTGCAATGTTAGGATTGATCACGATCACTTCATTGCCGCAGTCGAGCAAGCTTTTCACGGCCTGAGTACCGGAATAGTCAAACTCGCCAGCCTGACCGATGGTTAGACCACCGGAACCGAGCAAGATAATTTTGGGTTTACGACCTAGACTTGCAAGATGCGGATGTTTTGGCATAGCTCACAACTCCCCTACAAACTGTTCAATGATCCAGCCAGTATCTCGTGGTCCACCTGCGGCCTCTGGGTGAAACTGGACGCTTCGAAATGGTTTTACCAAGTGACGAATACCTTCAATTGTTTGATCGTTGGCATTCACAAACCAAGGTTGCCAGTCTGAAGGAAGGGATCCTTCGTCCACCATAAAACCGTGATTTTGGCTGGTGATAAAACCTTTGCGAGTACCTACAAGTTGCACCGGTTGGTTGTGTGAACGGTGTCCATAAGGCATGCGCGATGTGGTGGCACCGGCAGCAAGAGCCAGCAATTGATGTCCAAGGCAAATACCAAGAATCGGACGATCACCCGTCAAGAGTCGCGCCACTCGCTGCTGGAGGTCCCCTGTTTTCATCGGGTCACCTGGGCCGTTTGATAGAAGCCAGCCGGAGCAGTCGACTTTTGTCAGATCGTAATCCCACGGTAGAACTTCGACCTCCGCTCCGTGAGCCACAAGTTGGCGAAGGATATTCCACTTCACACCTGTGTCAACTAAGGCTATGCGCTTAGCACCCCGGCCCACGCGGTAAGGCTTCTCGCACGACACAGCGCGCACCACTTCATGCGCTGACGGATCAAAAAAAACCGCCGGTTCTGCCGACGGTAATTTACCTATCAATGTTCTTTCACCAGAAGACCCTTCAGGCAAAATACGCCCGTAGAGTTTCTTTTCCTCACGAATGAGATGGACAAGCTGCCTTGTATCTACGCCAACAATTCCAGGAACTTTTTGTTCCTTGAGCCATTCATCTAGGGTTTGACGACTAGACCAGTGGAAGGCATCTGCGCTATCCGCTGAAACAATGACTGCCGCTGCGTGCACGCGCTCACTTTCAAAACCTTGGGACGTTTCGAGCTTGAGAGCATGACTGAGCGGTGGGATTCCGTAGTTACCGATCAATGGATACGTGAACAGTAAAATTTGACCGAAGTAGGATGGATCTGTGAGGGCTTCGCTATAGCCCACCATGCCAGTGGTAAAAACAAGCTCACCAGAAGCCTCTAAAGGCGCACCAATAAGCTCTCCTGAAAACTCCATCCCATTGGACAGCTTCAGGGTACACTTGGACCTAGACGTCATGGGGGATCTCCTCACCGCGGGTCGCAAACAATCTATACAGGAAACGGCCAAAATCTGGACGTTAGCACAGCATAACCTAGACATCTGCCGCCTGGCTATGGTTAATTGGCAGCCACTAGAAAAAGAAATGAAGGAGTCTTTTATGACCGCTAATTCTTCCTCAAATCCGACAGTTATCGTTTACGCAGGCCGCACCGCTATCGGCAAAATGAGTGGTGCATTTGCGAGCACCCCAGCACCCACTCTCGGTGCAACACTTGTCAAAGACTGCCTCAAGAAAACTGGCGTCGCTCCTGAGAAAATTGATGAAATTATTATGGGCCAAGTTTTGACTGCTGGCGTAGGTCAAGCCCCAGCGCGGCAAACGGCCATTTACGGCGGACTTCCAAAGTCTGTGTGCGCGACCACGATTAACCGCGTCTGCGGCTCTGGACTTAAAACCGTGATGCTTGCCGACCAGGCCATCCGCGGAGGCGACGCAAAAATCATTCTCGCCGGCGGCCAAGAAAACATGACATTAGCTCCGCACCTTTTGCCGAACTCTCGCTCAGGATTTAAATTCGGAAGCGTGGAGCTAAAAGACCACATGCAGTTTGATGGCCTTTGGGATCCATACGGCAACGTAGCCATGGGTAACTGTGGTGAAGAGTGCGCTAAGAAATATGGCTTTAGTCGCGAAGCTCAAGATGAATTTGCCATGGAAAGCTACAAACGCGCTCGAGCTGCTATCGAAGGCAAAATCTTTGAAAAAGAAATCGTGCCTGTCGAACTCACCACGCGCAAAGGCACGACCTTGGTCACCCAAGACGAAGAACCTTTTGCAGCTGACTTGGCAAAACTGCGAGACCTGCGTCCTGCGTTTGATAAGAACGGAACAATCACTGCAGCTAATGCAAGTTCCATCAATGACGGCGCAGCTCTTTTGATGCTGACAGATCTCGAAACAGCGAAAAAAGAAGGCCTTAAACCCATTGCAAAAATCACGGCTCAAGCATCACACGCTCAAGAGCCGACATGGTTTACAACGGCTCCCGTGAAGTGCATCGAGAAAGTGCTTCAGAAAGCCAAACTTACCACCAATGACATTGACCTCTACGAAATCAATGAAGCGTTTTCCGTGGTCGCCATGGCCGCTATCCATGACCTCAAACTTCCAGGTGAGAAGGTCAACGTCTACGGTGGAGCTGTCGCACTGGGACACCCTATCGGCGCCAGTGGCGCTAGAGTGCTGGTCACCTTGCTGACTGCTCTTAAAGAGAAAAACAAAAAACGAGGCCTTGCAACCTTGTGTATTGGTGGCGGCGAGGCGAGTGCTGTCGTTGTTGAGATGCTGTAAGCAGTAAAGGACAAGGATCCCGATGTCAGGGTCAGACAAAAAACAACGTCGCTCGTCACTTGCACGTCAGGAAGTGCCAGAGGGTTTTATTGCGACCCAAGTCAGGCCCGCAGACCTGGCCTCTGAGGATTACTACATGGACCCCAAGACGGGATTTATGGTTTTTACAGCAAGCTATTTACTGAAACGGGGCTACTGCTGTGACAACGCCTGCCGGCACTGCCCTTACACCAAATGTGAAATATAGAGATTCCGCGCAAGATTTCTCACAGATCAATCTGACAGATCAAAACGCTTCATCGAGCTGAATGTATAAACCAGACGACTCGTCAGTTCGCCCGACGTCTAGGCGAATAACGATTCCTTCTTTTTCGTCGACGACGTAGCGAAGGCCACCGCCAAAAGATTTCTTAACTGGCGTAGCCGCGACCTGATCTATGTCCTTGCCAACATTGCCTGCCGAAGCAAAAGCTGCCCCGCGGACTCGCCACCACACTGGAAATCTGTACTCAGCCTCGCCGCTAATAGCCACTTTATCCCGAAAGCGGCCTTCATAGTATCCCCGCATATTATCTGGACCACCGATACTTGATAATGCGCGAAACGGGACGTCGCCCTCTTGGGCTTGCGCGGTCAGCCTCAGAGCAACCGTGTGCGTGGGTACCGGCGTCAGGTAGCACCTATAATCTGCAAGAATTTCTTTATAGGGCTTTAATGTCTCTTCTTGATGCTCCACATGAACGGCACGCAAGAGACCAAGGCTGCCGCGACTTGGTGAAAATATATTGTCACGTGAATCAAGACCAAGCCTTAGACCAATGGCAGCAGTGCGTGCCGAACCAGTCCCAATCAATTGACTATTCTCAATGAGCCCATTTTTTTCATGCTTTGTAATTTGATACGTGTAAAACCAGGCGATCGGACCAATCGTAAAATCACCACCGACGGCATGCTCCCAGTAAGCCTCAGTTGAAGCAATATTTGCTGAATAGTCTTCCTCAGAGGCAGACTTTGACAGCGGCCCAATATCCCAGATTTTGTCGGGATAACGACGGTATCGACTAAAAATTGAAAGATGATCTTGACCCTGATTCCAGCGGCGACTTAACAGTAGTGATGTGATGAGCTGTTTTTTCTTGGTCACAATGACAATTGGTTTAATCTGAGACGGCTTGGCGTCAAGGAGATCATCGTCATTTCTAAAGTAATAGATTAATACGCCCCCCGCAGCTACCGATGTTTCCGGAGTAAAGTAAAGGGCTGGTATCGGGACGATACCGCTTGCGGGCTTTAGAGATCCCTCAGCACTAGCTGAATTGTTGGCCGCAGCTGAAACAACGCGTCCTACCAACAAAAATGGAATTAGAAACACAAAAAAATTTTTATTCATCAAGCAAACCTCAATACTTTAACCAGCAGCCATTATTTTTTTCTCCGGCGAAAACATATGAAAAGACATCCGTTATTGTCCTCTTATATTTATGGTGTCGGCAAGAGGATTTCATTGCGACCATTACCGCTTTCGCTGAAATTTACGCATAGAACACGCGACACGCAAAAAATTGTCTAAAAAGAATAAAGACATTATAATTATGGTAGGAACACTTTTTATTCAGGGGAGTCCTGCCATATGAAGCTCCTATTATTGACAGCTATGCTAGCCTCAAGTCTCACGCTTTTTGTTTCTTGTAAAACAACTGATGATCATGCAGCTCTCCAGTCTCAAAGTACGTCAGGTCTTGCCGAAGGCGCATCTTGTGGCGGCGGCATTGTGGGCGCCCTAAAATGCCGCGAAGGCTTGGTCTGCGAGGGGGCAAAAGATAACGTACCCGGCAAATGCGAGAAAGAATTACCGGGTCTGGCTGAAGGCGCATCTTGTGGCGGTGGGGTTATAGGGGGAATTCCATGCAAAGCTGGCCTCACGTGTAAAGGCGCCAAGAATAATATTCCGGGCTCTTGCCAAAAAGACAAGACCCTCGCTAAAACTTGCAAACCCGTTCATTCTGAAATGCCTTGCTCCTATGGGACTACAGCTGCTGGCTGCCCTGATGGTCAGCAACGCTGTCTAAAGCCTACAGAGCCTCACAGATAAGGGTCGTAAGACCAGGCCGCAAGTAGCTAATTCTGCGCTTTTTATCCAAAATTTATCTGGAATGCTAAAGTTTAATCCTTAACAATCCGAAATCCCTACTAAGTCTCGGCGGTGTCCGAATGCGTGCTACTGGAACTGTTGCCCCCTGGGAGCAATTGAGGTGACGTCAATGAAATCCATTCGAATAATCGCGGGCGTAGCCGTGGTGTTGACAACGGTGCTTGCTTGTTCAAACGGCGACTTTTCCGGAACGGCAGGACAAAGTAGTCCCGCCAAGAAGAAAATACCGAGCATCAAAACAGAGACTCGGCAGCCTCCTTCGAATGATAAGCCAGACAATAATCGAATAAAGACAGATGATGGCGGACAAATAATTACTCCGAATTTGACGACATGCGGACAGTTGCCGTTAGCTGGTAAAACAATCGATGGAAGATGCGAAGCAAACAGCGTTGTTGTCATCGTCGATGATGGTGCCAGCTCAAGTGGGGGCATGACTTGCTGCCCTATTGCTAATAATGTCTTGAGTGCAAAACCAGAAGACCAACATGTGGTGCGAAACGAATGCGCAGCAAATGAGGTTGCGACCGGCGTCTCACGCCCGAGCATTTTCTGTACAAAAATAAATACAGATCTTTTTAAACTGGAAGCACCGACATCATCTATTCTACTGAATAGTCTGACCAGTATCACAAACCTAGAGCGAAGCATCGCGGCGTCTTACGCCAACTTCGATGCGTGTGTTTGTCGCACACCATCGGTTGTTATCGGCCCTCACAGCCAGGTAAATGATACTTGCACCGAAAAATGTGCCGTAATCACGCGAAAATAAATGTTTAGACGAGTAGTCGGAGACTTGTTGTCACCTGGCCCTCCGGGACTCAGGATGGCGCAGAATCAAAATGCCATCTTGAAGAAAGCCACGTCATCCTGAGCGAAGCCACGTCATCTTGAGCGAAGCGAAAGATCCTTCGTCCCTATGGGACTCAGGATGACGCAGAATCACAATTTCATCTTGAGCGAAGCCACGTCATCTTGAGCGAAGCGAAAGATCCTTCGTCCCCATGGGACTCAGGATGACGCAGAATCACGATATTATCTTGAGCGAAGCCTCGTCATCTTGAGCGAAGCCACGTCATCTTGAGCGAAGCGAAAGATCCTTCGTCCCTATGGGACTCAGGATGACGCAGAATCACAATTTCATCTTGAGCGAAGCCTCGTCATCTTGAGCGAAGCATCGTCATCTTGAGCGAAGCATCGTCATCTTGAGCGAAGCGAAAGATCCTTCGTCCCTATGGGACTCAGGATGACGCAGAATCACGATGTCATCTTGAGCGAAGCATCGTCATCTTGAGCGAAGCGAAAGATCCTTCGTCCCTATGGGACTCAGGATGACGCAGAATCACAATTTCATCTTGAGCGAAGCCACGTCATCTTGAGCGAAGCCACGTCATCTTGAGCGAAGCGAAAGATCCTTCGTCCCCATGGGACTCAGGATGACGCAGAATCACGATATTATCTTGAGCGAAGCCTCGTCATCTTGAGCGAAGCGAAAGATCCTTCGTCCCTATGGGACTCAGGATGACGCAGAATCACAATTTCATCTTGAGCGAAGCGAAAGATCCTTCGTCCCTATGGGACTCAGGATGACGCAGAATCACGATGTCATCTTGAGCGAAGCGAAAGATCCTTCGTCCCTATGGGACTCAGGATGACGCAGAATCACGATGTCATCTTGAGCGAAGCATCGTCATCTTGAGCGAAGCGAAAGATCCTTCGTCCCTATGGGAC
>Ga0214921_10006648_pt1 | contig 15706 bp, 14 predicted proteins | sample LL1505_MetaG_FD_177992 | JGI IMG/M metagenome (GOLD analysis project Ga0214921, IMG submission 177992) | Freshwater microbial communities from Lake Lanier, Atlanta, Georgia, United States - LL-1505 | ecosystem: Environmental > Aquatic > Freshwater > Lake | place: USA: Georgia | collected...
ATAAACATATTCAAAATACCATTTACCAGTATTTACTGCAATAGTTGACCACACACTTGAATTATTTCCATTTGGTATCCAATTAAGATTACCATTATTTAATGTACCATTAGAAATTGTTAACGGATTCAAAGTAGCATAATTACCAATAGTTTCACTTGTATTTGTTGGACTATCAGTCATTCCATCATAGTTAACTCCTGATGTAACACTAAAATTATTAGGTGTCCAATTATTACCATTAACAGAAGAATCTTTACCTAAAGTAGTAGCTGTAATACCTGATACATCATTAAAGGTTAACCTAAATCCATTTGTACCATAAGTACCTGTATATAGTTTTGGTATCCATGTTCCTGTTGTTGTACTTAATTCACCAAATGATGTTGGTGTTAATGCTTGTCCATCAATGAAATTAACTTCAGATAAATATCCTGATAAATTTTGAGTAGAGTCTCCACCATCTGCTCTTCTTCCAATAGATGTTGATCTGGATACTATTTGAAAATCTACATCATCATTTTGCGATGGATATATAGTAGATGAAAAAGATGTAATTTGTTGACTATTAACATAAAGTTTAAGTCTATTTGTATTTGTAGACTGAGTAGTATCTATTGATAAAACAATGTTATACCAAGCAGAACTGTCTCTATATAAAGAATTTGTAACTAAAAGACAATTAGTTGTATTAGCATCTATACGAGAATAGATTTCTATTTTATCTCCAGAAAACACAATTTGTCCATAAGCCGTATTTCCAGAAAAATTATTATATAATTGATGAGGTTTAGTTCCTAGTTCAGCTCTTTTAACCCAGAAACTAAATGTCATTAATTTTCTACTAGTAGGTGTTGATAATGTTCTACTTAAATATGTATTTCTTTCAGCACTAAATCTTAAACCTCTATTAATAGAAAACATTGAAGATATAGCTTCAAGTAATGCTTGTGTAGTTGCAGTACCAGTTATTGTTGATGATAATAAATCTGCAATTGTAAGATTAGTTGTTGATGTTGCTATACCGTTTACTGAAGAATTTAACAAATCACTTATTAATAATGATGCAACACTTGTAGCATTTGAAGTAGCATCAGTTGACATTAATTTAGATAATAAAATATTACCTGTAGTAGTTGCTTGTGATGTTACTGTACTTGATAGTAATTCTGCTATAAGTAGTTGAGCAGTTGTTGTTCCTTGTGCAGTTACACTTGATGCAAGTAATCTACTAATAAATAGATTAGCTGAAGAAACTGAACCAGTAGCACTTGTTGTAGATATAAGAACTAATCCAATTAATGCTTCAGCAGAACTTGATGCTAGTGCATCAGCAGATGCAGTTATTACTTTAGATAATTGTGCAGTAGCTGAAGTATTAGCCATAGCATTTACTGTAGCATTTACAGCATAACTTAATAAAGCGTCAGCAGCAGTAACAGCTGTTGCAGTAGCACTAGCATTTACTGGTATTGTTATTTGTGCTGAAGATGATGTATCAGCTGATGCTTGAACTTGTGCATTAATTACTCTTGTAAGTATTGCTTCAACTACTGTTGATGCTTGTGTTGTAAGTGTAGATTCAAGTAACGCAGCTCTTAATAATGCTGCTGTTGTTGATGCAACACCTGTAAGTGAAACTTCAATTTCAACAAGACCTTGAGTTATTGATTCTAATGTAGCATTAACACTACCAATAGCAGTTACATTACCTTGTAGTAATCTTATAATATCAACATTAGATGTAGTAGTTCCTGTAGCATTTGTTGATGATATTAGATTAGCTGTTCTCATCAAATTAGCAAATGCAGTACCAATACCATTTGCTGATGCAGTTAATAATTTAGTAAGTTCTGCTCCTGAAGTTAAAGTAGCTAAAACATTAGCAGTAGCTTCAGGATTTGCAGACATTAATCTTATTAACTGAATATTTCCAGTTGCTGATGATAGAGCGTAAATTGTAGCTCTTAAACTATCATCAAATATAATTCCTGATGCTACAGATGCTGTATCAGATGTTTTATAACTATCAAGTTTATTGATATTAATTCTTCTATCTTTATTAATACCATCAACAAAATAAATTACTTTATCACAACCATTTAATAATCTATAAACACCACGAATATATGTATCTTTCTTAAAATTTAATTTCTTTTCTTGTTTTGTATCATCTACTTTTATTTCATAATTATAAGACATATCATCATTTCTTGATAATATACCTATAGTACTATTAGTTCCATCAGTAGTAAATAATACAGTTTCATTTCTTTCCATGTTGATATGTCCAATAACAACATGATTAGTAGGTATTTCTTTTATATATGTAGTACCAACTTCAGAGCCATAGTGAAAGTGATTACCTTCTTGGTCTTCTAATTGTGCATTTAAAGCATAAGTAGCTACTGTGTTATCAACATCAGTATGAAAAGTATCTAGTACTAATCCTTTAACTAACTTATTAGGCTTTGTTTCTACACTCATTTTTCTGACAATTTAAATAGAGTATCTGGATTCTTTTTTAGATACTCATTAAGAAACTTATAAGCACTTTGTCTTTGTAACATAAATCCCCATAAGTTTAAATACTTTACATTATATCCTTTTCTAAACCATACAACTCTAAATTTATAACCATTTAATTCAGGATTAAAATAATATAAACGTTCTTTTGTATTCTTTAGTTCTTCAATAGCTTCAGCTCTAGTCTTACTACCTCTTTTCATAAAGTGTAGTATAGTTCTTCCTATATCAACTTTCTTTTTTATTATCTTCTTTCTTAGTATTCTTATTTCTCCCATTCCTGAATGAAAGTAATAGGTATAACCATTTAATAAGTATAATAATATATGTTTGAAATATGATAAAATAATCTTCTTCCATTCAGCATAAGTTAATGAATAATCATGTTTACTATCTTCATCAATACTTACATAAGGTAAACATGTAGCACACTTTCTTTTTTTATAAGGATATTCTTTATAAAAATGTAGAAGTGTCATCTTCTCATTACTATCTGTATATATCTTATCGTATTTCTGGATTCCTGTCATCGCTATCATCATCTTTTCTAGCTAATGGTAATTGTAATAATGTAGCCATAATCTGCGTAATTCCAGTAACTTCATTATGTCCAATACCACTTTCTAAATCATAAACATCATTACATTCTTCTTGTGATTGTATATCTTGCCAATCTAATATATTCTCCCATATACCATCAACGTAAATACACTTTAAAGTTTTACTTCGCCAAATATACAAATATTGATTGATAATTGAGTATCTTAATGCTTGTCCTTTTATTGGGTCTAATGAATCTGATTTTAGTTGATATTGTTCTATCATTCCTAATAATCTACCATCTAATAATTTAACTTGCATTGCATCTCTATATCTACCAATTAAAGGTCTAGGTATTTGGTATTTACTTCTTAATACTTTACAAGTATTATCAGTAACACAATCACAATCTTCAGCTTTAACTAATTCTAAATCTACACAGAATCTATTACTAGACCAACTTGATATAAATGATTTACCTTTAATATTATTACCTAATACTGTAGTTCTTGCTTGTACTATTAATGACCATAAATAACTATCTGTATAACGACTATCATCTGTTATTTCTTTTATAGTTATTCGTATTGTAGATAATAATTCACCTATTTTCATAATATCATTTTTACTAAATCCTGTGATTCAGGAATATTAATTAATTCAAATCCATCAGGTTTTATCCATACTATAATCATACTATCAATAGTAATATTAACATATTTTTCAATACAATGCTTATACATATTTAACTGTAGTGTATATTTATTGTAATTACAATCACTTAAAAATTCTAATGGAGGTATAAATGTTTGAAATCTATTAAAATATTTAATCTCTTTATCTGTTTTATAATCTAGTATAACATATTTATTATTTATATTATCATAAAATAATCCATCTAATTGCCCAGCTATTCTACTATCAAAATCAGCAACTACCCATTCTAGTTTTATTGGTATGTATTGTGATGATAACACTTTGATAATATTATCCAATACTTCAATCCTGTCATGGGTTTCATACTTGTTGTTCCAAGCATTTTCCAAATACTTATGATACTTCGTTCCTTTTGTTTTACTTGTATCAGAACCAGCTTTCCAGCTCTCAACCATTGTGTTGATATCAACATTTAAATCTTTATAGTGAACTAATTGGGAATCAAGTAAGTAAAATCCTTTAGGAACATTATTAGACTTATCAGTCTTGATTTGTAATCCTTGATTTTGAAGTACTTTATACTTTGCCCAGTATTCTTCATTGAAGTCATGTTGATATTTTTTAATTAATGATGTAACACTTGTAAACAATTCATTATTATAATAATAACTATGTGTATCATTATAATAGTTAATATCTTTGAACACATTTAACTGTTCAATATTTAATTTAGTATTATTTGTTTTTCCATTTAAACTTAACATAATCTATTTTTCAGCTAATTCAAATTTTATTTTTGCTTTGGCTTTTTTTGTAAAATAAAGTTTTAACCATACTCCAGGGTCACTCTTTGGTGGATGACCCATTTGTCTTTCCCAACTATTTCCTTTAGCGTAACTATATTTATAACTTCCTAATTTTATATGAATTTGTTCATCTTGTTCTATTTTTCCTGATTGTAGAAATCTTTCTCTAGGTATAGGAAAAATGTAACGGTCGTGAGTGTGAGACGATACTACTATATCAGCATCAGGAAGATAAACTGCTTTTCTATTAGTTTGAATAACATCTTTAGTAACTGGACCACCACCACCATAGCCATGATTATAAGCTATTTTATATGAACCTCTACAACCATAACCTTTAAAAGAATATCTCATTCTAATCCATCCACCATAAGTTCCAACCTCAGCATCTAATGCTTTAGCTAATCTTTTAGTAACATCAGTTTCATGATATTTAAGAATACTTAATTCATGATTTCCAGGACTGATAAACATGATATATTCTTTATATGGAGATAGAAAATTTACAGCATCATCTACAACATTATCTATATAATTAGATGTATTATATTCAGGTCTTAAATCTCCTTTACTACTTCTCTTATCAAACTTGCCACCCATTATATCAAAGAAATCTCCAAATATTAATACTTTAGCATTCCTTTCTACAACTTCATCAAGATGTTTTTTTAACAACTCTCTATCACAACTAACACTATCAAAGTGTACGTCAGCTATTAATAGAAAATCAAAAGATTTAATATTCTCATCAAACTCCAAAATACAATCATGTGTTAAATCATTTAGTTTTTCTATCATTTTTTTATTTTTTATGTATTATCTGATGCTGGATTTATTGAAGCAGTTACAGTATCTGTATTATTTATTGTTCCAACATTAGTTGATATATTATATTTTATTACACCAATTCTCCATGCTTCATTATTATTAGGAGCTGTTGAACTAGCTACACTTGGTGAACGTACTACTTTACCACTAGATTCTATTACAAGTGTATTACTAGCTGTAGGATTAGTAAATGTATAATGAGTAGGTAAACTATTATTATTAAATGTAGGAGCTACAATAGTTCCTCCTTTCCATAGTGTAAGAATTAGTTTTACATTATTAGTTCCTACTAAACTATACCACCAACCTCTACAATCTATTGTTAATTCATTTTCACTAGGATAAGCTGTTGAAAAATTATTTAAATTTACTAATACTGCTTCAAACCCAGTTCCTGTATTATCACAAGCATGTTTTAATATATAATTATTTCCTGAAAAAGTAGTACCTACTGGCCAAACACCATTTGTATTAAAATTACCAGAACCACAGAAATTAGCACCAAATCCTAAATATTCTGCTGTAGTATCTTGTCCTATATCAGGAGTTACTACTCTAGTTCTTGTATCTAAATCTTGACCATCAGTAAATTTATATTGTACCATTAAATAATCAGCATCAAATGTAAATCTATTTACTGAAACATATAATTCAGATGAAGGTATTGTTACTGATGCTGTTAATGATGATGCTAATGATACAACAACTTCTTCTATTTTTGTTATAGATGCTGTTGCAGTAACTGATGCTGATATATTTGATTCTAATAACTTTGGATTTTTCTTATATGTTCTACTAATAGGATTACTACAATCATTTAATTCAGATGGTATAATAACTTCTACAAAATTATAATCAGTTTTAACTGTACCATCTGTATTTGTTATATTAATATCAGTATATAATATATTATTAGTTCTTGAAATAATTGCACTTCTTGTTATAGTTAATGTTCCAATTGGAGATATAACATTTACATTCACATAAGTTATTAACTGTAATTGTGTTTCTGTAAATCCTGCTGTAGTTATTTTAATATTACGAGTTGGATTTGTAAGATATGTTACATCAACATCACTAATACTTAAACTAATGTAATTAATTAAAGTATTGGTATATTTTGTAGAAGAATCTGTAGCATTTGTAACAGTATATGTAAAATTATATAATCCAATATTAGCTATAGTAACTTGATTATTTACTATTTGTAAACCACTACTAGTTGTCCATGTACCACCTGTTGTATAAGTATTACTTTGTAATAGATTAAATAAACTATAAGGATTTGTTAAACTACATATTGTTAATGGTATTGCAACTCCTGAACTAAGTATAGTATAAGTTATAGTAAAATTACTACCTGATTTACCATATTGATTTACTGGTTGTAATGTTACTGTTTGATTTGTAGCAGAATAACTTACAGGAGTATAAGTTACAACATTTCCGTTTACAGTTAAAGTACCAATTGTAGGATTTGTTATTATTTTAAGACTAGATATAGTAGTATTATTACTACTTGTAACTGTTGTAGTTGAAGTATCTCTAAAAAATAAAGTTTTTGTTAAATTGGTTACAGTAGGTGCTGTAGATAATACAGAATTTATGTTTAGTGTAAATTCTTGTGAAAATATTTCACAATCATTTTTAACTTTCCATTTAATAGGAATAACTGATACGTTAGCAGTTGTTTGTGTATATGTTATTGTTTTTGTTGCAGCGTTAAACGTAGCTACACCTTTATTAGTTATAGTTAATGTAGTAGCATTAGTTAATACTTGTCCAGCACTAGCAACAAAAGTAAATGTATCATAATCAATATAGTCTGTTGAAAAATCAACAATATGTATTATAGATTGTGCTGAATTATCAAACTGTAATGTTTTACTGTCATCAGTATAACCATTTAATATAAATCCAGCAGCACAATCAGGTTTAATTTTACAATTACCTGTTTTAGTTACTGTAACATTAAATGTATTACTAGGTACATTTTTATCATTAGTTATTGTAATTGGTAATACAATACTTGTAGTACTAAATTCAGGAACTGTTATTTCATAAGAGTTATTACCTATACTTCTTTGAGTTGTTCCAGCATAATTTATGACTAATGGATTGTTTACTAAATTACCACAACCTGAATTAATTAATGATAATACAAACTTTCTAATATCTCCAGTAGTTAATGGAAAACATTGTGCAGCTATTGTTTGACTTGCAATAAATGGTTCACAAGTTAATGTATAGTAATTTAATGCTTCATTAATACAACCATTACTATCTTGAACTCTTACTCTAACTCCTTGAGGATTTTTATATCCTGGAGGTAGTATATTAGCAGGATTATGATTCCATGTTAATGATAATTGTTTTTGTGAATGAAATCCTGTATTAGGTTCATTAGATGTGAATTGAGATTCTAAACCATATATCCAATTATATAAATATGGTGGTTTACCTCCAGTAACCATAGCATTAAATAATAGATTGTTTGAATCAGGTTGTTCTATACTTACTTCTAAACTATTACATTCATTTACTAATGTATCTGTAAAACTATTAGAACATCCTTTATCATTACTAACACTTATAGTAATTAAATTATTTGTAAAACAATCTAAATCTTTAACATAGTAAGTAACATATATCTTTTTAGTAGTTCCATTAAAACTCCCACTTGCATTATCAATTGTAATACAAGACTTATTAGATGATATACTGTAATTAATTACATTAGAATCTAATAATGTTATAGTATATGTTCTATCTATTTTTATCATTATGCTACAGTAAGTGTTATTGCGTTAGCATTAAATCTAACAGTATCTCCAGCACCAATAGTAATAGGTTGATTTGTAATACTACCATAGTAAATCATACTACCACTTGTATTAGCAGTCCATACTGCAAATCCTACTATAGTACATGCTCCAGCATTAGTAGTTAATTCAATTAAATTATTTCTTACTTGGTCATTTGTAGCTGTAAAATTTGTAGCTGTAGTTAAAGATTTTCTTCCAGCATTTCCAGTTAATGTTTGATATACTGAAGTTCCTCCAGTACCATCTTCAGCAGGGAGTGTTGAATAAACATCTAAATAAACTGTAGTTAATTGTGATGGTGCAGCACCTCCAGCTAACCATGTAGCTATTAAATTTTCTGCATAATTTGATAAGTTTGCCATTGTGTTTATATTTTAGTTATTGCAGAAACTATATTAACTGTTGTTAATATAGCTACTTTAAGTTTAACAATATTATTATTAGGATTTTTAGTTATAACACTTGTAAATTGTCCACAAGTTAATGTTATACCTGATTCATCTCCTTCATTACAAGATTCCATTGGTTCTATACAAGCATTAGGCATTTTAGATAATGCTAATGCTAATAGTTTATCTGTATCAATAGTACAATCAATTCCATATCGATATGTATCTGCTATGTTTTTAACAAAACTCGCAATCTCCATAATCTATTGAATTATATAAAACTTTTAAATCTTCACAATCTACACATTTATCAGCAGCAGTAACTAATACAAAATATGTAGTAGCTAACTGTTGATTGTATTCTGATGCAAGTTGTTTAGCAACTTTGCAACCTGTTTCTTCATTCTTAAATATACATCCTTTATCTATTGTTATAACAGAAGTTGCTGTAACTGTTTGTTTTAAAACTACAGAATGAACTCCTTCTGCTAAAGTAATAGTATAATTATAATAGCTATTAGCAACATTAGCATTAACTACAGCTACAGGAGTACCATCATTAACAGTAATAGTATAAGTTTTACCATTAGTACTAGCAAATAACGTAGAAGTTATTCTTAATTGTGTATTATTATTTACTATTTCTAATTTCATCTTCTTAGTATTAATCTTGTTAATTTTTCACCTATATAACTCCATAATCTTACACCAGTTACAGTTTCTATGTTTTCAAAGATACTCTTTATTTCAGTTAATGCAATAACACCAGCAACCATATACGTTAACGGTATAGGCAACGAAAAAGTTCTTACAAACAATTCACTTATTAATATACCTAACATATATAGTATATACTTTCTTACAGTATTACGATATTTATGTGATTGTACAGCTTCACCTCTATGTTTAGCTGCTAATCTTCCAGTATATAAATCTACTAATACTATAGTTAGTGTAAATGATAGAAATACACCTACAGACATTACAAAACTACTTATCCAACTAAGTAGTGTAAATCCTGCTCCTATCCAATATTCTTCTGTTACAAATTTCTCTATATTGTAACGTACAATTTCTTTTGATGTTTGTGCTTTCATTGCTTATGATATTTTAGTTCCTTCGTATCTTCTTGAGAATTTACGATGAATCATTGTAGCCATCTTTAAGAATCTAGTTGGTCCATAAATCATACTAAGTTGGTCTTTAATGTTCATCGTCATCATAGTCAGCTTCCGCTTTACATCATTGTGTAGATTACTACGTTCCATTTTTATTGCTTGGTATAATTGATAACCATTAGCTTCACCCATAAGTCCTCTTTCATACCAATGTTTTTCTTCTACATATTTAGCTAAATAATGCCATATAACTTCAGGTTCTGATGGTAATAAATATTCTCCACTAGCATCTTTTAATGGTGCATAATAGTGTACTAGAATAATACCTGTTTCAAAATTAAATGTTCCTATGTTTCCAGTTATTTGTACTGAAGCATCACATTCTCTACATAGATAATCTATTGTTTGATTAGTAAGTATATTAACTTTCTGATTAGATATATAATCATTATTAGTATAAGTAGTTTGTATTCCTAATGGATTATCATACATTAATCCTGTACTAGATGTAACACTATCTTTAGGAACTATAGTAGATTGGAAAGAAACGATAGTAACTGTTGCATTAGGATTACTATTAAATAAAATATTATAAGTATCATTATTGATAATAAGATACTTATTAATACTATCAATAGTATAATTCGTTGCAATATCAGATACCAATTGTCCATTAAAATATACAAGAGTTGTACTACCAGCTTGTAGCAAATTTGTTTTAGTCCAAGTAAGTGTTGGGTTAGTAATATTTGTATATTCCTGAACATAAGGCATTAATGTTGTATCTTTTGTAAACTCTAATAAATTATTTCCTGTAAAGTATGTACTTCTTGAATAGTCATACATTGTTTTATTTAAATCATTAGCTACTTCTATTCCTATTATTTTATCTTTAGTTGTAGGTAATTGTGCTTTATAGTTTTTTATTTCTATTATATCAAAGTCTTTAACTTTCTGTAGTGTAGGATAATTTAATAGATTCCATGCTTGTAATGCCCATGATAATAATTGGTCATCATCAGATTCTGCATATCTAACAACACTACTCATATAATTAAAAACTGATGATAATGGTTTCATATTTTTAGTTTTAAATGTGGGAGAAGTTTCACCTACTTCTCCCAATGGTTCAGCCTAAGGTAGCGATTCTTCTGCAACAAACCAGTTCTTTATTGTTTAATCAATGTTATATTTCTATTTAATGTAGAATATACGTTATCAGTAATCTTAAATAAATCATATTGTTTATCACCAATAGCAATAAACATTTGATTCTTTAGTGTTGCTATAACAACGTTATCTTTAATTATATATTCTTTATCTTTATTTGGTGTAAACGATAGTAAAGTATTATCCATTGTAATAACTCCTGGAGTAATCTTTTCATCCATAATAATAACCCAATTACCTAATAGACTATTTCCATACTTATTGTTAGATTCAGTCCATAATGTTTTACCAGTAACTTGTTCAAACATTTTAGCATAAACAGCCATAGCATTATCAGAACTATTTTTTAAGATAATAGGAATTGCTGCTTGTGATAACTTGTCTGATTCTTGTTCAATCTGTGTCATAAATGTATTCGCTGTTACTGTACTATCTCCAATAACATCTTTAGTTACATTAGATGATTCATCAGAGTAGTTTGTAATTCTTGTAACAAAGTAAGTTCCATTACTAGAATTCTTTGTTACATAAATAGTGTCTTTCACAATTTGCTTTTGTGCGTTAGTAATAATTGATAGCAATAAAAATGCTGCTATAATCAAACCTCTTAATAGTAATAACATAGTTTTTGTTTTTAATTACAAATATAATACAATTCTTTTAATAATAACTTATTCTTTCTTAACTAATTTTACACTACTATCTACTGAGAAATACTTATTGTCAGATATTTTATATAGTTCATACTTAACATCATTAAATGTGAAACTAATATAATTATTAACTGTAGATAATAATAGATTTTGTGTAATAAGATAAACTTTATCTTTACTAGGATTAAATACTAATCTATCATTAGCATTTAACTTAATCTCACCATTAGTAATATCTCCATCAATATTTAATACCCAATTACCTAATAGTTGTGATGAATCTCTTTTAGCACTAGAAGTGTAAAGAGATTTATTAGTTAACTGTTGATGTAAGTTATTATAGTAGTTAAGTCTCTTTCTAGTCTTTTCAGTATTAACTAATTGTCTAACTAAATAAGCTGCATCATTAACTTGAAAGTCAGCAAAGTTTAATAGTGCTGGTACAGCAGTTGCTGAATCTCCTAATAATTGTTTATTAGAATTTTGAGTTAAATTGTCATACGTTACTGTAGTTGTAATATAATATATATTACCAATTTTCTCAAGATATACTGTATCTGATAAAACTGTTTGTGCGGATAATGTGGTTGTTAATAATAACAACATTAATAAGTTTTTCATATTTATTGTGTTTTAATTAATTTAACTTCTCCATCTACTGTTGAAAATTTGCCATCAGCGTATTTATACAAGTCGTATTTCACGGAGTTAAAGGTAAAAGATATTTGGTTGGTAAAAGTAGCTAAAAGCAAGTTGGTTGAAATTGTGTAAACCTTGCCATTGTCTGGATTAAATATTAAACGCTTGTTGTTGTTCAACTCAATAACACCATCTATAATTTCACCGTTAAAATTCAACTTCCAATCGCCTAAAAACTTTGTTGAATCACGTTGTGCCGTTGTGAAATAAACTGGCTTACCGCTTATTTGTTGGTGCAAGTTGTTGTAATAATTAATTCTTTGTACCGTTTTGCCTTTCGTAATTAAAGGCTTTGCATGAATAGCCAATGTGTTACTTTGCCTTTCCGCATCGGTAACAAGGTTGTTAATTGCCGTTGCTGAATCGCCCAGTATTTGTTTTGAGCCAGTCACGGTGCTATCAGACAAAGTAGTTTGCTGAATGATGTAGTAAATGTTTCCTTGCTTTTGGATGTACACCGTGTCTTTGACAACGTCTTGCGCAAAGGAAAACAAGGGAAGGAATAAAAATAGATATCTCATTTTATTTATTTTCGAGGTTAATAATTCTTTGTTCAAGGGCTTTGATAAGGGCTTGTTGCTCTTGTATGGCTTTGACTAATGTAGCAGTTATTGCCCTATAATCAAGTTGTAAATCTCCTGTACCAGTTGATGATACCGCGTATGGTATAATGTCAAAAACATCTTGAGCGATAAAACCAACCTCTTTTACATTGCTATCAATTTTTCTATTAGTATCATTATACAAAAATGTAACAGGATTTAAAAGTAATATTTCATTTAATCCAAAAGGACTATTTTCTATTGTATTTTTTAAATTCATATCAGATGTTGCGGCTTGTAATTTTCCGTTTGCATCTGCTCCTACGTCATTTATACCAGCTAAATTATTAATAGTAACAGCACCTCCGCTTGCAATCTGCATTCTTTCATCGTTGTTTGTACCAAAAGCCATATACCCATTTTCTCTGTTAAATAAAAATGTATTGCTACTTGCAAATTGCAAGTCAAAACCATCAGTAGTAAGGATTCCGCTACCATTTGTTCTTAACCCTATTGTTGGAACGTTTGAATCTGTATCATAAACAATTAATTTTCTACTTGGACTCGTAGTTCCAATGCCGACGTTGCCATTATTTTTTGTAATAAATTTTGTTGAATAACTACTGTTTGGAGTTTGAACAATAAAATCTCCATCATCACTTCCAAAAAAAATATTATTTCCACTATTATCTTCCATTCCAAAAAAAGTAGATGCAGCAGATGATACCATTCTAAATAAGGTACTTGCACTGCTATTTATTGATAAAGCACTACTAAACGTCTTTGCCCCATTCACCGTTTGCGTATTTGTCAAATCTACAAAGTTTTGCGTTGCACTTCCTGTTCCCCCATTTGCCACAGATAAAGGTGTTGTTAATGATAAACTATTAGCAGTTACACTACCCGTAAACAAGCCATTGCCGACAACGTGGAGTTTTTCGGATGGTGATACAGTTCCAATACCCATGTTATTTGTTGCATTCTCAATAAAATAAGAGTAGGATGATGTGTTGTTGTTCCAAAAACCAGCATTACCAACTGCGTTTATTAAGAAACTGAACGACCTTAAAGTAGGAGCATAGTAAGTTGATTTTAATGTAAATCCAGCACCTTCACCACTTAAACTTAATAAATTGGTTAATCCAGCTGTATTTGAAGCAGTATCTCCTATGGCAATTTGATTAACCCTTAACCTTGTACCATCATACAACAAATTAGAAGATGTTGTTAATGCAGTTGTTGATGATGCGTATGGTATTCTGCCAACTGCTCCAAATGTTGTTAAACCAGTACCTCCATTCGCCACAGGCAAAGTGCCAGTTACTCCTGATGTCAATGGCAATCCAGTTGCATTTGTTAAAACACCGCTTAAAGGTGTGCCTAATGCTCTGCCACTACGGTAGTAATTAGTAAGCATCGAAGCCGTGTCGCTTGGCAGCAAGTTTAAACGCAGCCACGCATTGTTTGTTTGCTTCTTATAATGCCATATAATATTTGTAGTGGTATCAAGAACCATGTAAGCCATTGTATCAATACTTGGCTTTCGTGTTGTATCAGCTGCAAGTCCTCGATAGAACAATCCATCAGCAGTCGTCTGTTCACCAAGCGTTATTTTCTGGTTACCATTGCTCGGATACTGCGCCCATGCAAGGCAAGGTAACAAGGCAAGGGCGAGGGAAAGGAGTTGTTTCATGTTTTTGTTTTTTAGTTTATTTTATTGCAAACCATTGAATTGCTGGTACATTTTGAGCATTTAAAACGTTATTAGTTGCTCCATCTCTTACAACAAATAATATGTATGTAGCATCTACAAGAGCAACATTAACAATATTTGTATTTGAACCTGGTAAATTAGCAAATGCAATTGCTGGTGTCCATGATAAACCATGTGTAAGAGTAACAATACCACCAGAACTTGTAGTTTGATTAGTAATAACTCCTCTTGCAAAAATACCAGTTTGTTCAACTGTTGTAACATCGCCAATTACATTACTTGCATTTATACCTATTAAACCAGTAGGAGTTGCAGATGTTGATGACATTGTTACTGTGCCACTTAAAGTTGTATTGCCAGATAAGGTTTTATTCCCAGCCACCGTTTCATTGCCAGTCAAACCAACTTTGTTATCAATCCTACTACTTAAACTAACCGTGTCAAGGTTTGTCATAACATTGTTGCCGCCTTCGGTAATTGCTCCAGTAACGGCAAGGGTGCTGCCTAACGTGGCTGCGCCTGTTGCTCTAAATGTGCCATTAACATCTAATTGATGAGAAGGTGAATCAGTTGCAATGCCTACTGCTCTTGCGGGACTATTTGAATTATTTGCAATCGTTAAACCACTTGTACCATTCAAGATAAATCTAATATCTCTTATATTAGATGAATGACCTATTTTTAAACCCGTATTATCATGACTAAAAGTTGTTGTATATCCTGATGATGTTGTTGAACCATCAAATTTAAAATTATTGCCATTATCTCTAACTACAAATTTTGATGTTAAATGACTTGAACTTGTAGTTACATCTATCCCAACACCTATTTTACCGTTACTTGAATAAATAGAAGATGAATCTAATGTTGATGTCCCAGTAAATCTTGGAATATGTCCGCTAACTCCTGTACCTGTAACTGGATTAGTCAAAGCATTTTGTTTGTTATTAAAAGTTGTCCAATCTGTTGAGCTTAAAAAACCATTTGCACTTCCGCTTGCCTGACTAATGGATAAAGTTTTATCTGATGTCAAATCACCGCCACCAGATAATGGTAATGTTGTAGAGATAGTTCTTGAAAGAGGTACATACGTCGATGCTGCAACACCAGTACGAAGGTAGTTGGTGAGCATTGATGTTGTGTCTGCCTTCCTTAAATAAGGAGTTAACATATTTAAAGTATCAGATATATTTACTTTAGTGTTAAATCTTGATGATAAATTTAATTGAGTAGTATCTG